>OLVU01000505.1_pt1 | contig 34043 bp, 34 predicted proteins | sample 1673321 | NCBI WGS metagenome assembly OLVU01 (sample SAMEA3178942, study PRJEB25190) | human gut metagenome | biome: human gut; feature: human-associated habitat; material: faeces | place: Austria | collected 2013 | reverse complement strand
ATGTTTGAACAATCCCATATCCGCAACTTTTCCATTATCGCCCACATCGACCACGGCAAGTCCCATTCCCAGTTTGCCTGACGGCAAACCGGGAGCCCTTTTCATTTAATGTCCTTCGGCGGAAATGAATTCCGCCTGCGGCAAGGTTTTGCTGCGCAAAACGCTTGTTACGCGCCACTTGGCGCGTCAGCGTGGACTTACCTACAGGAGGAACGCAAATGTTTGAACAATCCCATATCCGCAACTTTTCCATTATCGCCCACATCGACCACGGCAAGTCCACGCTGGCGGACCGGCTGCTGGAGCTGTGCGACGCCGTGCCTCAGCGGGAGATGGAAAACCAGATCCTGGACAATATGGACCTGGAACGGGAGCGGGGCATCACCATCAAGTCCCGTGCCGTCCATCTTTTTTACAAGGCTCAGGACGGCGAAATTTATGCTCTGAACCTGATCGATACCCCGGGCCATGTGGACTTCAACTATGAGGTCTCCCGGTCCCTGGCCGCCTGCGAGGGTGCTGTGCTGGTGGTGGACGCCACTCAGGGGGTGGAGGCCCAGACCCTGGCCAACACCTATCTGGCCATGGAGCACGAGCTGGAGATCCTGCCCGTATTCAACAAGATCGATCTGCCTGCCGCCGATCCCATGAAGGCCAAGCAGGAGGTGGAGGACATCATCGGCCTGCCCGCCATGGACGCGCCGGAGATCTCCGCCAAGCTGGGACTTAACGTGGAGGCGGTGCTGGAGGACGTGGTCCGCAACGTGCCCGCCCCCGACGGCGACCCCAACGCCCCCCTTCAGGCGCTGATCTTCGACAGCCAGTACGACCCCTATGTAGGCGTGGTGGTGCTGTTCCGCATCAAGCAGGGCACCATCCGCCGGGGCCAGACGGTGCGCATGATGGCCACCGGAGCCCAGTATACCATTCTGGAGTGCGGCTACCTGAAGCCCCTGGGCAATGAGCCCACGGACGCCCTCCAGGCCGGCGAGGTGGGCTATTTCACCGCCTCCATCAAGAACGTGAAGGACACCCAGGTGGGCGACACCATCACCGACGCGGAGAACCCCGCCGCCCAGCCTCTGCCCGGCTACCGGCCCGCCCAGTCCATGGTCTACTGCGGCATTTACACCGAGGACGGCAGCAAATATCCCGACCTGCGGGACGCCCTGGAAAAGCTCCAGCTCAATGACGCCTCCCTGACCTTCGAGCCGGAGAGCTCCGTGGCCCTGGGCTTCGGCTTCCGGTGCGGCTTTTTGGGCATGCTCCACATGGAGATCATCCAGGAGCGGCTGGAGCGGGAGTTCAACCTGGACCTGGTGACCACCCTGCCCAGCGTCATCTATCATGTATACAAATCCGACGGCACCATGGTGAAGGTGGACAACCCCCACAACTATCCGGACCCCACGGTTATCGAGCACGCGGAGGAGCCGTATGTGAAGGTGTCCATTATCAGCCCCAACGAGTATGTGGGCAACATCATGCCCATGTGCCAAGACCGCCGGGGCGAGTTCAAGGATATGCAGTATCTGGACACCCATCTGGTAGAGCTTCACTATCAGATGCCCCTCAACGAGATCATCTATGACTTTTTCGACACGCTGAAGGCCAACACCAAGGGCTATGCCTCCCTGGACTATGAGCTCTCCGGCTACCGTCCCAGTGAGCTGGTGAAGGTGGATCTGCTGCTCAACGGCGACGGCGTGGACGCCCTGAGCTTCATCGCCCACAAGGACAAGGCCTATCCCCGGGCCCGCCGCCTGTGTGAAAAGCTCAAGGACAACATTCCCCGCCAGCTGTTTGAGGTGCCCATCCAGGCGGCTATCGGCGGACGGATCATCGCCCGGGAGACAGTGAAGGCCATGCGCAAGGACGTGCTGGCCAAGTGCTACGGCGGCGACATTACCCGCAAGAAGAAGCTGCTGGAAAAGCAGAAGGAAGGCAAGAAGAAGATGCGGAACCTGGGCACGGTGCAGGTACCCACTGAGGCCTTCATGGCGGTTCTGAAGCTGGACAGCGATTGATAACAGGAGGCGCTCATATGGAACAGGCCACGTTTGACGATTTCATGAAGCTGGATATCCGGGTAGGCACCATTGTGGAGGCCCGGCCCTTTGAAAAGGCCCGCAGGCCCGCCTATCAGCTGCTGGTGGACCTGGGCCCGGAGCTGGGGCAGAAGCGCTCCAGCGCGCAGATCACCCAGCAGTATGCCCCGGAGGACCTGGTGGGCAAGCAGGTGCTGGCGGTGGTGAATTTCCCGCCCCGTCAGATTGCCGACTTCTTCTCCCAGGTGCTGGTGTTGGGCACCTACTCCCAGGGCGGCGTGGTGCTCATTACCCCGGACAAGCCTGTGGAAAACGGCGACCGGCTGGGGTAAAATAGGAGGTATCGCATATGGCCGGATTCGGCGTTCTGATTGTTTCGGGCATATTATCGGCAATTTTCCTGTTCTTCATCGCCGTGTTTGCCGCCGCGGCAGCGTATATCATGGCCAGCTATGTGCTGGAGGGCTTTTCCATCGCCTGCATGCGCATAAAAGCGGGCGACGCACATACATTCCCTGCCTGGATTCCCTTTTACAGCAAGTATCTGCTGGGAAAGCTGGCAGACCGGCGGGTCATGGGCGCCGTGTCGGCCCTTCTGACGCTTCTGTCCGTCTGCCTTTGCGTCTATTTCTACGTCTGCCGGGAGCTGAATACCCTTTGGTTCATCCTCCTGCTGATGGCCCTGTTGGCGGTCTTTATCCTGGACACCCTGATCGCCCACCGGATCTATAAAAGCCGCGCCGGTAAATATGGGGACGTCCTGACCGTGTTCACCGTTTTATCCCTGGGCCTGCTCCGCCCGGTGTTCCTGTTTGCTGTCCGCAATCGGGCAGCGGAGAGCGTGCCGGCCCCGGAGTGTGGAAATTGAGCAAAAATCCGGGAAGGAGATGTGATAGCATGGCCGAGGAAAAGCTGTTTATTGAGGCATCCGAAGAGGATGTGCCGTCCATTATCGCCCTGCGGCAAAGAATCTGGGGCACCACATACCGAGGCATCTACCCCGACAGCATGATAGATAACTTTGACTGGGACTGGCACAGGGAAATGGAGCTGCTGAGGGTCCATCATCCGGCGTATTCTGTGTACTTGGTCCGAAAGGACCGGCAGGACATCGGCTACCTGACGATAAACGAAGCCGATGTAATCACCCTGCAATCCCTGTATATTTCCGCCGAATACCAAAGACAGGGGATCGGCCGGCAAGCGTTCGATTTCGTGAAAGCGTATTGCAGAGCGCACCATGCCGCCTCCTTTGTCTGCCACTGTGTCCCGGAGAATCTTAACGCCCGCAGCTTCTATGAGCGCATGGGCGGCAAGGTGATCGGGCAGGACCTGGCAAACGAGGAACGGTGGCAGAACTCCGTCACTTATCAGTTTACTCTGACACAATAAAATTGCTCAAAAGAAAGTTGAGGATCACCTATGAACAACATCACGAAAACCGCTATGATCACCATCTGCGGGCGGCCCAATGTGGGCAAGTCCAGCCTCACCAACGCCCTGGTGGGGGAGAAGATCGCCATCGTGTCCGACAAGCCCCAGACCACCCGCAACCGGATCTACGGCGTGGTGAACCGGGAGGATACCCAGTTTGTGCTGCTGGACACCCCGGGCCTGCACAAGCCCCGGTCCCGGCTGGGGGACTACATGGTGAAGGTGGTGCGGGAGAGCCTGCAGCAGGTGGAGGCGGCGCTGCTGCTGGTGGAGCCCATCGCCCATGTGGGGGAGCCGGAGAAGATCCTGCTCCAGCGCATCACCGAGGAGGGCCTGCCCTGTGTGCTGTGCATCAACAAGATCGACACCGTGGAGAAAAAGGACGACCTGCTGGAGGTTATTGCCGCCTACAGTGCCGTGTATCCCGGGTTTGACGCCATCATCCCCATCTCCGCCCGCACCGGCGACGGTTTGGACGACCTGATGGCCCAGCTGCAGATCTATGCCACGGCAGGCCCCCAGCTGTTCCCCGACGGCATGACCACCGACCAGCCCGACGCCCAGGTGTGCGCCGAGATCGTCCGGGAGAAAATGCTGCTGTGCCTGGAAAAGGAGATCCCCCACGGCACCGCCGTGGAGATCACCCGCTTCACCGAGCGGGAGGACACCGGCATCGTCGACCTGGACGTGACCATCTACTGCGAAAAGGCCAGCCACAAGGGCATCATCATCGGCAAGCACGGCGCTATGCTCAAGCGCATCAGCTCCCTGGCCCGCCGGGACATCGAGAAGTTCATGGGCGCCAAGGTGTACATGGAAACCTGGGTAAAGGTCAAGGAAAACTGGCGCGATAATGTGAACTTCATCCGTGCCAGAGGGTACGACGAGCAGTAACTCCGGCCAGAACCTTCCACTTATGACGCGGCAAAACCGCGGCACACTATAGGTGGAGGTGAGACGTATGGAGGGGCGATGGGACCTGTTCTGGGCCACCGGCGCGCCGGAGGCGTATTTGCTGTATAAGGAGGCGGCGGGATGCAGCCGGAACGATTTGTGACCTGCGGCCTGGTGCTGCGGGAGACCGATACCCGGGACGCGGACAAGATTCTCACCGTGCTGACCCCGGACCGGGGGAAGCTGGCGGTCATCGCCCGGGGCGCCCGGCGCAAGGGCAGCCGCGTGGCCGCAGCCTGCCAGCTGCTGGCGTATTCCGAGATGACCCTGTATGAAAGGGGCCAGTGGACCATGCTGGACGCGGCAAACACCATCGAGCTGTTCGACGGCCTGCGGCAGGACCTGACGGCCCTGAGCCTGGCGGCGTATTTTGCCGAGCTGACGGAGGCAGTGGCCGATGGCTGCGGCGGCGACGTGCTGCCGCTGCTGTTAAACGCCCTGTACGCCCTCAGCGCCCTGCGCAAGCCGCCCCAGCTGGTAAAGCCCGCGTTCCAGCTCCGGCTCATGGCCCTGGCCGGGTACGAGCCCATGGCCGATGCCTGCGCCCTGTGCGGCGCGCCGGAGCCGGAGAACCCTATGCTGGACGTGGTCCACGGGGTGGTCCACTGCGGCAAATGCCGGGAAAAGGGGGGGCTGTCCCTGCCGCTGACGGCGGCGGGGCTGGCGGCCCTGCGATACATCCTGTACGGCGACGCAAAGCGGCTGTACAGCTTCGCCCTGCCCCAGCCGGGACTGCTGGCCCTGGACCACGCATCGGACGCCTATGTCACCGCCCAGCTGGAGCGCAGCTTCCGTACCCTGGACTACTACAAATCCATTCTTCCGCAAGAGGAAACAAAATATGAGTGAATTATTTGAAAAATCCATCCGCACCCTGGAGCTTCCGGCGGTGCTGGAAAAGCTGGCGGCCAAGGCTGTCAGCCAGGCAGCCAAGGACCGATGCCTGAAGCTGACCCCCTCCACCGATGCGGAGGAGGTGCTGCGGCTTCTGGACGAGACCGACGCCGCCAAGGAGCGGCTGGGGCTCCACGGCAGCCCGTCCTTCTCCGGGGTGAAGGATGTGTCCGCCGCCCTGACCCGGGCCGATCACGGCGGTATGCTGAACACCCGGGAGCTGCTGGACATCGCCGGGGTGCTGACCGCCAGCCGCCGGGTGGCGGACTACGATGCCCAGCGCCAGGGGGAGGAGACGGTGCTGGACCGCCTGTTCACCTCCCTGCACACCAATAAATACTTAGAGGAGCAGATCCGCTCCGCCATTCTGGATGAGGAGACCATTGCCGACACCGCCAGCAGCGAGCTGGCGGATATCCGGCGGAAAATGCGGCTGGCCGCCTCCAAGGGGCGGCAGATCCTGCAGCGCATCATCTCGTCGCCGTCCTATGCCAAGGTCCTGCAGGAGGCCCTGATCACCCAGCGGGACGGGCGGTTCGTGGTGCCGGTAAAGGCCGAGTGCAAGGGCAGCATGCCTGGCCTGGTACACGACGTCTCCTCCTCCGGGGCCACGCTGTTTGTGGAGCCCATGGGCGTGGTGCAGGCCAACAACGAGCTCAAGGAGCTGGAGGCCCGGGAGAAAAAGGAGATCGACCGCATCCTGCGGCAGCTGTCCGCCGCCTGCGCCGGGTCCATGGAGAATATTCTGTGGGACTATGACATTCTGGTGCACCTGGACGTGATCTTTGCCCGGGCGCAGCTGAGCTATCAGCTGAACGCCAGCCGTCCGGAGGTCCGCCGCCGGGGCGGCGTGGCCCTGCGCCGGGCCCGGCACCCGCTGCTGGACCAGGCCAAGGCAGTGCCCATCACCGTGGAGCTGGGTGAGCAGTTCGACACCCTGGTCATCACCGGCCCCAACACCGGCGGCAAGACCGTTACCCTGAAAACCATCGGTCTTCTGTGTCTGATGGCCCAGTGCGGCCTGCACATCCCTGCCGACAGCGGCAGCGCCGTGCGGGTGTTCCATCGGGTGCTGGCGGATGTGGGCGACGAGCAAAGCATTGAGCAGAGCCTGTCCACCTTCTCCGCCCATATGTCCAACATTGTGCAGATCCTGCGGGAGGTGGACGACAAGAGCCTGCTGCTGTTCGATGAGCTGGGCGCCGGTACGGACCCGGTGGAGGGCGCAGCCCTGGCCATTGCCATCATTGAAAGTGCCCGCAGCCAGGGAGCCCTGATCGCCGCCACCACCCACTATGCCGAGCTGAAAACCTTCGCCATGACCACCGCCGGGGTGGAAAATGCCAGCTGCGAGTTCGACGTGCAGACGCTGCGGCCCACCTATCGGCTGCTGATCGGCATTCCCGGCAAATCCAATGCCTTTGCCATCTCCCGGCGGCTGGGGCTGGACGAATCCGTCATCCAGGCGGCCCAGGCCCAGATGGACAGCGACTCCGTCCGCTTCGAGGACGTGCTGACCCAGCTGGAGGAAAAGCGCCAGCGGCTGGAGAAGGCCCAGGCCGAGGCCGACCGCCTGTGGCGCCAGCGGGAGGAGGACGCCCGCAAGGCCCGGACGTTCCGGGAGCAAATGGAAAAAGCCAAGGACAACGCCCGCACCAAGGGCGAGGCCGAGGCCAAGCGCATTGTGCGTCAGGCCCAGGCCCAGGCGGACGAAATTTTCGCCCAGCTGGACCAGCTGCGCCGCCAGCAGCAAAAGCAGCTCAGCTTCCAGGAGCTCAATGACGCCAAAGCCGCCGTGCGGCACAGCCTGAACCAGGCCCAGGACGCCCTGCACATCCACGACCAGCCCCAAGAGCCTGTCTATACTCCCAGCCGTCCCATTGAGGTGGGGGACCTGGTGGAGCTGCCCGGCGTAAAGATGGCCGCATCGGTGCTGGCCGTCAACAACGACGGCACCCTGCTTTTGCAGGCCGGAAAGATGAAGATGACCGTCAAGGCCCAGCAGGTGCGCCTGCCGGAGGGCCAGCCCAAGAAAAAGCCCGCCGCGCCGGCCTCCGGCGGCAGCGCCAAGCTGAATCTGCAATCCCGGGCCGCCTCGGAGCTGGACATCCGGGGCTATGAGACTCTGGAGGCCGAGAGTGTGGTGGAGAACTATATCGACAGCGCCGTCATGGCCAAGCTGGGCACCGTGACCATCATCCATGGCAAGGGTACCGGCGCTCTGCGCAAGGCCGTTCACGAGATGCTCAAGCGGAACAAGGCCGTCAAGAGCTTCCGACTGGGCCGGTATGGCGAAGGCGAGGCCGGAGTCACAGTCGTTGAGCTGAAATAACGACTGCGGTTTGTGGATTCCGCCAAAAGGGTCAAACATTTTTTCAGACCTTACTTAAAGAATTTGTAGCTTTGGACATTGCTTTCTTTCGCCGATTCGGTATAATATTATAGTGTGAGAGAAGTATGTCCCCGCATTTTTCGAAAATGCTTCATAAAAGGAGTGCAATGGAATGTTTACACAGGAAGTTACCGTGAACAATGAGGTGGGTCTGCACGCCCGTCCTGCCACCTACTTCATCCAGAAGGCCAATGAATTCAAGAGCGGCATCTGGGTGGAAAAGGATGAGCGCCGGGTGAATGCCAAGAGTCTGCTGGGCGTTCTTTCCCTGGGCATCGTGAAGGGCACCACCATCACCCTTATCGCCGACGGTCCCGACGCCAAGGAGGCTGTGGAATCCCTGACGCAGCTGGTCAGCGATCAGCTGGGCGAGTAAACCAAGAAGAACAATGCCGGAGGCGGCTGCCTCCGGCATTGTTGTTTACGTCTCCATATGCCGCCCCAAAAAGGCGGATACGGTTTGGGCCAGCTTGTACTCCCCCTCGCCGGGGATCTGCGCGTCCGACGACAGAAACAGCACCAGGCCCAGCACATCCCCCTCGCAGAGAATAGGCGCCGCCACAGCCACCGTGTAACGGTCGCTGCTGTCGGAGACGGGCAGCGGCCGCCCGGAACCCTGATACTGATAAATGCTGCGCTGTTCCATGACCTGAGCCAGGACGTCGGACAGCGGCTTGCCCAGCAGCTCCCGCTTGCCGGAGCCGGTGATGGCGATGATGGCGTCCCGGTCGGTCACGGCGGCGGTAAAGCCGCTGCTGCGGTTGAGCACATCGCAGAACTGTGCTGCAAAATCCTCCAGCCCGCCGATCAGGGAGTATTTCTTAAAAATGACCTCCCCCTCCCGGGTGGTGTAAATCTCCAACGGGTCGCCGTTACTGATAACATGGACACGGAAAACCTTGTCCTCGCGGTTTTTAGCGCTTTGGACGAGTTCTGTTTCGTAGGGGTCGATGCCCTCATCGACCCGCGGGCGGATGTGGGCATCCGCCCCTACAGATTGTAATTCGATATTTTCCGTGCCTTCACGAAAATTTGCGGCTTCCTCCGTTTCCGCGGGGAGGGTTCCACAGCGCAGCAGCGTGTCGATGTCGGTTTTGAGCTTAATTTCCAGGTGATCTTCATAGACGAGAATCTTGTCGATCAGCAGCTCCAGGTCGTTCCGCTCCAGCTTGTCCTTTTCCAGAATGTCGCGGAACACGTCGATGGCGGTCTTGGCCACGCGGTTGACCTGAATGATGGTGTTGCGCTTATCGCTCAGCAGGTCGATCTGGTGGCTCAGACCGTCGATCTTCTTTTGCAGGTCTGCTTCCATCTCGTCATACAGCGCCTCGATGGAGGCTTCCTGCTCGGGCTTTTTCATGATCTCCCGGATGCGCTGGCGCTTCGTCACCTTCAATTCTTCGGTGAGGTCGGCCAGCACCGATGCCAGATTGTCCGCAGACTGCTCCGTTTCCGCCACCTGTTCGGTCTCGCGCTTCAGCTCCTCGTTGAGCTGCGTCAGCATGGCGGCGGAGCTGTCCGCCAGCTTGCGGACGTAGCTTTTCAGCAGCTCGTCCAGCCGATCAACGCGGATGTGGTGGCTGGTGCAGCCCTTGAGACCGCGCCGGTGATACGTCCCGCAGGTGTAGGCGGGGGCCAGGTCAGAGCGGCTCATGGCGAACAGCGGACTGCCGCAGTCGCCGCACTGCAAGAAACCGGAGTACACATTGTCGTTGATCTTCACGCCGCGATAGTTGCTGCGGCTGCGCTTTTCCCGCAGCGCGCGGGTGATGGCGAAGGTGCGGTAGTCGATGATGGCCTGATGGTGGTTCTCTATGACGATGTGCTCGTCGTCGTTGCGCCTTACATCCTTACCGTTGATCTTGGCGCGGGTGTACTTGCCCTGACGGAGCGTGCCGATATAAAAATCGTTGTCGAGAATGCCCTGCACCGTGGCGATGGCCCACGCGTTCTTGGCCTCCCGTTTCGTCTTCTTGCCCGCCGCCTCCTTGCGCATCCGCTCGGACATGCGCGGCGTGGGAACGCCCTCGTCGGTAAGGTAGTTGGCGATTTTCTTGTAGCCCCAACCGGCGTTGCTGTAGAGGTCAAAAATCCTGCGGACGGTCTCGGCTTCGGTGGGGATGATCTCAAACTGCTTGTCCTCGGTGACGAGATAGCCGTAAGGCGCGGCGCAGATCCACTCGCCGTCGTTCTGCCGCCGCTTCACAACGCTGCGCACCTTGCGGGAGGTGTCCGTGACGGGCATTTCGTTCACAAGGAACTGAAACTGGATTTTCAGCCAGTCGTCGTCATTGGGGAAGTCCACGCCGTCCCCGATGGAAATGATGCGCACGCCCGCGTCGCGCAGGTCTTCCAGCTCCACCAGTCCGCGCGAGTTGCGGCGGGAAAAGCGGGAGAAGTCCTTGATGATGAGGATGTCGTATTTGTGCCGCATCAGCCCCCGGCGCATCTCCTGATAGCCCTCGCGCTGCTCAAACGTGTAGCCAGAGCGGTCGCGGTCTTCAAAAAACGTCAGCGTGCTGCCGGGGAAGTGTGTCTTTACATAGTCCTCGATGATGGCCTTCTGGTTCTCGATGGAGATGTTCTTCTGATCCTGCTCATCATCCACGGAAATGCGGGCATAGCCCGCGATATCAAAGCGTTCGATCAATTTGGCTCACCGCCTTTTCAGATATTTTGCCATCTGCCGGTCGAAGTCGGAGATGTATGCTGCCCATCGACGGCAGTTGCCGAGAATTTCTCGGTAGCTGAGCTTGGATTCATTCCTCATTTGCGGTCTTCTCTGCGTGCTCTGCCCAGTCCGGCAACCGTGCCGCATTTTCAACTGGTGACAGTTTGTCACCAGTTCACTGCCTTCTCCTTTCAGACGCTGTTTCAGCTTGTTCCAGTATTTTCGCCCGGTGTTGTGGTCGGGGCTGTCTGTCAAAACGCCGACCACATCCACGACGGAGAAGTACCATTCCTCCTGTTCCACATCCCACGCCACGCGGATCTTCTGATCCTCGAAAAGCTGGATTGCGCTGTTGTCCGGTGCTTTCATCTGATACCCTTCATTCCGAACAAGCCGTACTGTCTTCACCGTGTTGCCACTTGCAGAGAATTTTTCGTTCTCTTTATTGAATAACATTGTATCACATGAATGGAGCATGTGCAACCGGAAAATGCTCTGCTGAACGAGGAAAAGCGTGCTGGTTCATAGACGAATCAGCACGCTTTTTCGCTTATGTTAGGCATTGCGTTTTTTATCCATATGTAGTATAATTAAGTAATAAAAATGGCTTAATCCCAACGTTTTTCGCGTGGGAAACTGTGATTTGCTGGATGCTTTGAAATTCCCCTGCTTGGCACGTTGCTGCGGCGGGGTTGATAGGAACGGAATTGCATGTATAAAAGATTTGGAAAACGATTGATTGATATATTGCTGTCGCTGACGGGGTTGATCCTCGCCTCATGGCTGTATTTGCTTATTATGATTGCCATCGAGATCGATGACCCCGGCCCGGTGTTCTTCTCACAGAAGCGGGTGGGCATCCATAAAAAATATTTCCAGCTTTATAAATTTCGCAGCATGAAGATGTCCACGCCCCACGATATGCCGACGCACCTGCTGGAAAACCCAGAGCAGTACATCACACGCGTTGGAAAATTCCTGCGCAAGACATCCCTTGACGAGATTCCGCAGCTCTGGAATATTCTCCGGGGCGACATGAGCGTTATCGGCCCCCGGCCTGCTCTTTGGAATCAGGAGGACCTGCTGGCTGAACGGGACAAGTATGGTGCCAACGATGTGAAGCCCGGTCTTTCCGGCTGGGCACAAATCTGTGGCCGGGACGAGTTGGAGATCGCAGACAAGGCCCGACTGGACGGCGAGTATGTGCGGCGTATGAGCTTTGCCTTTGACTGCCGCTGCTTTTTGGGGACGGCCATTTCCGCCCTGCGTGGCGACGGCGTGGTCGAGGGCGGCACGGGAGAGCTGCATAAGACGGAGAGCAAGAAATGAGAATTCTGATCGCAACCAATCATTCCTATATGTTCTACCGCTTCCGCAAAGAGCTGGTGGAGGCGCTGATGCAGGAGCATGAGGTCATTCTCAGCACGCCCTTTGTGGGCCACGAGGACGATTTGCAGGCCATGGGACTTCGCTGCATCGACACAGAGATCGACCGCCGCAGCATCAATCCTTTCAAGGACATGAAGCTGCTGAAAACCTACCGCAAGATGCTGGACGAGATCCAGCCGGATTTGGTCATCACCTATTCCATCAAGCCCAACATCTACATGGGCAGCGCCTGCAAGGCCAAGGGTATTCCCTATGTCACCAATGTGCAGGGCCTCGGCACGGCGTTTGAAAAGCCGGTGCTGTCGAGTGTGGTGTCTGTGATGTACCGCAGCGCCCTGCAAAAGGCTAGAACGGTGTTCTTTGAGAATGAGGCGAACGCGCAGTTCCTCCTGCATAAAAACATCATCTCCGCCCAGCAGATGAAGGTGCTCCCCGGTGCTGGCATCAATCTGGACGAGTATCCCTATGTCCCCATGAAGGATGACGGTGTGTGCAGCTTCCTGTTTGTGGGCCGGATCATGAAGGAAAAGGGCGTGGACGAGTTTTTCGCCGCCGCGAAAACTGTCAAGGCGGAGCTTGGCGAAAAGGTCGCATTTGATGTGGTGGGCTTTTACGAGGATGCCTACAAAGAAACCGTCGATCAGTTAGTCGCTGATAGCGTCATCAAGTTCCACGGCTTCCAGACGGACGTGCATCCGTTCTATGAAGCGGCGGACTGCGTTGTGCTGCCCTCCTACCATGAGGGCATGTCCAATGTTTTGCTGGAGGGTGCCGCCACAGGCCGCGCCCTCATCACCAGCAATATCCCCGGCTGCCGCGAGGCGGTGGAGGATGGCGTCAGCGGCTATCTCTGCCCCGCACAGGATGCAGAAGCATTGACGAATTTCTTCCGTGAATTTGCTGGCAAAACACATGTTGAGCAGGAGCAGATGGGCCGCTGCGGACGCACGCTTATCGAGCGGAAGTTTGACAAGCGCATTGTGGTGGCGCAGACCATAGAGGGACTTATGCTTCCTGTGACAGCGAGGAACTGAGGATGCGGCAACTGATTTTACTTTATTGGGGCTGCGTCTTTCTGATGTACTTGTCCCAAGTCTATTATCCGACATCTGCGCAGTTAGATGGGCCTCAGACCGGACGTCGGCACTTCATGCTGCGCAAAGCGGATATCTTCATGATCGTTGTAATCGTGTGGATGACGTGCTTTTCGTTTCTACGAACGGGCTATAACGATACGATGACATATAGACTTCATTTTATGGAGTCTGAATCTGTTGCAGATTACTTTGCAAGAAGCGGACTGCTGGATTGGACGGGCAATCCCCTCTCTGAATTATATCGTGATGTAGTACGTGACGCTACTACCAACTATCATATCTATTTCTTCTTTCCAGCATTTCTTAGCAGCTTTGCAGTTGTGAAGCTTTTTAAGAGATACTCGGTCAACCCGGCTTTTTCCCTTTTGATTTTCTTTTCAATTGGCACGTATGTCATGTACATTGCGGCACTCAAACAGTGCTTTGCGATGTTTTTCCTGCTTTTGGCGCTGCCTTACGCCATTGACAGAAAATACGTGCGTTTCTACCTGCTGGTATTTGTCGCAATGCTGTTTCACACCCATGCATTTATGTTTGCAATCGTTCCATTGCTGTTTGGAAAACCGTGGGGAAAGGTGACCATTGTATTTTTCCTGGCAGCACTCTTTGCAATGGCGACTTACGACGCTACTCTTGGTGCATTTATGGAATATGCGCAGTCGATGGGTGCGTTAGTTGCAGAGATTGAGGTGTTCGATAACAACTCTATCAATGTTCTGAGAGTTGTTGTTTACTGGGTTCCTGCGATGCTTGCGTTAGCCTTCCGTAAGCGGCTTTTTTCAAATTCTACAAGAGTAGAGAATCTATTCGTTAATATGAGTATGGTCAGCGCGTTTATTTTGATGATCGGCTTGGTTCAGGCTGCAAACCTGTTTGCGCGTATGGCGGCCTATTTTGAGATCGCCACGGCAATTTCTCTTCCGTGGATGATAAAAAAGCTATTTACCAAGCGTTCCGCACGAGCTGTTACGATTTGTGCAGCAATATTGTATTTTGGATATTTCCTGTATGAATTTGGCGTTTCTAAGGATTTTGGGAATAACTACTCGGCAATTACACTGTGGCAGTTTGTTACAAGCCTATTTGGAGGTTAATGTATGTCCGCTTCTTCTATCCACCAATTAATTGAATCATGCGGGTTTTGCCGGGCATCTGAAGTGGAAGAGCTTCAGACGATGAAAACAGGCATGACCAACCGTTCTTACGCCTTCTTTGTGAAAGGAAATCGGTACATTATTCGTATCCCCGGTGAAGGAACCGACCGCCTGATCAACCGTGCGCAGGAGTATGCCGTCTATAGGGCGATTGCTCCGCTTAAAATAAGCGAAACGGTTCATTATTTTGATCCGGTAACAGGAATCAAAATCGCGTCATACCTGACCGATGCACATGTTTGTGACAGCGGGAACTGGGAGGAAGTCACAAAGTGCATTGCGGCTCTGCGAGAGTTCCATTCAAGTAAGCTGCACGTTGCGCACAGCTTTGATCTGTGGGAACGCTTGGATTTTTACGAGAGCCTTTGGAAAGGTGAACCTTCCATTTATGCGGATTACGGTAAAACGAAACAGGCGGTTCTCGGTTTGAAGCAGTTTATCGATGAGCAGCCGAAGGATGTCTGCCTCTGTCATATTGACGCAGTGCCAGATAACTTCCTGTTTGTCCATGATACGAACGGTGCTGAACAAATCAAGCTCATCGACTGGGAGTATGCAGGGATGCAAGATCCGCATCTGGACATTGCAATGTTTATTATCTATGCAATGTTTGATCGGGAGGAAGCTGAAAAACTGATCGATCTGTACTTCATCAACGGCTGCGACAAGTTGACCCGCATGAAGGTGCACTGCTATATCGCTGTCAGCGGCCTTGTGTGGAGCAACTGGTGCGAGTTCAAACATCATTGTGGTGTAGAGTTCGGTGCTTACACACAACGTCAATATGACTACGCAAGAGAATACAGTGAGATATTCTTCCGAGAATATAGAGAGGTATTTGGCAGAGATTATGTCTAAACATATTGTAGAACGTGCAATCATTATGGCTGCGGGTATCGGCCAGCGGCTGCGCCCTGTGACCCTGACGACTCCCAAACCGTTGGTCACAGTAAATGGCGTGTGCATGATCGATACGATCATCGCGGCGCTTCACGAGAATGAAATCCACGAGATTTATGTCGTGGTCGGATACCTAAAAGAGCAATTCTATGAATGGGCGAAGAAGTACAACGGCATTACTCTGATAGAAAATCCATGGTACGCGGAGTGCAATAACATCGCGTCCCTCTATGTCGCGCGTGAATACCTGAACAACGCGATTATTTTGGACGGCGATCAGATCATCCGCAACCCGGCGATCCTTCACCGGGAATTTACCCGCTCCGGGTATAGCTGCGCCTGGACAGACAGAGCTACAAACGAATGGCTGTTGACGGTTAAAAATGGGATCGTGACAAAATGCAGCCACACAGGCGGCGATCACGGCTGGCAGCTCTTCAGCGTGTCACGCTGGACAGCAGAAGATGGGCAGCGACTCAGAAAGCACTTGGAACTGGAATTTGTGCAAAACGAAAATCGGAGCATTTACTGGGATGATGTTGCAATGTTTTGCCACCCTGATGAGTACCAGTTCGGCGTTTATCCCATTTCAGCGGAAGATCTGCGCGAAATTGACAGCTTCACAGAGCTTTGCGAGGCTGATTCATCATATAGAGGAAGGGTTAATTGAGATATGAAGAAAAACACACTGAAAAAAGAGCTTGACTGGGTATCTATGCTGGTGCCGCTGGCAATCGTGCTGACGGTATGTGCGCTGTTTATGATTTTTCCGGAAGGCTCCAAGCTCGTCCTGAGTGTAGTACGAGGTTTTCTGGGAGATGACTTCGGTCTCTACTATGCACTGCTCGGCGTTGGCATCGTAGGCTGTACGCTTTACATAGCCTTTTCCAAATTCGGAAAAATCAAACTTGGCGACTGTGAGGAGCCGCAGTATCGCTCTTTTCAATGGGGTACTATGATTTTCACATCCACTATGGCCGCAGACATTCTGTTTTATTCGCTGTGCGAATGGGCGCTGTATGCCAATGAGCCGCAGGTCGAAATGATGGGCGGTATGCAGAAATGGGCGTCCACTTACCCGCTTTTCCACTGGGGACCTATCGCGTGGGGCTTTTATATCGTGCTCGCGGTTGCATTCGGCTTTATGATCCATATCCGCGGCCGTGATAAGCAGAAGTTCTCCGAAGCCTGCCGCCCCCTGCTGGGAAGCCGGGTAGATGGAGTTTGGGGTCGTGTGATCGACCTGACTGCGATTTTTGCGCTGATTGCGGGCACAGCGACGACGTTTTCTCTCGCAACGCCGCTGCTTTCCAGAGCGATCAGCCGTGTGTTTGGCCTGCAGGACAGCATCGGGTTAACGATAGCAATCCTTTTGATGATCGCGGCAGTCTACACCTTTACGGTCTGGTTCGGCATGAAAGGAATCGCGAAGCTCGCCGCCATTTGCAGCTATTGCTTCTTTGCACTGCTGGCCTATGTCCTGTTTGGCGGCGGAGAGACGCGCTATATTCTGGAAACGGGTTTTTCCGCAATCGGCAATCTTGCCCAGAACTTCATCGGGCTGGCAACATGGATGGATCCGCTGCGGGAAACCAGCTTCCCGCAGAACTGGACGATTTATTACTGGGCCTATTGGATGGTCTGGTGTGTTGCAACACCGTTTTTTATCGGCGTGATCAGCAAGGGTCGTACTATTCGCAATACGATCCTCGGCGGTTACGGCTGGGGCCTTGCGGGCACCTTTACCTCGTTTATCATCCTTGGCAATTACGGCCTTGCACAGCAGCTCAAGCATGGCCTTGACGTTACCGGCTTTATTGCGGCAGGCGGCGATTATTCCGAGGCAATTATGAAAATATTTGATACGCTCCCGCTGACGGAATTTGGCCTGATTTTGCTGGCGGTCACAATGGTCGCATTCTATTCCACCACATTTGATGCGCTGACGATGGTCGTTTCGAGCTACTCGTATAAGAGATTGAAGCCGGAGCAGGAGCCAGATAAACGTATCCGTACCTTCTGGGCAGTGGTGTTCATCCTGCTGCCCATCGCACTGATATTCTCGGAGAATTCCATGAACAGCCTGCAATCCGTATCAATCATTGCGGCCTTTCCCATTGGAATTATCATTCTCATTATTGTAGCGAGCTTCTTCAAGGATGCGTCCAGCTATCTGCGAGAGAGAAAGGACATATGAGCATGACACAAACATCAGATCAACTCCAGCGGCAGATCTGGGCAACAGAGCAAGAAATATTGGATGTGATCCACCAAGTCTGCACGGAGCACGGCCTGCGGTATTCTCTGGCCTACGGCACCTTGATCGGTGCTGTGAGGCATAAGGGATTTATCCCGTGGGACGATGATATCGACCTGATGATGCCCAGAGAAGACTATGAAAAGCTTCTTGTCATCTGGAACCAATCCGCGCCAAAAGGTTATATCCTGCAAAACACAAGGACTGACTCGGATTTTACGCAGAACTTCACGAAAATCAGGAAGGATCATACGACCTTCCTGCAGGACGAGGCGGAACGGACAAAGCATTACCACAAAGGCATATTCGTTGATATTTTTCCCGGTGATCGGGTTCCGTCCGGCAAGTTGGAGAAAACCGTTCAATACATTGCCTGTGCGATCAACCTGCTGTACAGTCGAGGGCATACAAGTGGTTCCGGTGGGTTAATTGGAAAAGCTGAGAGTATCTTACTTAAAGCGCCAAAGAAAAAATACACTATAAGACGCGAGCGTGCTGAAAAATCAATTCGCAGATGGAACGGCAAACTATTTTGCACGGCTGGCCAACTATTTTTTGATTTCCCAGTCGCTGTCGCTCCCTTGGATGCTGAAGAAAATCGGCGGCAGAGATAGGAAAATGCTGACTGCACTGATGGTGTTGGGATTCCTTGCGTACTTCTATTACGCGAATGCAATCAACCAGCCGTTTGATCAGGACTTTGCACGGTTGAGTCTGTCGGAGTACCTTGCACAGTTGGGAGGGTAAAGCGTGGATCCTATTCGTATTTTGCAAGTTGTTACCCACATGGATCGCGGCGGACTGGAAACTATGCTGATGAACTACTATCGGCATATGGACCGCGAGAAGGTGCAGTTTGATTTCCTTACGCACCGGCAGGAACGAGCCGCCTATGATGACGAGATCGAGGCATTGGGCGGGAAAATCTATCGCTTGCCCCGCCTTGTGCCGTGGAGCAAGTCATATCTTACTGTGCTGGATCGGTTCTTTGACAATCACCCGGAATATAAAATTGTTCACGTTCATCAGGATTGCCTCAGTTCGGTTATCCTGAAAGCAGCAAAAAAACATGGTGTGCCAGTGCGTATTGCCCACAGCCACAATGCCAATCAGGATAGGAACTTGAAGTATCCAATTAAGCTTTGGTACAGACGAGAGATTCCGCAATACGCAACGAACCTTTTTGCGTGCGGTAAGGATGCGGGGGACTGGATGTTCGGTGGTGCACCATATCAAATCGTCGATAACGCTATTGATGCGGCCGTTTATACCTGCGATCCGGCAAAGCGCATGAAAATGCGGAAACAGCTGGGACTTTCAGAAGAATTTGCCGTTGGTCATGTTGGCCGGTTTAATCCGCAAAAGAACCACCCATTCTTACTTGCCATCTTTGCCGTGCTGCTGAAAAAAGAGCCGAACGCCACGCTCCTGCTGGTGGGCGGCGGCGAGGATATGCCGAAGATGCAGGCAAAGGCGCGGGAGCTTGGCATTGCGGATTATATTCGCTTCATGGGCGTCCGCAGTGATGTTGCCGATCTGATGCAGGCCATGGATGTGTTTGCGTTTCCGTCCTTGTATGAGGGGCTTCCCGTTACCATGGTGGAAGCGCAGGCGGCGGGGCTGCCTTGCATCATCTCTGACAAGGTTCCGCCAGAGTGCATTCTGACAGAGGGCCTCGTGGACGTTATGCCGCTATCGGCCGGGGCGGAGGCGTGGGCTGATGCGATCCTCGAAAAGCGCAATACTCCTCGCACGGACCGCAGAACCGAAATTGCCGCCCACGGCTTCGACATCACCACAGAGGCTGTCAAACTACAGGAGTTCTACTTGGAGGCATATAAATGAGTTTTTTACGAAAAGCGATCATGCTGCTGAACCGTGAAATTCCTACAGAGACGCTGATCAAGCGGGGGATGAGGGTCGGCAAAGACTTTAATCGCCAACAGGGCTGCTTTCTTGACCCATCGCACTGTTTCCTGATTACCATCGGTGATGATGTGACCATGAGCATCCGCGTGACTGTCATGGCGCACGACGCCAGTACAAAGAAGACACTTGGCTATACAAAAATCGGGCAGGTGCATATTGGAAACCATGTTTTCATCGGAGCCAATACAACCATCCTGCCCGGGGTTACTATTGGAGATTATGCGGTAATCGGAGCGGGTAGCGTTGTTACGCATGATATTCCTGCTCGAACGGTTGCGGCTGGTGTTCCGGCCAAAGGAATCTGCGATGTGAATGCATACGCCGAGCGCTTTCGGGCGCAGATGAGTGCGGAAAATACGTTTGGTGATGCGTATCGGATGGGATACGGTCTGGATGAAACCAAGAAAAAGGAGATCCTTGCCGCAACAGAAGGCAAGATCGCCTTTATTAAGTGAGCAGAAGGTGCAGCTATGGCAACGCAAAAGTCGATCACCGTTTTCACACCAACCTATAACCGAGCCTATATTCTGTCGAAGTGTTATGAGAGTCTGTGCCATCAAACCTGCAAGGACTTTGAATGGCTGATTATAGACGATGGCTCGACGGACGGAACAAAAGAGCTTGTCGCTCGATGGCAGGCGCATGAGAACGGCTATCCGATCCGTTACATTTACAAGCAGAATGGTGGCCTGCACACGGGATATAACACCGCTATTGCCAATATGGATACAGAGCTGTCCGTCTGCATTGATTCTGATGATTCTATGCCAGAGGATGCGATAGAACGTATCCTCACTGAGTGGCAGAGTGTGAAAGATAGCGGGGCTGCTGGGCTGATTGGCTTGGATTTGGATCAGACCGGAAAATTGATCGGCAAACCTCTGCCGGAAGGCGAGTTAATCAATGCGGCATCCCTGCTCTGTATTCCGGGGATGGGTGACAAAAAATACGTTGTACGCAATGATCTCTTGCGCACCGTGGCTCCTATGCCGGTGTTTGAGGGAGAAAAGAACTTTAATCCGCATTATCTGATTATCAAACTGTCGAAGGAGCATTGCTTTCATCCGGTTAATCAATGCTTCTGCCTCGTGGAGTATCAGCCTGATGGTATGACGGCGAATATCTGGAAACAATATATCAACAGCCCCCGCAGCTTTGCCGAGTTGCGGCGTGCGATTATGGAGGTCCCGGGCTTGACATGGGAGTATCTCCTTAAGACTATCATCCACTATTGTTCCAGCAGCCAGATTGCCGGAAACCGGCACTATATCAAGGAATCCCCCCGCAAGCTGCTGACGGTGCTGTGTACACCGGCAGGATGGGCGCTGACTGCATTTATAAACAAAAAAGTAGGACTGTTGCGGTAGAATAAAACTCAGAGGTGTAGCTATGCTTGAAGATCATAAGCAATTACGAAAATTGCAACTGGAACAGTACAAGATTTTACAAAGCGTGAATGACCTGTGCTCAAAATACGGCATCGAGTACTATTTGCTGTATGGTACTCTGCTGGGTGCTGTGCGCCACTCGAAGTTTATCCCGTGGGATTATGACATAGATATCGCGATGGAAAGAATGCAATTTAACCGATTTAAGAGCGTTGTTCAAGAACTTCCAGACTGGTTGGAGGTGTGGGATATATGTTATAGCTCTATAGAGTATGCCGGATTGTCGAGAGTTGTAAAGCCTAAGGACTGCGTATTTGGAGATATTCACATAGATATATTCATAATCGATAACGCTCGTATAACTTCAAATATATGTACTAAAATTAATGGAGCGTTGGGGCGCTTTTTACATATCGCGAAACTCAGCAAAGCAGAGAAAAATATTCTTTACGAACATTTTAAAGACAGCAAGAGTAAAAGGTTTGTTGTCTTTTTAGGTGATGTATTATGCGGAATATTTGGCAGTGCAAGGATCGAAAAATGGATTTATTTGCTTTTGGTAAGTGAATATTCAACTGGCCGGTTGGTGATACTTGAAGATCCGTCCCGAGTTATAAGAAGTGAGTAGCTTTTAGAAACTAAGATGCTCAAATTTGAAGACATGGATTTTCCGGTACCCAGCGGGTATGAGTACTTACTTAAATTGTGGTATGGTAACTATATGGAGATCCCCGAGGAAGGAAAAGAGTATTTGCGGAAGGAACAGATGAAAGAGTAGTCTGATTTGTATTATGCCTAAAAAAATAACGCACACCATTCTTATCTTCTCCCAAGCCATGGAGCTTGGCGGGGTGGAGCGCAGCCTGCTGGGGCTGCTGGACTCCATCGACTATGACCGCTATGACGTGGACCTTTTCCTGATGCGGCACAGCGGCGAATTGATGCCCTACCTGAATCTGAAGGCGAATCTTCTGCCGGAAATTCCGCAATACGCATCGTTGGCGGTCCCCATGGCATCGCTGCTCAAAAGCGGGCAGATCGGCGTTCTCTGCGGGAGACTGAATGGGAAGCTTGCGGCCAGGCGCTTCGACAAGCAGCATCCCGGCAGCAAGCCCTCTGTCACCGCGCTGACCTACAGCCACAAGTACACGCTATCTGCCATGCCGCAGATTTCCGATAAGACCTATGACCTTGCCATCAGCTTTCTGACGCCGCATTATTTCGCGCGGGAGCGTGTCAAAGCGAAAAAATATGCCGCGTGGATTCATACGGACTATGCCGCCCTGTCGTTTGACCGGGCGGCAGAGCTTGCCATGTGGAGCCGGTATGACGCGATTTGCGGCGTGTCGGAGCAGGCTTCCCGGAGCTTTCAGACGGCCTTTCCGGAGCTTTCGGACAAGATTCAGACCGTCGAAAATATTCTGCCGAGGGAACTGACCGCCAAGCAGGCAGAGCAGCCGCAGACTGATATGCCCTCCGATGGCGCGGTTAAGATTCTTTCTGTTGGCCGTTTCTGTGACGCAAAAAACTTTGACAACGTGCCGGATATCTGCCGCCGCCTGATGGAGAACGGTCTGGATGTCAAATGGTATCTCATTGGTTACGGCGGAGAGGAACCGCTGATCCGGCAGAAGATCGCCGAAGCCGGGATGCAGGATCGCGTCATTATTCTCGGCAAGAAGGACAACCCCTATCCCTATATGCGGGCCTGCGACCTGTATGTGCAGCCCTCCCGCTACGAGGGTAAGGCCGTTACCGTGCGAGAGGCGCAGCTTCTTGGGAAGCCCGTCGTCATCACGGACTATGCTACCTCCGGCAGCCAGCTGGAGGACGGGGTGGACGGCGTGATCGTCCCCATGGACAATGCAGGCTGCGCTGCCGGAATTGCCGCGCTGCTGCGCGACCCTGCCCGGATGCAGCAGCTGTCAGAGAGCTGCGCAAAGAGAGATTATACGAACAGCGCGGAGGTCGAGAAGATCTATGCGCTGATGGAGGACTGACCCATGATCCCAAAGATCATCCACTACTGCTGGTTTGGCCGCGGCGAAAAGCCGGAGCTTGCCAAGAAGTGTATCGCCAGCTGGAAGAAGTTCTGCCCGGATTTTGAGATCCGCGAGTGGAACGAGGACAACTGCGATTATCTTGCCATGCCATTCATGGCGGAGGCGTATGCCGCGAGAAAATACGCCTTCGTGTCCGACGTTATGCGCCTTGCCGTGCTGGAGCAGTACGGCGGCGTGTATTTCGACACCGACGTGGAGGTGCTGCGGGACATTTCACCGCTGCTGGATGACGAGGGATTCATTGGATTTGAGAACGATCAGTATGTTGCCTCCGGTCTGACCATCGCCGCTGAGGCCCATCATCCGGTGATTCAGGCGATGATCGAGGAATATAAAAAGCTGCACTTTGCCGGTGCTGACGGCAGCGTCACGCCCGTGGGCTGCCCGCATCTCAATACGGATGTGATGGAGCACTTCGGTCTTGTGCGCAACGGGCAGGAGCAGCTGGTTTCCGGGATTCACGTCTATCCGGCGGACTACTTCAACCCGCTGGACAGCGTGACAGGTAAGCTGACAAAAACGGAGAATACCTACTCGATCCACTGGTATTCTATGAGTTGGATGCCTTGGTATAAACAGATCAGGGTAAAGATTGGCAGGATATATAGAAGGACGAAACGACGACTGGTGATACAACGCAAAATGTGATAGATTAAAGATAATCATTGTCCTATTGATACACTTTCAGTTTTGGATACCTTATATTGCTATTGTGCAATCGCTTTGTTCTGACGTAGGGGGCAGTATCTTTTCAATATATTGAATTATCCGCAAACAGGAAAGAATAATCAATATGACTGACTGCATTAACGTTGGGAGAAAACGTTTCTATCGGATGTCATATGCTTAATTCCTACGTTATGCCGATATAACAAAAGAGAATACATTTCTTAAAAACATGAGGTTCAATTATTATGAGGGTGTTATACGTCGTAGGGGCATGTCTATCAAAAAATACATCTGCCAATATGAGTCATAATGGTTATGTACAGGGCCTGCTGGAAAACGGCTGTCAAGTCGAAATACTGATGGCGGCGGACAGTTGGGGGCAAACAGATAACCTTCTCCCACGGTGGAAGAATGCAAAGTACTATTGTTATCCATCAGAAACAACACACGACAGGCTTCGAAAACATATTGGTAGGAATGTTTTACGGCCTACAGTATTAGCCGCGAATTCTTATGTTCAGACGCGAGAGCCACAAAAAGCAGCAAGTTTGAAGGTTGCTGTTCGTGAATATCTAAAAAAAGCCTATTATTTTCTATTTCCAATCGACCCCAAGTATCCGTTGGAAAAGCAATGGCTAAAAAATGCATCAAAGTTTCGCACGAATATAGAATATGACCTTGTCATATCAAACTCATCGCCTGCTGCGAGCCACAAATTGGTTGCTATTTTGTCCCATAGCGGGCATTTGAAGTATAAACGATGGATTCAGATTTGGGAAGACCCTTGGTATTATGACTTATACGGCGGCCATAAAGCAGAAATTCTTGATGAAGAAAATGCACTTTTAAATGTGGCGACCGAGGTGTTCTATGTTAGCCCCTTGACGCTTGTTTATCAGCAGCGATATTTTGAAGAGAGTGCAAACAAAATGAAACAAATACCGCTGCCTTATCTTGCTTTCGCATCAGAATCCGAGCAGTCATATGAGGAAATAAGTTATGCCTACTTAGGAGACTATTATTCCCATGTTCGCAATTTGGTGCCGTTCTATCAGGCACTTTGCCAAATGAAATCTCCTGGATACATTTATGGAGATTCCGACATAGCTCTTGGGCAGACTGCGCAAATTGAAATCAGCGGACGAGTAACCTTGGATAAGCTTGCAACTGTGCAGGAGAATACAACCGTGCTGGTTCACCTTTGCAATTTGCGTGGAGGACAGATTCCGGGGAAAATATATCACTACTCAGCCACAACTAAACCGATCCTCTTTATACTGGACGGAACGCCTGAAGAAAAGAAGTATATTAGAGAGTACTTTGAGCGATTTAATCGGTATTATTTTTGTGATAACGATACGCAGTCAATTCTCTCAGCTATGAACCAGATCGAGGCAGATATTGCAGATGGTAGGAAGTGGAACCCTGTAACAGAGTTTTCACCTAAGGCAGTTGTTAAGCAGTTGCTGTAAATAAAGGAACTGAGTAAATATGAGGTTTAAGAAGCGAATCCTTTTCATCAATGGACATCTGAATGCTGGGGGCGTAGAGCGTTCGCTTGTGGACATTCTCAAGCACATGGACTATACAAAATACGCCGTTGATCTCTTGCTACTGGAGGATACCGGTGACTATGCTGCGGAGTTACCTCTCGAGGTGCACGTGCTGTTTCGAGACCTGCACAACACCTATGGTGGCTTTGCCTTGTCGGTTCGGCGCTGTATCGCAGCCCGCGACTGGATGTGCCTTAGACTTCGGTTGCTGTTTTTACTGCGTAAGATTTTTGGCACAGGTGCTTTGAAGCCTGCCGCAGACATTTTGCTAGGTAAGCACTACTATGATTGCGTAATCGCTTTCCGCCCCGGCATTTGTTCCGATTTGGCGGCGTACTCCGTTCAGGCAGATAGGAAAATCACTTGGTGGCACCACGGTGAGTTCAATGTGGATTGTGCGGCATACGGTGATATGTGTAGCAGGATGGACGCAGTGGCCGTAGTATCGCAATCTTGCAAAGCTATGCTGCAAGAAAAGCTTCCGGAGCTTGAAAGCAAGCTGGTATACATACCCAATATGCTGGATGCTGTCGCAATTGGACAGAAGGCTGGAAATTCACCTTATACCGGTGATATGCTGCATATTGTCTCGGTAGGTCGGCTTGCACCAGAGAAACATTTTGAAAATGTCTTTCCCGCCGCAAAGGCGTTGCGGCAAGCTGGTATAGACTTCGCCTGGCATGTTATTGGAGATGGTCCTGAGCGTTCAAAATTAGAAACGTTGATTGCTGAGAACGACCTGAAAGATCATGTAATTCTGGATGGAAGCAAGACTAATCCTTATCCCTATATGAAGTATGCAGACCTGTTTGTTCACCCGTCATATGTGGAATCGCAGGGCTTAACTGTGTTGGAAGCTATGGCGCTCGGTGTTCCTTGCGTGGTGACGAAATCCCGAGGACCGTGTGAGTTTATTGAAGATGGTGTCAATGGTCTACTGACAGAGCAGTCACCGGAATCACTGACAGAAAAAGTCTTGTCTATTTTGACTGACAAGACTCTTTTTCAGAGCATTAAAGAAAACACGGTGTGTCCAGAACAATTCGCCCCGGATCGGGTCATGAAGCAAATAGAAGAACTAATTGATGGATAGAAGGTGTTGAGCAATGAAAATCACCATGTATGGCAACGGTGGTGCTGGAAACCACGGCTGTGAAGCAATCAGTCGCGGAACTGTTGAGCTTTTGGGTGCAAATGAATACCGAATTCTTTCAGAAAACTGCCGGGAAGATGCGCAATATGGTCTTGATACCTGTGCGGCGCTTGAATCGGCTAAGGAGGCGCGAAAAAAGGATTTTGGCTTTTTAAAGGCTTATGCAAAATTGAAGCTTACCGGCAATTACACCGATATGGATGGGCTATATTATTTGCCCGCTATTAAAAGCTGCAAAGGAAACACAGACATTGCCTTCTCCATTGGCGGCGATAATTATTGCTATGGCAACACCGCTTTGTATGCATATTTGAACAGAGCCTTTTTGAAGCAGGGAATTAAAACTGCGCTTTGGGGCTGCTCCATTGAGCCTGAGGTTGCGTCAGAAGAGGATGTTGCCGAGGATTTGCGGAACTATTCCATTGTCGTGGCCAGAGAGAGCATAACTTATGCCGCGGTCAAAGAAGTTGGTGCAAATGCGCTTTTAATGCCGGATCCTGCCTTCCTTATGAAAGCAAAGGCTTGCGAAGTCGAAGATTTCCTCCTGCAAAAAGAGGTCATCGGCATCAATATCAGCCCAATGATTATCAACAACGAAAAGAATCACGGTGCAGCCTATGCCAACTATAAGGCATTGATTCAACACATTCTGGATAATACCGACGCCTATATTGCCCTGATCCCACATGTCGTTTGGGCCAACAATGACGACCGTATTCCGCTCAAGCAGCTGTACGATGATTTTGGTCAAAACCAGCGGTTGATTTTGGTAGACGACCATGCCGCGCCGGAACTGAAATATATCATTTCTCAATGCAAATTCTTCGTTGGTGCCCGAACTCACGCGACTATCGCTGCGTATTCTACCGGCGTTCCGACACTGGTGGTGGGCTACTCCGTTAAAGCGCGCGGCATTGCTCGGGATTTGTTCGGCACGGAGGATGGCTACGTTCTGCCGGTGCAGCAGCTCAAGGAGAGCGATGAGCTGACCCAAGCATTCGTTCGCTTGTATGAAAAGCGCGATGCCATCCGGGCGCACCTCAACGAGACGCTTCCCGGCTATATCGCCCGAGCCGACGAGGCGCGCAAGGCATTGGAGGAACTTGTAAACGCATGAAACGCGATGAGATCAAGGCAGGTGCGCTGCTGTCCTATCTGAACCTGCTGATCGGCAATCTGATTCCATTCATTTATACGCCCATCATGCTCCGTATGCTGGGGCAGGCGGAGTATGGCATTTACGGGATTGCACAGTCGGTTATGGGATATATCGGCCTGCTGAACTTCGGCATCGGCGGCTCGATCATCCGCTACCTTGCTAAATACCGCGCAGAAGGAGATTTGGACGGAGAACAGCGCGTCTTTGGCCTGTTCATCAAGATATACTCCGTAATCGGCGCTGCAATTCTGCTGGTCGGCACATTCTGCTCCTTCCACTTGGGGTTCTATGGACGATCCCTCATGCCGGACGAGCTCCTTTTGCTGGAGCGGCTGGTGCGTCTGATGACGCTGAACACGGCAATTTTCATGCCCTTCAATGTGTTCAGTTCCATGATTCTGGCCCACGAGAGATTTATCTTTAGCAAAACGGCTTCGCTAATCACAAGCGTGGTATCGCCATGCCTGAATCTTGTGTTGCTGTTCATGGGCTTTGGCTCTATCGGTCTTGTCCTTTCTGCGACGGTCCTGAATTTTGTTACCTATGCCATCTACACCGTATATGTAATTCGACGGATGCATATCCGACCCTGCTTCCAGCGTGTCGGTGGTGGACTTCTTGGCGAGATCATTCGTTTTTCCTTGTTTGTGTTTTTGGCAAACATTGTTGACATCCTCTTTTGGTCCACAGACAAGCTCATTATCGGTTGGGCCGTCGGCGCAGTAGCTACAGCGGTCTATAACATCGGCGCGACCTTCAATACTTATATCACAAGCCTGTCAACGGCAATCAGCGGCGTCCTTATGCCGAAGGTGACAAAAATGGCTGTTAAGGACACTCCGCCATCGGAGTTTACAGCCCTGTTCATCAAGGTCGGGCGGCTGCAATTTTTGCTGATTTCCTTCATTGTTTCTGCGTTTGTGGCGTTTGGACGGCAGTTCATCGCATTATGGGCGGGTGCTGGGTACGAGGATGCCTATTATGTGGCGCTTCTGGTGATGATCCCGGTGACAGTGCCCTTGATTCAAAACACCGGCCTGAACATTCTCTACGCCATGAATAAGCACCAGTTCCGCTCTGCTGTATACCTCTGCATCGCCGTGCTGAATGCCGGGCTGACCTTCTGGTGGGTGGAGGAATACGGCATCATCGGCGCAGCTATGGCCACCTGCATTGCCTATGTGGTGGGCAACATTCTAATTATTAACTGGTATTACTATAAGAAAATCGGCATTGATATCCCATTGTTCTGGAAGAACATCCTGCATATGTGCCCAGTCATGCTGGTCATGGGGACGGCGGGGTGGTTCATTCTGGACGCGCTGCATATCAGCAATTGGCTGATCTTCTTTGCCCTCGCCGCAGCTTATACCCTGATTTATTGGATTTCGGCGTATTTCTTCATGATGAACGACTATGAAAGAGCGTTCATTAAAGGTCCGGTATCACATGTGCTTCATAAAATAAAAGCGAAAAAGGGATCCTAACGTAAGGTGAGAAAACATGAACATCACACAAATTCTTGATGCTTGCACCGGCTGCGGAGTGTGCGCTGCGGTCTGCCCATCAGCGGCTGTCAGAATGCAGCCGGATGCGCATGGCTTTTTGCGTCCTGTCGTTGATGATGCAGCGTGTACCGACTGTGGCCTTTGCACCAGAAAATGTCCGGTTTCCGTTTTGCCGCAGAACTCGGCGCATACGGATGTTCTAACCGGCTACGCCAAGGACGGAACGCTCCTGCCCCGATCCTCGTCCGGCGCGATTTTTCCCGTATTGGCAGCGGAGATCATCCGCAGAGGCGGCCTTGTGTTCGGTGCGGCCTTTGACGGACAGTTCCAGGTAGTACATACTGCCGCTGAGAGCGTGGAGGAGCTTTCTGCGCTTTGCAGCTCCAAGTATGTCCAAGGCCGCATTCCGAGCGACTGCTATGCGCAGGTCAAGGCGGCGCTGGCCGCCGGTCGCTGGGTCTACTTCAGTGGGATGCCGTGCCAGGTCGCAGCCCTGAAAAGCTATCTCGGCCGGGATTATGATACGCTAATTACACAGGATACCGCCTGCCACAGTGTTCCGTCGCCTCTGGTGTGGGAGGGATATAAAGCGGAACTGGAGAAGCAGCACAGCGGCAAGCTGACCTCGTTCTCCTTCCGCAACAAGGCAAATGGCTGGGAGGCGTACCATATTCGCGCCGCGTTTGATAACGGTAGAGAGTTCGCCCAGCCCGCTGCCGAAAGCCCCTATCAGCGCGGTTTTATCAAGGGACTGTACTCCCGCAGCTCCTGCTTTGTATGCAAGTTCAAAGGGATCGAGCGTTGCAGCGACATCACGCTGTCCGATTATTGGGGTGTCAAGGGAATCCAGCCGGACGCCTACAACCCGCAGGGCACATCCCTTATTTTGCTGCATAGTGAAAAGGGACGCAGCCTGCTGGAAGGCTGCAAGGATCAGCTGCAACTCCAGTCCGCAGCCAAAGACGCGTTTGCCTTTAACCCGGCGGTGCTTGCACCCATTCAAAAGCCCGTCCGCTACGATGAATTCTGGGAAGACTACGGTCAAACGGCCTTTGCCGATTTGGTTTCCGCCTGCTGCGAGCCGACAAAGGACGAACTGGCAAAAGAACGATGGAACAGAAGTCTGCTGGCACGTGCAATTCGCAAATTGAAACGATAATGTGATTGATTGAAAAATGGAGGTCGCATCCCTTTATGAAAAAGATCATGCTGGTTTTCGGCACTCGACCGGAAGCAATAAAAATGTGTCCGCTGGTCAACGAGCTGAAGACACGGCGGGATGTAGAGACAATCGTTTGTGTTACAGGCCAGCATCGTCAGATGCTGGATCAGGTGCTGGATGCCTTCCAGGTCGTTCCGGACTATGACCTGTCTATTATGAAGGACAAGCAAACGCTGTTTGATATTACGACCAATATTCTCAACCACATTAAATCCATCTTGGAAGAGGTACGTCCGGATATCGTACTGGTACACGGTGACACCTCTACCACGTTTGTGACTGCATTGGCCTGCTTTTACTTACAAATTCCCGTGGGACATGTGGAAGCTGGATTGCGGACATATAACATCTATTCTCCTTATCCGGAGGAGTTCAACCGGCAGGCGGTCGGCATCATCAGCCAGTACAACTTTGCTCCTACCGAACTCTCAAAGCAGAATCTTCTGCGCGAGGGTAAGAATGCGGACAGCATTTATGTGACCGGCAATACGGCAATCGACGCGCTGAAAACCACAGTGCGTGAAAACTATTCCCATCCCGAACTGACATGGGCATTGGGCAGCCGGTTGATTTTGATTACAGCGCATCGCCGTGAAAACCTTGGTGAGCCCATGCGGCATATGTTCCGGGCAATAAGACGAGTCATGGATGAGCACCCCGATGTGAAAGCAATTTATCCCATCCACATGAATCCTGTTGTCCGTCAGACGGCGGATGAGATTCTTGGCGGGGATGAGCGCATTCATATTATCGAACCGCTGGACGTGCTGGATTTCCACAACTTTATGGCCCGCAGCTATATGATTCTGACAGACTCTGGCGGTATTCAAGAGGAAGCCCCGTCACTGGGTAAACCGGTTCTTGTCATGCGGGATACCACGGAGCGTCCGGAAGGAATCAAGGCTGGAACACTGAAGCTCGTCGGCACAGATGAAGAAAATATCTATCGCAACTTCAAACTCCTCTTGGAGTCTCCTGAAGAATACGCCAAAATGAGCACCGCTGCAAATCCCTATGGCGATGGTTTCGCCTGCAAAAGAATTGCAGATATCCTAACCAGATGAGCACCATTATGATGCGACATATTTACGCGATCCCCCTGCACATGGTCATCTTTTTGATGCTGGCATTGCTTATCGTTTGGGCAATGCTCTCCCTGCACCAAAATCAGAGAAAACGATCTATCATCAATGCGGTGCTATGTTCTATCACTGCGTTGACTATCCTCTACGCCACAATTCTGACCCGCACACCCGGCAATTACGAAGTCATCCTCACCCCATTCGCCACTTTTGCCGCCGCGCGGATACAGCCGGAGATTTACCGCGAGATGCTGATGAACGTCTTCCTCTTCTTCCCGCTGGGGCTGACGCTTTCCAACGCCCTGCCGCGAAAGTGGCACCGTTGGGGCAGAATTTTCCTCACAGCGCTTGTTGGATGCGCGTTCAGTGTGGGGATTGAGTACGCCCAGTACCGCTACGCCCTTGGCATGGCGGAGGTGGATGACGTGATCTGCAACACGCTGGGCGCGTTCATCGGCACCACCTCGCTGCTCATCGCCCCCGCCATCGAAAAATACAGAGAAAGGGTTTGGCACACGAACATGACCCTGACCACCACCGAAACACAATTCCTGCATATCGCCAAAGCTGCCATCTCCGGTGGAGATTTGCCCGCTGAAAAGGTGGACTGGCCTGCCATTTTTACGCTGGCCAACCAGCAGAAGCTGCTGCCGATCCTCTTCGAGACTGTCCGCAAGATGCCTGCCGCCGAGGAAAACGCGGCGCTGTTCGCTGTGACCAAGCAGCAGGTCATCGGGCAGGTGCTGAACCAGACTGTACGCTCGGCGGAGTTCGCTGCCCTCTATCGAAAACTCCGCACAGCGGGGCTGCATCCCGTCGTGGTCAAGGGCCAGCTTTGCAGCCGCCTGTATCCGCTGAAGGATCATCGCATCAGCGCCGATGATGATCTCTATATTCCGGACGCAGAGTTTATGGCCTGCCATGAGCAACTTCTTGCAAACGGCTTGGCTACCGACACGCCCGCAGATGAACTGCCCACAGCGGATGAGGTGTCCTACACAAAAAACGGCAGCCCGCTTTATATCGAACTGCACCGCCACTTATTCGATTCCTCTGAGGATACCCACGACGAGCTGAACCACTTCTTTGCAAACCTCAAACCCGTCGAAACCGACGGCTTTCTGGCCATGCCGCCTCATGAGCACCTGCTGTATCTGATCCTGCACGCCTACAAGCACTTCGTCCGCAGCGGCATCGGCCTGCGGCAGTTCTGCGACATCGGCCTGTGGGCGCGGGAGTATCAGGCAGAAATCGACTGGCAGCGCCTGCACGAGCAGTGTGAGAGCGTCCACGCGGCGACATTTGCCGAGGCGGCGTTTCGCATCGCCAAAGACTATCTCGGCATCGAATTTGACCTGCCCGCGCCGTGGAGCGACGCGGTTGACGCGGAGCCGCTGCTGCATGACAGCCTCTGCGGCGGCGTGTACGGCTCCAACGACCTAACGCGCCTCCATTCCTCCACCGTCACGCTGAACGCCGTCAAGGCCAGCCGGACGGGGGAGAAGAGCGGCGTCCTGCGGACGGTGTTCCCCAAGCGCGAGTATCTGGAGCGGCGCTATCCCTATCTCAAAAAGCGCCCGTACCTGCTGCCGGTCGCATGGGCGCAGCGCATCGCGCACTACGCCAGCGAGAAGCAGTCCGGCGCAGACAGCAGCGCCTCCGGTTCCATCAAGCTCGCCAAAGAACGGATTGAGCTGATGAAGCAGTATGGGGTGATGGATTGAATGAAGGAAGAAATTATACAAAATGGTCATTGCGATACTCCCTGATAGAAGAGAGGTATCACATTGTCTCCAAAGCTGAAAACTGCTGCCGGTTTGCGAAAGGTCGAAATGAGGTGAGTCGTAATGAGAAGAAGAGAATACGCTTGTCCTAATGGGTGTTCTCTTCCACCCAGAAAAAAGCAACTTAGGGAATATAGCAACGGTATATATGGGTTTGACTTTTATGATTTTACATTCTGTCCTTGTTGCGGCAGTTTAATGCCATATTCGCTAAAGAAGCTCAAAGGATTTTTTGAGGTATACAATATCCACGCAGCGTTATCGGATGCGGTGCAACTCATATATAAATCCGAGTTTGAGTCGGCAGCACGTGAAGCCTTCGTGGCTGTGGAAAATTATCTCAAAAAGAAGTCAGGCCTAGATTCGCATGGATTCGATCTGGCGACAAGAGCACTTTCTTTTGAAATAGACAAGCAAACCGGCGAAATAAAGAGGGCTCCCCTTACTGCAATCAATGATCTGAAAAACGAATCGGAGCGCAATGAGCAGGACGGCATCAGGTATATGCTTATGGGTTTCTTTCAGGGGCCTCGTAATCTGTACCAACACAATCATATTGGCTCCGGTGTAAGCAATTCTATTTCCGTAATCATCGAAGCATCCTTCTTCCTTCATCTGCTTGATGGGCACAGCATTACTCAAAACGGACGGTGGATTCCAGAAACAGTAGATTATCGGGAAATTTATCAAAAGATGCCTAAGCGTATTCATCGCTGGAAACTGATGCGCCTATTGAAGAAGCGTGATCGTAGGTTGAAGAAAAATCCTTGATGTACCCTAATGAGGTAGAATTATGGCACAAACAATTTTGTACTACCCAACAATCAACATTCAAGATGGCACTTGGTTAAGGAATGCAATTCTGTATTGGGATGAGGTGTCATCAATCGTTCCCTATGAGAACTATCCGGATTTTTCCCCGGAATTATTGTATTTGCAAGAATTAGGAGTATATAAAGCTGTTTATCCTCGAAACCTGTTCTTCTCTGAATTTGCAGAAGATTTTTGTAATTCTATTGTAAAAAGAATTTCTGCTTATGAGTTAAGAACCACCAATAATGGAACTCAAAATAGCCGTGTGAGGATGCACAAAAACAAAATATATACACCGGCTTTACACGAGTTAATTCACTATAGAAAGTTACCGCCACAGTTATTGGATTATTTCGGAGATAGAAGATATATACACGATTACAACACAGATGGTTGGATGGAAATCGACAGCAAAATAGCGCAAATATACATGAGAACACTTGCGGAGTATTCGATAAAATGCTCTGGCAAGGACATCGTATTAGGTACAGATACCTTTACCCATAGCCGGGAAATCTATAGTCCTTCTC
>OLVU01000497.1_pt1 | contig 34583 bp, 30 predicted proteins | sample 1673321 | NCBI WGS metagenome assembly OLVU01 (sample SAMEA3178942, study PRJEB25190) | human gut metagenome | biome: human gut; feature: human-associated habitat; material: faeces | place: Austria | collected 2013 | reverse complement strand
TTCTTTTGCAGGCGTTTTCTTTTTCAAATAAAAAGAAAATGCCGAAACGCTGTAGCAGATAAAATATTTTGTTAAGGTGGGTAGCGAAGGTAGCGGGTAAAAATTTTATAGTCCAACATCGTGCCGCCTACGGCGTCAGCGGTGCGGCGACTCGACGCACCCTAAAAGGCACATTGAAAAATTAAACGGTCGGGCAAAGCGGGCTGCTCCGTGCTATAACCCCTTAGTCTCGGCTTCACCGATATTAATTTTGCGAAAATTTGGACGACAAGGTGCGGACTGATACAAAAAATCAGCCGTAAAGTTATTGTACTTTACGACTGAAAGCTGTATTTTTTTCACTTTTTCCCTCGGCATGCGGCGATTATGCTCAGCGCCGAGCACGCGGCCGCCGCTATCGCCGCCGCGGCAACGAGCTTTTTGACTGCATCAAGTCTATGCATCGAGGTCAGAGCGAAGCTCAAAAATTTAAGGCTGTTTGAAACGCATTGCACAGTATCCATTGCTATCCCCTTTCAGTTTGTCAGCAGGACGGCATGGGCTATCGACGGCACGGTTTCGCCCTGCAGAGGCGAGACGGCCGAGAGCAGTGCACCCGTGCCGACAAAAAGCACTCTTCCGAGCCTGCCCGCGCGCAGCTCGTCAACTATATGCGAGCAGACCACCGCCGCGCTGCATCCGCAGCCCGAACCGCCGGAGTTCACATCCTGCTCGTCGAGCCGATAGAGCATAAGTCCGCAGTCCTTGTGGCGGGTCGTGATATCGATATGCTCCTGCTTCAGCATGAGCTCGCGCAGGAGCGTTGAGCCGACATAGCCGAGGTCGCCCGTGAGAATCAGGTCAAAATCCTCCGGCTGCGTTTTTGTGTCCCGCAGAAAGGCTGCTATCGTCGAGCACGCCGCGGGCGCCATCGCCGCGCCCATGTTGTTCGCGTCCTTCACTCCGTAGTCGGTTATCCTGCCGAAGGCGGCGGCCTCGATATGCGGCGATGCGGCTTCGCCTATCACGGCGCAGCCCGCCGCCGTCGCCGTCCACTGGGCTGTCGGCGGGCGCTGACCCCCGTATTCGAGCGGCGTGCGAAACTGCTTCTCCGCCGAGCAGAAATGCGACGAGGTCGCGGCGGCGGCGATCCGTGCCGCACCCGAATCCACGCTCAGCGCCGCCAGAGCCAGCGACAGCGCCATGGTCGAGCACGCGCCGTAAAGCCCGACAAACGGTATGCCGAGGTCGCGCGCGCAGAACGCCGAGCCGCTGCATTGGCTGAGCAGATCCCCCGCCATGAGCAGATCGATATCGTCGGCTGTCATGCCCGATTTTTCAATCGCCTTTATCACCGCGCGCTGCTGCAATGCACTCTCCGCCTGCTCCCAAGTCTCCTTGCCCAACGTGCCGTCGGCTATAACCTCGTCGAAGCACCCGCCCAAAGGGCCGTCCCCCTCCTTGCTGCCGACTATTGCGGCGGAGGCGATTATACCCGGACGGCTTTTGAATTTCAGCGTATACTCCCCTATTCTCTCCGTCATCCGCTCACCCCGCAATTTTCTGCGCGATATAATATACCACGCCGTAGACTACCGCCGCCGCGCTGCCGTAGACTATAACCGGGCCCGCAACCTTGAACATATTAGCGCCCGTACCCAAAATTCTGCCCTCGCTGCGAAACTCCATGGCGGGCGAAACGACCGCGTTTGCAAAGCCCGTTATCGGCACGAGCGTTCCCGCGCCCGCGTGACGGGCTATTTTATCGAACACGCCCAGAGCCGTCAGCGCGGCGGCAATGACAACGAGCGTGCACGGCACTAGGCTCGACACGGTTTTTTCGTCTGCGCCGAGAGACTTATAGAGCATGGAAAAGCCCTCGCCTATCGCGCAGATGAGCCCACCTATCAAAAACGCCTTCAGAAGATTCATCAGCTTCGGACTCGGCGGCGAGGCGCGCTTCGTCATTTTTTCATATTCCTTTCCGGACAGCGACATCATCTCATCTCCTCGCGTCTATTTTCTGCAAGCGCGAAAGAAATATACCGCCGCTAAAATAATTTACAAATGGTGACTTGACTTAATGAGTAATATTGCGATAAAATTATAAAAAACACTTGAGGAGCTTTGCTATGCCGCATCTTATCGAAGTCAAGGACGCATACAAAATATACAATCCCGGCGAAAACGAGGTTCACGCGCTCGACGGAGTCTCCCTGACCGTTGACCGCGGGGAATTTCTGATGATAGTCGGTCACTCCGGCTCGGGCAAATCGACGCTGATGAATATGCTCGGTCTGCTCGATATCTGCACGAGCGGCGAATATCTCATCGACGGCAAGAATGTTTCAAACCTGACGGACGATGAGCTCTCGGAGATACGCAACAAGGAAATCGGCTTTATCTTCCAGGGCTTCAACCTCATTCCGAGCCTCACGGCAAAAGGCAACGTCGAGCTTCCGCTGATTTACAGGGGCGTCAAAAAGGAGGAGCGCGAAAAGCTCTCCGTTGACGCGCTGCGCAGAGTCGGACTCGAAAAGCGAATGAACCACCTGCCCTCGCAGATGTCCGGCGGTCAGCAGCAGCGAGTTGCGATAGCCCGCGCGGTGGCCGCGCGCCCGCCGATAATCCTCGCAGACGAGCCGACCGGAAACCTTGACTCGCACTCCGGCAAGGAGGTCATGAAAATACTCCACGAGCTCAACGACGAGGGGCGCACGATAATCTTAATCACCCACGACAACGAAATCGCCGAAGAGGGCACGCGCGTTGTCAGGATATCGGACGGAAAGATAATCGAGGATCGCCCGAGCAACAGAGCATAAGCATTGGGGCTATACCCTACCCAAAAAGCAGCAGATCCTACCAACGTTTTTGTTGGGTAGGATTTGTTTTTTATATTGTGCGTTATTCGTCCGACAAATAGGGATGTGGCGAGCAGTTGCAAATCCCGATTCGCCGTTACGTCACATTACATACTTGCACACTGCTCACTCATCGCTTTGGGCATGAAAAAAGGACTGCCTATAAGACAGTCCTGATTTTCAATTCATCAGAGAACGTAGATTCGAACGCCTCTGTAGCCCCATGCACAGCACTCCTCGTATGTGTTCATATAGAGGTCTACAGTGCAGGAATTTCTCTTTGCAAATCCGCCGGTATCGGCCGCTATACAGTAGCCGTAGACGAACTTGCCGTCAAGCGAGACGATATAGAGTTCGGTGCCGTAAGGGAACTGCTTGGGGTTGACCGCAATGTGTCCGGGCATCGGCTTGCGTCCGGACGCCGTTCCCGTGCCGCCGTAATATGCGGTTGCGGTGCCGTCAACTATCTTCTTGTAGTTCTTGGGTACGCCGTTCGCGTTCAGCTTAACTCTCGAGGGAACCTTGAGCTCGGATATCGGCGTATGGGTCTTGAGCTTGATGCTCTTGACGCGCTTAACTCTGCCCTTGAGGATGACCTCGGTCACCATCTGCTTGGTTACTTCTTCGTTGACGGTCTCAGACGAGTCGAGGTCGCCGTTGACATATTTGTCCTTATAGGTGACCTTTTTTTCGCCGTCGACACCCTTAACGGAGACCTTTGTCTGGTCAACGTAGAGGTCGGGGGTTCTCTTTGTAACCGTGTCAAACGGAACCTTGACGGTCTCGGTGCGCTCTTTATACTCAATACGAAGAACGCTTATCTCCATGCCGTTTGTGAGCTCACTGTCAAGTGCGGGGTCGGTCTCGTCATTTTCGCCGAGCTTTATGCCCGCGCGGGCAACAGCATCCTTGACTGTGCCGGAGGCTATCTGGACATCGTTTGACTTTCCGTCCGCTATGACCGTAACGCCGAACGAACGCTTTATCTCGAGGGTCTTATCGCTGCTGACGAACTCACCGTCGGCGAGATTTGTCTCGTCGAACTTGCCGAGAGTCAAGCCGTGCTTCTCGAGCATCTGAGCCGCAGGGCCGGCGCCGTTGAGGTAAAACTCCTCGCCCTTGTCGATAACTTTAATAACCTGCGAGCGAAGGACAGTCACCGTGCAATTCGTGCCCGCCTCAAAAGAGGATGAGTCGAGATAATCATATTTGCCGAGTGACAGTGTATCAGCGTTATCTTCAATGAATTTTTCAACTGAGTCTGCGCGGGTCGAAACTGTGTAGGCCGTTTTGCCTGCCTCGTTTACGGTAACCTTATAGGTTGCCGCAGCCGCAAACGCGGTCACCGTCACAACGGAGACGATAATCGCCAGGGCTGAAACCGTTGCCAGAACTTTACGTTTTGACAGATTTCTCACGGGCAGTTTGGCAAAGAAAGCCTTGATATGCTCTAACATTGGGTAATACTCCTTTGTTCTTTGCTTTGGATTCCGTGGGTATACTGAGCCGTTGTTTGAACGACTTTTGCTATTATATTGACACAATCGGCATTTGTCAAATTTTTTTCGCCTTCTGTTTTGTGCAAATTGCACAGCGGCGCCGACAAATTAACTTCGATAACGCTCAAAGTGTGGCGCTGAGTCTTGAAATAACTCGCTAAAATGGGAAAAAATGGCTAAACTTTTGTGAAAAGTTCAAAAAGTTACAAATGGTTACAAATCTATGAAAAAGCGTAACAAAATCGGAGTTTTGTTACCTTTGAAGAATTATTTTGCGTTGCATTAGCTCCACTCTATATGATTCGGAATCGCGGTATAAAGCATGACATTTCATAAAGCAATGATGCACTGTAAGGCTTTTAACTTTACGGAAAAATGTTGCCGAAAACGGAGTGAAAACTGTAAAGCAAAATACTTTACAGCTGTTCTCGGTTCTCCGTCACACCGACGAAGCTTTCAAACGACATTTTTCGACGGATTTTTGCCGCCAAAACGCCCTATATATAAAAGGTATACAAAAAGCGGCTATGCACGCTTATTATTACGCACATATAAGCATTATACAAGTGATTTTTAGCGTGAAATAAAAAAACACAGCCTCGCCGAAGCGAAGCTGTAATTTTAAAAATTCAGGCAGATTACTGCTCGACAGCGTAAACGCTGACTTTCTTGCGATCCTTGCCCATTCTCTCGAACTTGACGTTGCCGTCGATGAGAGCGAAGAGGGTGTCATCAGAACCCTTGCCGACGTTGTTGCCGGGATGAATGTGGGTTCCGCGCTGTCTGACAAGGACATTGCCTGCGAGAACAAACTGACCGTCGCCTCTCTTGACGCCGAGTCTCTTGGCCTCGGAATCACGGCCGTTCTTGGTCGATCCGCCGCCCTTCTTATGTGCGAAAAGCTGAATATTTATCTTGAGCATTGTGTTACACCTCCGTAATGACTTTGATCTTTTTCGGGTACTGCTTTGAAAGCTCCGTCAGATGCAGCTTCAGTCCGTCGAGAACCGCCGCTGCCGAGGTATCGTCCGCGTCGACGGAGAACCTGAAGTGCCCGTCCTGCTCGGAGATATCGGCATGAACATTGATAACATCGGTGACGGTATTGGCCGCCATATACACCGCGGACGAAACCGCCGCGCAAACAATATCACTGCCGGCGTTGCCGCCCGCATGACCGGTTATCTCAAATCCCCTGCCGCTCTCGCTTTCAAAAAATACCGCTCTTATCATTGGTTAAGCGTTGATAGCGGAAATTTCCACCTTGGTGTAGGGCTGTCTGTGGCCGAGCTTGCGCTTCTCGTTCTTCTTGGGCTTGTAGGTGAAGACGGTAATCTTCTTGGCCTTGCCGTTCTTGAGAACCTTAGCCGTAACAGTGGCTCCTGCAACAGTGGGGGTACCGACAACGACGCCGTCATCCTTGCCGACGACCATAACCTTGTCAAAAACGACTTCCTGCTCAGGCTCAACGTCCAGCTTCTCGATGAATACGACATCGCCGGCCTGAACCTTATACTGCTTTCCGCCGGTTTCGATAATTGCGTACATCAATATTTACCTTCCTTTTTTCAAGACTCGCTATGTGCGGGCGGGATAATCCTCTTCATAGTGCAAAGCACAGCCCGAGATATGCGGCATAGGTGATTATATCATATACAGCACCCGATTGTCAAATATTACGGCAAAGTTTTTTGCGTTTTTGCGCTGTTTTTTGCAGTAAAAAGCTCCCCGGCGCAAAACCGGAGAGCCAAATACTTATTACTGTTCCTCGCTGTTGTCATAAGGGGGCTGAAGATCGTCCTCATCGGGCATAACAAGCGCCATTATGACATAGACAAGAATCCCCGGGAATCCCGTAGTGAAGAGAGAGAGCAGCACAAAAAGCAGCCTGACTACAGTCACATCCATGTTGAGATACTCGGCAAGACCCGCGCAGACGCCGCAGATCTTCTTTTCGCTTGTTTTTTTATAAAGTTTCTTTTCCGACGCCATAAAAATCGTCCTTTCCAAAATGAGTTATTGCGATATCCGCAAAAGCGGTGTTATCCTATGTTGTTCTGATGCGCCGCAGCCTCTGCGGTATTTCGCATGAGCAGTGCGACAGTCATCGGGCCCACGCCGCCCGGCACGGGCGTTATTGCGCCGGCTATTTTGCTGACGCTTTCAAAATCGACATCGCCGCAGAGCTTGCCGTTTTCGTCCCTGTTCATGCCGACATCTATGACCGCCGCGCCGGGCTTTACCATATCCGCGGTTATCATTTTCGCCCTGCCGACCGCCGCGATGAGTATATCGGCGTTCGAGGTGAACGAGGCGAGATTCTCGGTCTTAGAATGGCAGACGGTGACGGTGGAGTTCTCTCTGAGCATGAGCATTGCCATGGGCTTTCCGACAATGTTGCTCCTGCCGACGATAACGCAGTTTTTGCCCGCCGTCTCGATTTTCTCGTGATGCAGCATCTCGACTATGCCCGCCGGAGTGCAGGGCAGAAACACGCTGCCGCCCGTCACTACCGCGCCGACATTCTGCGGATGGAAGCAGTCAACGTCCTTTTCGGGCGAGATGCGGCGGATAAGCTCGTCTGAGTCGATGTGCTTGGGCACGGGGAGCTGGCAGAGTATGCCGCTGACCGAGCTGTCCCGATTGAGCTTGTCGATGAGCTCGATAAGCTCCTCCTGCGCAGTCTGCGCGGGAAGCGCAAATTCGAGCGACTTTATGCCGACCTTTTCGCAACTCTTCTTTTTGTTGTTGACATACACCCTCGAGGCGGGGTCGTCTCCGACGATTATGACCGCAAGGCACGGCTCAACGCCGCGGCTTTTCAGATATTCCACGCGCTTGCGTACCGAGTCGAGCACCTCTGCGGAAATAAGCTTTCCGTCTATCAGCTTTGCCATCTTATCCACTCTTTCCAATTGATTTATTCCGTTTTTCCGCTGTCTTCGTGCTTCTCCTCTTCGGGAGTCTCCTCGATTTTTTCTTCGGGCTCTTTTTCGGGAGCTTCTTCGGAAACCTCCTCGGACTTCTCCGCGGAAGTCTCCTCGGTCTGCGCCTGCATAGCGGCGGCCTCGTCCGCAAGACGCTCCTTCTTGGTCTTTACGGCGTCCTCCGGGAAGTAATCCACGCCCTCAATGGGTTTGGGATGCTTCGTATATTTGACTGTGAACACTATATACAGCACAAGGCAGACGAGCATAAGCACGCCCGAGACTACCTGAGAAACTCTTATAGTCGTGTGTGCGATATAGAGGCTGTCGGTTCTGAAGCCCTCGATTATCATTCTGCCCAGCCCGTACCACGCGCCGTAGCCGAGGAAAAGCTGACCGCTGAATTTTCTGAACTTCTTATAGATAACATAGAGGATGAGGAATCCGATGAGGCACCACAGCGACTCATAGAGGAAGGTCGGATGAACGGGCTTATTTGGATCCATGGTTATGCCCTTTTCCGCGAGCAGCTGACTGTCCTGAATTATCGTCGCCGCTATCTTTTTGCTCCACATTCCCCACGGGGCGTCGGTATTCGTGCCGAAGGCCTCCTGATTCATGAAGTTGCCCCAGCGTCCGATTCCCTGACCGATAAGCAGGCTGATGCCGCCCATATCAAGTAGGTTAAGAATATTTATCTTTCTGACCTTGCAGACTATGAGCGCGGCGATGAGTCCGCCGATTATTCCGCCGTAGATGGCGAGACCGCCCTGCCAGATCTGCGGTATCTCCGCCGGATGGAGCTTATAATAGTCCCACTGGAATATAACATAGTACGCACGCGCACCGATTATTCCCGCGAGAGTGCCGTAGATGAGCACATCGAGCATCTTATCGAGGCTTATGCGCCACTTGTAGGCCATTCTGCCGCCGAAGAGCGCGGCGAGTATAAAGCCGAAGGCGATAATGACTCCGTAGAACTTGATGCTTATCTCGTTTCCGAAGAGCGAGAACTCAACGAGGGTCGACGGGATGTTGAATCCCCTCTTGATCCATGTGAAATAGACGGTTGTGAAATCGGACATATACATCATCCTCTCATTTTAAGATGTAAAGCTGATTAGCTTTACAGTTTTTGTATCATTGAAATATCGGGCACGGCCGTTTCAAGTCTTGTTTTTTAGCGCTAAACCCGATATTTTTCAACGCTTTTCGCAGTTTGAACAAACGGAATCGCAAGTCGTCAAGTCTTCTGTGTAAAGTTATATAACTTTACACAGTTTGTCAGCTTTGGCAAGTCAAATTCCGCTTATTCGGCCGCAGCTGCGATTATTTTTCTGAGCGTATCCACGCCCTCGCCGGTCTGCGACGAGAACGGAACAGTCTCGTAATCCGGGAAGTCGGCAAGCTCGGTTTTGAACGCCTCAAGGCGCTGTGCGCGCTCGGTTTTGTTGAGCTTGTCTATCTTCGTCAGAGCGATAACGGTTCTGTATCCGCCGGACTTCAGGAAGTTCAGCATATCGTAGTCATCCTTGCTCGGCTTGTGGCGCGAGTCTATAAGCTGAACGACGAGCGTTATATTGCGCTCAGAGCCGAAAAAGCCCTCCATGAGCTCCGCCCAACGCAGCTTCTCGCTCTTTGCCGCCTTGGCGTAGCCGTAGCCCGGGAGATCGACAAAATTCACCTTGTCGCCCTTAAAAAAGTTGACGGTAACAGTCTTTCCCGGTACAGAGCTGACGCGGGCAAGATTCTTGCGGTTAAAAAGCTTGTTGATAAGCGACGACTTGCCGACATTCGAGCGTCCCGAAAAAACTATTTCGGGCTCCGAGAATCTCTTGAGCTGAGAAGATGTGCCGTAAGAGCGGTCGAATTCAATGATATCAAATCTCATAAAAACCTCACTGAGTGACGCGGTTTCTGCGTCCGCCTGTTTTATCGTGCGCCGGGATGTCGGCACGCTTGCTGTCCTTTTTGGCATCGTGTTCTTCAACGACCTCGGCGGGTCTGTCCACGGGGATGAGCGCGATGCTCAGCACCTCGTCAACATTGCTGACAGGAACGAACTCGACATTTGCTTTCACCGCATCGTCGACCTCGTCCAAATCGGGCACGTCGGCCTTGGGGATAATGACGGTCTTTATGCCGCGTATGTAAGCCGCCATGGACTTCTCCTTGAGTCCGCCTATCGGCAGGACTCTGCCGCGCAGGGTGACTTCGCCGGTCATTGCAACATCACGTCTGACGGGCGTGTCGGTGAGCGCGGAGACGAGCGCCGTTGTCATAGTGACGCCCGCAGACGGGCCGTCCTTCGGAACCGCTCCCTCGGGGCAATGGATATGAATATCCTTATTTTTATAGAATTTGCTGTCTATTCCGAGCGCGTCGGCGCGGGAGCGGACATAGGACATCGCCGCATGGGCGCTCTCCTTCATAACGTCGCCCAGAGAGCCCGTGAGCTCGAGCTTGCCCGTACCGTCGAGCACTGCGGCCTCAACCTCTAGCAGCTCACCGCCGACGGAGGTCCACGCAAGTCCGTTGACTACGCCTACCTCGTCGGAATCCCTGAGACGCTCCTCTTTAAACTTCGGGTTGCCGAGCAGAGCCAAAAGGTCGCTCTCCTTGACGCTTATCTTCTCCTCGCCCTCGGCTATGCGCTTGGCGGCCTTGCGGCAGACGGAGGCTATGAGCTGTTCGAGCCTTCTGACGCCCGCCTCGCGGGTGTAGCCGTCAATCATATTTCTTATCGCGCCGTCCGTAAAGCGGAGCTGACGCGCCGTGAGCCCGTGCTTCTTGAGCTGCTTGGGAATGAGATGCTTTTTGGCGATATGGAACTTCTCCTCCGCAGTGTAGCTGCCCAATTCAATGACCTCCATGCGGTCATAGAGCGGCGCGGGGATATCGGACGCGACATTCGCCGTGGTTATAAACAGCACCTTGCTCAGGTCATAGGGAATCTCAAGATAATTGTCCCTGAAGGCAAAGTTCTGTTCCGAATCGAGCACCTCGAGCAGCGCGGAGGACGGGTCGCCCTTGTAGTCGCTGCCGAGCTTGTCGACCTCATCGAGGAGGATCAGCGGATTTGAGCTGCCCGCCTGCTGTATCGCGGAAATTATTCTGCCGGGCATGGAGCCTATGTAGGTCTTTCTGTGGCCGCGTATCTCCGCCTCGTCATGGACGCCGCCGAGGGATATGCGAGCATATTTTCTGCCCATGGCGCGGGCAACCGACTTTGCAACCGAGGTCTTGCCGACTCCGGGAGGGCCGACAAGGCAGATTATCTGACCGCCGACATCGGGAGCTAAAGAGCGCACGGCCATGAATTCGAGTATACGCTCCTTGACCTTTTTGAGCCCGTAGTGATCCGCCTCAAGTATCTTGTTGGCGCGGGCGAGGTCGAGGTTATCCTTTGTATATTTTCCCCAGGGCAGGTCGAGGCAGGTTTCGAGATAGTTCCTGCTCACCGCCGCCTCGGGCGACTGAACCGCATAGCGCTCGAGCCTGTCGCACTCGCGCAGAAGCTTCTCTTTCGAAGCGTCGTCAACGGGCAGAGCCGCAATTTTATCGCGGAACTCCTGAATCTCCTCCTCGGGAGATACGCCGTTGTTGAGCTGCGAGGAGATGACCTTCAGCTGCTCGCGCAGATAGTATTCGCGCTGGCTGTCGTCCATCTGCTTTTGAACCATCTCCTGAATCTCGTCCTCATATTCGAGCAGACGGGACTCCTTGAGCAGGAGCACGCAGAGCTTTTCAAGGCGCTTTATCGGGTCGAGCTCCTCTAAGACGGACTGCCTGTCCGGAAGCTCGAGGGCAATGTTGCCGGCGATGAAATCCGCCATATCGCCCGGATGGTCAAAGCCGAGCACGGAGAGAATGATATCCGGCGAGAGCTGGGGCGCACTCTGCGCATAGCCCTCGAAGATGCTCTTCGCGCTTCTTATGAGCGCCTGACCGTATTCGTTTTCTATATCATATTTGCGTATCGCGCAGGCTCTTATCGCGCCGACAAGATGCGGCTCGGTCGAGACTATGCCGTTGAGACGCGCGCGGTACATACCCTTGACCGACACACGCACTATCATCTCGCCGTCAACCGGGAGCTTCGCAACGTGCGAAACGGTCGCAACAACGCCGAGCTTATAGAGGTCGTTGAAATCAGGGTCGTCTGTCATTATATCTTTTTGTGCAGTGAGAAAAATTCTCCTGTCGCCGTCAAGCGCCGCCTTCAGCGCCGCCATTGACTTTTCTCTGCCGACATCGAAATGTACCTGCATACCGGGGAACACTACGAGTCCGCGCAGTGCGACGGTCGGCATAAGCAGAGCCGCAGATTCAAATTTATCTTCCATAATATATCTTCCTTTTTCGTTGATTGCCGCCTCAATGCGGCTTTCCCCCGTCTTTACAGTAAACCTGTTATCGGTTTATTATACTTCATCTTGCCCGCTCCGTCAACCGACAGAGCCGGGAGGAATGTGTAAAATAAGGGACATCGGGCGGTTTTTTCCGATATAAAAACGTGACCGGAGCGGTGCGTGCCGTTCCGGTCCGAGAATTTATTTCTTCTTTTTGCCAAAGAATCCGCGCTTCTCATCAGGGGTGACATCGCTGTAGCCCATGGTATCCTTGAAGTTTTTGAGTGCCTCGCGCTGAGGCGCGGTCAGATCCTTCGGGACTTCGACGATAATACGGATGTACTGATCGCCTCTGCCGTGCGAGTTGAGATACTGAACGCCCTTGCCCTTGAGGGACATGACGGTGCCGGGCTGAGTGCCGGCGGGCAGGTCAAACTTGACCTTGCCGTCAATGGTAGGCACCATGATGCTGTCGCCCAGAGCCGCCTGGACGAAGTTTACCTTGCAGTCGTACCAGATGTTATAGCCCTCGCGTTCAAAGAACGGATGCGGTCTGACAAATACGGACACATGGAGATCTCCGGAGGGACCTCCGTTCGAGCCCATGCTGCCCTCGCCGCGCACGGAAATAACCTGTCTGTCGTCTATGCCGGCAGGGATATTCACCTCAAGCTCGCGGCGCTTGGACACACGCCCGCCGCCGCGGCACTTCTGACACGGCTTCTCGACTATCTTGCCCTTGCCGCCGCACCTGGTACAGGTCTTAGTGGTCGAAATAACACCGAACGGTGTTCTCTGCTGAACATTCACCTGACCTCTGCCGCCGCAGTCGGGGCAGGTCTTGACGCTTGAGCCCGGCTGAGCACCCGAGCCGCCGCAGTCGGAGCAGGTCTCGATACGGTGTATCTCCACCTTGCGCTTGCAGCCTTTAGCCGCCTCTTCAAACGAAATCGTGACACGCGCCTGAACATCGTCGCCGCGTCTGGGCGCGTTGGGGTCGGAGCGTCCGCCGCCGAAGCCGCCGAAGCCGCCGCCTCCTCCGAAGAAGCTGCCGAAAATATCGCCCAAATCGAAGTCAACGCCGCCGGAGCCCGTGCCCCAGCCGCCTGCGCCGCCGCCCGCGCCGAAGTTGGGATCGACGCCGGCATGGCCGAACTGGTCATACCTGCCGCGCTTATCCTTATCGGAGAGCACCTCGTAGGCCTCGTTGACTTCCTTGAATTTCGCCTCGGCGTCAGCGTTGCCGGGGTTGAGATCGGGATGATACTGCTTCGCCTTCTGACGGTATGCTTTTTTTATCTCGTCCTCAGTGGCATTTTTGCTGACCCCGAGCACCTCGTAAAAATCTCTTTTATCTGCCAAGGGAAATTACTCCTTTATACAATATACAATTCATCCGAAATCCATTTTAACGGATTTTCGTCAATGTATTGCCAAATTTCAAAATATTCCTTTTCGCCGCGTATCACGCAGTCGTAAAAGGATTTCTGCCAAACGGATACGCCGAGTTCTTTTGAAACCCACCGCTTCATTGAACCTACAACGGTCGATACTGTAGGGGCGGATATCATCCGCCCGCTCTCATCGGCGGTAATTGTAAGAATCAAATGAATATGGTTCGGCATTATGCAATATTTGTCTACCGCAACACCTTCATAGTGCTTTTCGATTGACTCAATTGCCGTTTTCACCGTTTCACCGCAGCGGGAAAGCCCGACATCAAGATTGGAATTTTTCCACAGCAAAGGCTTTTTATCTCCGGTGCAGACCGTTATGAAATAAGCCCCGCTCGAAGAATAGTCATACCCATCCAGACGTATCTTCTTTCTTGACGGTTTTTTCATATTCATAGGCATCATCATATCGCGGGCGGATAATATCCGCCCCTACAAATCAAACACGCAAACCGCGCAGAGCCCACGGCTATACGTAGGTTCATGCGCGATAACCGCGTAAACATTATCTCTTCCGCAATGCGTATCGGCGCAGCGAGCCCGAGACGGCTTTTCGCGGGCGGATGATATCCGCCCCTACATTAATGACCGAACGGGCACGGTTCTCACAACGCCGTATCGCGTGAAATTACGCATTGCCGACTGTCAATTCCTGCGAAAAGGCAGGCAATAGCGGAATTTTGTGCGAGACAAGGCGTGAGGTTCTGCCCGCGAGGGAGCGTACATCAGTACGTGACCAAACGGGCACGGTTCTCACAACGCCGTATCGTGCGAAATTACGCATTGCCGACTGTCAATTCCTGCGAAAAGGTAGGCAATAGCGGAATTTTGTGCGAGACAAGGCGTGGGGTTCTGCCCGCGAGGGAGTGTACATCGGTACGTGACCGAACGGGCACGGTTCTCACAACGCCGTATCGTGCGAAATTACGCATTGCCGGCTGTCAATTCCTGCGAAAAGGCAGGCAATAGCGGAATTTTGTGCGAGACAAGGCGTGGGGTTCTGCGGGCAAAGGAGCGCACTTTGTGTGCGTGACTGCCGCCCGCAGGTTCTCACAACGCCGTATCGTGCGAAATTACGCATTGCCGACTGTCAATTCCTGCGAAAAGGCAGGCAATAGCGGAATTTTGTGCGAGACAAGGCGTGAGGTTCTGAGAACGCGGGAGCGTACGTCGGTACGTGACCAAGTTCTCAGGTTCTCACAACGCCGTATCGTGCGGAATTACGCATTGCCGACTTAGTCGTTGTCTTCGGGGACGTCGGTATAATTCGCCTCAGTGTATCCCGCATCGCTGCCGGGCTGAGCGCCGTCGGCACCCTGCTGAGCCTGAGCCTGCTCGGCAGCTGCCTTGTAGACCTTCTCGGAGATCTCATAGAACTTAGCGGTAAGCTCCTCCTGGCGGGACTTGATGAGGTTGATATCCTCGCCCTTGAGGGCTTCCTTGAGGGCATCGATCTTGTCGTTGATGTCCTTCTTGTCGTCCTCGGAGAACTTGTCGCCGTCCTCGCTGACGAGCTTCTCGCACTGATAGACCATCTGGTCTGCGCCGTTTCTGATATCAACTTCCTCGCGGCGCTTCTTGTCTTCCTCAGCGAACTTCTCAGCCTCGTCAACAGCCTTCTGGATATCCTCCTTGGACATATTGGACGAGGAGGTGATGGAGATCGACTGCTCCTTGCCGGTGCCCAGATCCTTAGCGGAGACATGGACTATGCCGTTTGCGTCGATATCGAAGGTGACTTCGATCTGCGGAACGCCTCTGCGTGCGGGCATGATGCCGTCGAGGTGGAACACGCCGAGGGTCTTGTTATCCTTAGCGAAATCTCTCTCGCCCTGAAGAACGTGGACTTCAACGGAGGGCTGATTGTCAACCGCGGTGGAGAAAATCTGGCTCTTCTTGACGGGGATGGTGGTGTTTCTGTCGATAATCTTGGTGTTTATGCCGCCCATGGTCTCGATGCCGAGTGACAGCGGGGTAACATCGAGAAGAAGCAGTCCCTTGACATCGCCTGCAAGGACGCCGCCCTGGATAGCCGCGCCGATAGCGACGCACTCGTCGGGGTTGATGCCCTTGAAGGGCTCGATGCCTGTATATTTCTTAACGGCTTCCTGAACTGCGGGGATACGGGACGAGCCGCCGACCATAAGGATCTTGTGAAGCTCGGAAGTCTTGAGGCCGGAGTCCGAGATAGCCTGGCGAACGGGGCCCATTGTCGCTTCGACGAGGTCTGCGGTGAGCTCGTTGAACTTAGCTCTGGTGAGGGTCATCTCAAGGTTGAGCGGAGTGCCGTCGGATTTCATGCCGATGAAGGGCAGGTTGATGGTGGAGGTGGTGACGTTGGAAAGCTCAATCTTCGCCTTCTCGGCAGCCTCCTTCAGTCTCTGCATGGCCATCTTATCGCCGCGCAGGTCAACGCCCTCGCTCTTCTTGAACTCGTCGGCTATCCAATCGATAACTCTCTGGTCGAAATCGTCGCCGCCGAGGCGGTTGTTACCGGCAGTTGCAAGAACCTCCTGAACGCCGTCGCCCATCTCGATGATGGAAACATCGAAGGTGCCGCCGCCGAGGTCATAAACCATGACCTTCTGATCATTCTCTTTGTCTATACCGTAAGCAAGAGCAGCCGCCGTGGGCTCGTTGATTATTCTCTTGACCTCAAGGCCAGCTATCTTGCCCGCGTCCTTAGTCGCCTGACGCTGGGAGTCGGTGAAGTAAGCGGGAACGGTGATAACAGCCTCCGTGACCTTCTCGCCGAGATAAGCCTCTGCGTCGGTCTTGAGCTTCTGAAGAATCATCGCGGAAATTTCCTGAGGGGTGTACTTCTTGTCGTCAACCTTAATTTTGTAATCGGAACCCATCTGTCTCTTGATGGAGGAGACGGTTCTGTCGGGATTTGTGATAGCCTGACGCTTTGCGACCTGGCCGACAAGTCTCTCGCCGGTCTTGCCGAATGCGACGACGGAAGGCGTTGTTCTTGCGCCCTCGGCGTTGGGGATAACGACGGGCTCGCCGCCCTCGATAACCGCTACACATGAATTTGTTGTACCTAAGTCAATACCTATAACCTTTGACATAATAAATTACCTCCGAAGTAATGAATAGTTTAATTTATATTCCAAAAATGCCTTGCGGCATCAGTTGGCAACCTGAACGACTGCGGGTCTTATGACCGTGTCGCCGAGCTTATAGCCCTTTGTGAAAACCTTGACGATAACATTCTCGCCGACGTTCTCGTCCTCGGTGTGCATAACAGCCGAGTGGATATTCGGGTCGAACGCATCGCCCTCGGCGCCGAACGCCTCAATGTCGAGCGCTTTGAGAATATCGCCGAACTGCCTGTATATCTGCTCGACTCCCTTGCGGTAGCTTTCGGCATCGGCCTCGGCGTTCAAAGCGGCGCGTTCAAAATTATCTATGACCGGGAGAAGCTTCTCGACGACGTCCGTTTTCGAGCGAACCTTTATGTCGTCCTTCTCGCGCAGCGAACGCTTGCGGAAGTTATCATATTCCGCAGCGAGGCGCAGGAAGTTGTCGGCACTCTCCTTGACTGACTGCTGAGCTTTTTCGAGCTCCTTTTCGAGCTCGGCTATGCGGTCGGCCTGTGCGTTTTTCTTCGAGGACTTCGAGGCTTTCTTTTCAGCCTTCTTCGTATCCTCCGCCGGAGCGGTTTCGGCTTTGTTCTCCTCCGCCTGCTCGGGCTTTTTCGTGCTCTCGCTCATTGGTGTTACATTCCTTTCGTTACTCTTCAAGTGCCTTTTCCATTGTTTTGCTTATGCACTGAGAAATATATTTAAGACCGGGAACCAGTCTGCGGTAGTCCATTCTTGTCGGCCCGATAATGCCTATAGAACCGGCGCTGTCCTCGCCGACGGTGTATCTCGCAAGGATGACGCTCGAATTGTCGAGCTGAACGAAACCGTTCTCTCTGCCTATCCTTATTTCGAGCTCGCCCTTCATGCTGTCCGCAAGGGTTCTCAGCGGAGCTCCGCGGCTCAAAAACTCGAGCAACTCGTATGCTCTGCCTGCATACTCTCTGTGGTGCAGCAGATTCGACTGACCGGAGAGAAAGACGTGCGGCTGAGCGGCGTTCTGCGAAAGCTCGGCGACTGCCGAGAGCATCGGGAACATCGCAAGCGACTCCATTCCGAGCCGCGCCGCTATCGACTGGAGATAAGCGGGAGTAAGCGCGCTGACGGGCACTCCTATGAGCATGGCCTGCGCGACATTGTAGAAGGTCTCGCAGACCGTTGTGTCTATCGGGGAATCGAGCCTGAAGAGCTTGCTTCTTAAAATTCCGTTGCTCGCCAAGAGCACTATCATCGCGGTGTGCGGCGATATGGGAACAAGCTCGACGCGCTTTATCTTCGTGTTCTCGCCCGAGGGGGTCGTCATGACGGCGGCGCACTCGGTGAGATAGGCAAGCGCCTCGCCCGCGTGCCTCAAGAGGCTTTCGGGGTCGCCGTTTGCATTTCCGATACCCGCGTCTATGAGCCTGCGCGATTCGTCGCTGAGCTCGCTCTCGGGGACGAGGTTATCGACATAGTAGCGGTAGCCCTCGCTTGTGGGGACGCGCCCCGCCGAGGTGTGCGGCTGATCGAGCAGCCCGAGATAGCCGAGATCCGCCATCTCGTTTCGCACGGTGGCGGAGGAAACGGACATATCGAGAGAATCGAGCAGAGTCTTTGAGCCGACGGGCTCGCCGGTCTTTATATACTGCTCGACAACTGCTGCAAGAATTTTCTCTTTTCTCTCGCTCAGTTCCATCTATCTCTGCCTTTCGTTTTGCTCATTAGCACTCTCGATGTTCGAGTGCTAACTTACAATTCATACTATACAACTCCTTGCAGATTTTGTCAACAATTTATTTGTAAACACTTTGTGAACTCCGCATTGACATAGAAAAAATCTACGATATAATAAGTATATGCACGAAAAAAGCAAAATCCGAGGAGCATACGCATGAAATACAATTATATTATATTCGACCTCGACGGCACTCTGCTGAACACGCTCGACGACCTGCGGGACAGCACTAACTACGCCCTGCGCCGCTTCGGCTTTCCCGAGCGCACGATGGACGAGGTCAGACGCTTTGTCGGCAACGGCGTTGCAAGGCTCATACACTTAGCCGTTCCCGAGGGCACGGACGAAAAAACGGAGGCCGACTGCCTTGCGGTGTTCAAGGCGCACTACAAAGATAATATGACCAACAAAACAGCCCCTTACCCGGGGATAATCGAGCTGCTCAAAAAGCTGCGCGAGCGCGGGGTCAAAATCGCCGTTGTGTCGAACAAGTTCGAGCCGGCGGTAATCGGGCTGTGCGAGGATTATTTCAAAAGCTTAATTGACGCCGCAGTCGGTCAGACGGAGGACAGGCAGAAAAAGCCCGCTCCCGACGGCGTTTTATACGCGATGAAGCTGCTCGGCGCGAATCCTGCCGAGACAGTCTATTCCGGCGATTCCGAGGTCGATGTTGTGACGGCGAGAAACTCAGGATTGCCGTGCATCGGCGTGTCATGGGGCTTCCGCGACAGAAAGGTGCTCGTTGACGGCGGCGCTTCTTATATCGCCGACAGTGCGGAAGATATATTAAATATTATGGAATAACGGCTTTTGTGGGAGGGGAAACAATGTCCGAATCTATTTACGAATTTTTATGGTATGTCAACAACATAATGCTCGCTCTGCTTCAGGGCGGCTTTCTTTGGTATAACCTGACACCGAAATTTAATAAACACCTTGTCTTTTTGATAACCACCGTTCCGTTTGTATTTTTGGTTGTCTCGCAGAAATTCGTGACCTTTGTTGCCCCGTCGTTTCTGGTTCTGCTTCCGCTCGCGTATTATTTCATTTGCGCGGCGGTGCTCTACAAGGACAAGTTCCGAACGAAGGCATTTGTGTCGATAGCAATTTTTGCATTGGAATCCAGCTTCACCGCCGTTGTGGCTTCGATGTTAAATCTGTTTGGAATAGGCAGCAACGACCCTGAGGCCAATCTGGTTCTCACGCCGTTTCTGCTCGTGTACACAGTGATTTTCCTTGTGTTTACATATTTCAGAAAGCGAAAGCTTGAGGGCGGGGCAATAAAACCGACTTCGATGCTTGCATTTATCATCTTTCCGCTGAGTCAAATGCTGCTGCTCGACACCTGCATGATCCTGTTAAATCACTTCGATTGGGCGGGCGAAAACAGCCCTCTCTCCCTTTTTAAAGACCGTGATCGCACAACAATAATAATTTTTGCCGTCGTCGCAATTTTCAGTATCGCCGCGGACGTCATACTTTTCTATGTCATGAACCGCTCTTCGCAGAACGAAAAGCTGCGCGAGGCGCTGAAGATGCAGGAATATCAGAACAGCGTCAACCTCGAATACTACAAGAATGTCGAGCAAAACAGCGTTGAGGCGAGAAAGATACGTCACGACCTCGCCAACATGGTGCAGACCGCCTGCGAGATAATGGAGAACGGTACGGACAGCGATAAGGAGTCCGCAAAGAAGATGCTCTCTCAGCTCAAAGCAGAGGTTGCGGACATAAAAATAGAGCGCTTCTGCCAAAACACGCTCGTAAATGCGATAGCCTCGAACAAGGCCGCGGAATGCAGAAAAAACGAAATCGATTTCGACTTTGACCTGCGCGTTCCGGAGACTCTCGACATAGAAGAAATAGATATATGCAAGGCTTACGTCAACATTTTCGACAACGCGATAAACGCGGCGAAGGCAATCGACGGGAAAAGATATGTAAAGATAAAGAGCTTTACAGACGAGAGCGACGGGATGCTCTACATAACCGGCGAAAACAATGTGGCTCCGGACTATGAGGACAAGAAAAAGAGCCGCACGGGCGAGCACGGCTACGGATTGAGGATTCTCAGAGACACCGCCGAAAAATACGGCGGACGGCTTGTGACCGACGACAAGGGAGACACCTTTACAGTCGTCATGACGATGCGCGCGGCCGCGGGCAGCCCGAAAAACTGATTTCGGCGCGGAAAACAAATAAAAAAAAGAAGGTCATAATCGCAGCAACCGCTCGAATTATGACCTTCGAATTTTTCTTCAGCTCTGCATTAAAATGCAGTCCCTCTTATTTCGGAATGAACCAGAAAAGGTGCTCAAGAATAAATCTTACATACTCAAAGTACGCTTCTAAAATTCTCTGGATGATCTCCATTACTTTTCCCTCCTCTTTAAATTTAAGCGATTCCGAAAATCAGCTTTATAAGCTCTATTATCGGGCCTATAGTAACCCAATAAAGCGCCTTGCCCGACCACTCGAGCGCCTTAAGCAACAGCTCCAATGCCGCCTCCATTTCGTCACCTCCCTTCGCATTGTAAGATTGACTTATAACTGCATTTATAGTATAATCTCTACGCTTTGTTGCGTCAATCAACAAAAATTTACGATTTGTGCGCAGCTGAACAAATCGGGGCTTTTTTGTTCAGTTGACAACCTACGGAGGCAAAGATTTCATGGAAAACCGCCGCATTTTAATAACAAAGCAGCTGCTTTGCGAGAGCTTCATTTCACTGCTCAAGCAAAAGCCCATAGACAAAATTTCGGTAACGGAGCTCTGCCAAGCAGCCAACGTCAACAGAGGGTCTTTCTATGCCCACTATGCCGATGTTTACGACCTTTTGGGTCAAATAGAAGGCATTGTCTACGAGCGCCTCTGCGATGCCGTAAGAAACTGCAACTACACAAAAAGCGACTTCCCCCGGATAAACAAAATAATAGAGACCGTGGAGGCTGAGCGTTCATTTTGCGACGCACTGTTCGGCAAATACGGCAGCAAGCAGTTTTTAGACAAGTGCTGCGAAATAAACAGACAGGACATAACGAACGAGTGGCGGCGAAAATTCCCCGACTTGGACGACCTGACCCTAAACACGACATACACATTTATGGTCAAGGGCTCCTTGGGCGTAATCGAGGAATGGGTCAACAACGATTTTTCGCAGCCTGCCGACTTCATTTCGCTTTCAATATGCGATATGTACGCCGCCGTTCTTGCTAAGCTTGACGGTATGCAGAAAAGCGTTGCCGCCAAAAAATAAATCACATACAGGTCAAAAAGCAAAAAGCTGTAAATTACCGATCGCCGCAGGGCAGGTAATTTACAGCTTTGTTTGTTTTGTCTATCAATCGTCGTCGAGCTTGAGAACCGCCATAAACGCCTCCTGCGGCACTTCGACCGTGCCGAACTGGCGCATACGCTTCTTGCCCTCCTTCTGCTTTTCGAGCAGCTTCTTCTTTCGGGTTATGTCGCCGCCGTAGCACTTGGCAAGAACGTCTTTTCTCATCGCCTTGACAGTCTCGCGGGCGATGACCTTGCCACCGATGGCTATCTGAATCGGAATCTCAAACAGCTGGCGCGGGATGTTATCCTTGAGCTTTTCGGCTATCTTTCTTGCGCGCCCGTATGCCTTGTCGGAGTGGATAATAAACGAGAGCGCGTCGATTATCTCGCCGTTCAGGAGAACGTCGAGTTTAACGAGGTTCGAGCGGCGGTAATCGGTTATCTCATAGTCAAACGACGCATAGCCGCGGGTGCGCGACTTGAGAGAATCGAAGAAATCGTAGATTATCTCGTTGAGCGGCAGCTCATAGAGGATGTCCACGCGGTCGGAGGCGATATAGGTCATGTTCTTGAACACGCCGCGGCGCTCCTGGCACAAGTCCATTATCGCGCCGACATATTCGGGCGGCGAATAGATATGCGCGTTGGTGAACGGCTCCTCGCTGTAATCGATATTGACGGGGTCGGGATAGTGAGTCGGGTTATCGATTTCGATAACGCTGCCGTCGGTCAGGTGTATCTTATATATGACGCTCGGAACGGTGGTCACGAGGTCGAGGTCGTATTCGCGCTCAAGGCGCTCCTGGATTATCTCGAGGTGGAGCAGACCCAAAAAGCCGCAGCGGAAGCCGAAGCCGAGCGCGCCGGAGGTCTCCGGCTCATATGAGAGCGAGGCGTCGTTGAGCTGGAGCTTTTCGAGCGCGTCGCGCAGGTTTTCGTAGTCCGCGCCGTCGGCGGGATATACGCCGCAGAAAACCATCGGGTTCACCTTGCGGTAGCCTGCAAGCGGCTCCTTTGCGGGGTTCTCCGCGGTAGTCACGGTGTCGCCGACACGGGCGTCGCTGACGGTCTTTATCGAGGCGGTAATATATCCGACCTCGCCCGAGGTCAGCTCTTCGGCAGGCTCCATGCTCATAGCGCGCATATAGCCGACCTCGACAACGGTAAACTGTGCGCCGGTCGCCATCATGTGCATGGTGTCGCCCGCCTTAATCCTGCCCTCTTTTATTCGCACGTAGACGATAACGCCCTTGTAGCTGTCATAGACAGAGTCGAAGATAAGCGCTCTGAGCGGCAAAGCATCGTCGGTCTCGGGCGCGGGGATATCCAGAACTATGCGTTCGAGCACGGCCTCGACATTTTCACCCGTCTTTGCCGAGACGCGCGGGGCGTTCGAGCAGTCGAGTCCGATTATCTCCTCAACCTCCTCGGCAACTCTGTCGGGGTCGGCTGCGGGCAGGTCAATTTTATTGATAACGGGGACTATCTCGAGGTCGTGGTCGAGCGCCAAATAGGTGTTCGCCAGCGTCTGCGCCTCGATGCCCTGCGACGCGTCGATTATGAGCACCGCACCCTCGCACGCGGCAAGGGAGCGCGAGACCTCATAGTTGAAATCGACGTGGCCGGGAGTGTCGATGAGATTGAGCTCATAGACCTCGCCGTCGCTCGCGGTATAGTCCATCTTGACCGCGTGCGCCTTTATTGTTATTCCGCGCTCGCGCTCAAGATCCATATTGTCGAGAATCTGGGCGGTCATATCGCGCTTCGCCACGGAGTCGGTCAGCTCGAGGAGTCTGTCCGCAAGGGTCGATTTGCCGTGGTCGATGTGCGCTATAATGCTGAAATTTCTGATGTTTTCTTTCTTCGTAGACAATTCTTTGATCCTTTCGTGGGTCTTTAGTCAAGCTCGGCAAAAAGAGTATCCGCAGACGGTCTGCCTATCCACATATCGCCGAAGCTCTGACCCGCTATCTCCTCGCAGCGTTTCATCTGCTCGGGGGTCAGAGTGCATCTGCCCGTCTCCTTCTTCTCTTTTATCGCCTCGATTATCATCTTGTGATCCTCTCGGGTCATCTTATAGGTGAACACGCAGACATAGACGAGGGCGACAAAGATGAGCGGCAGTATGCAGTAAGTCAGTCTCAGGCCGAATATGCCCTTGGCGGTCTGCTCGAGGGCGTTCGCATTCTCCGCGCCCGTGCGCAGGCCGAAGCCGTTGAGAATGAAGCCGGTGAACGCGCTCATAAGTCCGTTTATGGTCTTTTTGATGAGCGTATTAAACGTTGAGATAACGCCCTCTCGGCGGCGTCCGGTTATCATCTCGTCAACATCCGTGACATCGGGCTGGATATTTGTGGCGGTGAATCCGGGGCCGGAGAAGCCGAAATTATAGAGGAATATAGCAATAATAATGACCCAAAGCGGGGTGTTCTTGTTGATGAAAAGGTTCATTATAAGTCCGGCGGCCATAATCGGAGTTAAAATCTTTCCGCACAGCTGCTTGCCCTTTTTCATCGTCATAAGATAGTTTATCGGGAAGCCCGATGCCTCGGATGCGCCCGCAATCGATTGCAGGGTATTGAAATAGCCGAAGCGCTGGGCGATATATCTGATGAAATACTGGTTGGAGTTCGCATAGAAGCCCTTTGCCATGGTATACATCGAGTTCAGTGCAAAATAGCGTCTGAACGCCTTGTTGCGGAACACCTGCTTATACTCCTCGATAAGCATTGTCGCGTTAAAGGGCGGCAGCTTCATATCGAGCGAGCTCGGCTCCTTCGTGCATTTGAAGGTCACGAGCAGGGGCAGCGAGAACCACAGGCACAAAATCGCGCCGAAGAACATAAACTTCGGTCTTGAAGCGGCGGACATCTCCATGTTCGTAAAGCCGAGCGACAGCGACACAAGCAGGAAGGAAGTGACCATGCCCACGGAGTTCATTATATACTGCACCGAGTTATACTGCGTGCGCAGCGAATACTCGGGCGCGACAACGGGCAGCATGGCAACATGGGGCACGGTGACGAGAGTCAGCGCCGTGTTATAGAGCATATAGGCGAGCATATAGTAGAGCATTGTCGCAGTCGTGTTGCCGGTGGCCGAGATGCCGAACGAGGTCCACAGGCAGAAATACGAAACCGCTATCGGAACAAAGCCCCAGAGCAGGTATCTTCTGTGTCTGCCGTATTTCGAGCGGGTGCGGTCGGTTATGATGCCCATGACGGGGTCTGTGACCGCGTCCCAGATATGAGCCATGGCAATGACCATTCCGGCCTGGTCGGGTCTGAGCTTTTCGACCTCGGTCAAAAATGACAGAAAATAGAGCGAGATAATGTACGAGCCGCCGCCGAAAAGTATGCTTGCGAAATTGTAGCCCACCATAGGGCCTATCTTTCCGAAGAACGACGATATCTTTGAGTCCTTTTTACTCACTGTTTTCCCCTCTTTGCTTTGTTTTATATAATATAGCCGCTATTATAACAATATAATTTTACAGTAAAACCCGGATTTGTCAATACGATGTTGAAAAAGCGTCGGTTGGATAAAAAAATATTTTTTATCAAAGACCCGACGAAAAATTTTATTGTTCTTTTTATATCGATATTCCGTTGCTGTTTATGTTTTTCGGCGCTTTGTCCGCACTATTTTCGGCAAAATGCACAGACAAAATCCGCCTTGCGGAATAACGCACAAAAAGGCGGGCGGACAAGCGGTCAAAATCTCTTTTACGCGCCTTGACTTTTGGCGTTTTTTAGATTATCATATGCTGGAATGAATAATAGGGGAGAAAGCACTTATGCTAAACAATACCGAAAAAACAATGGAAAAAATCGTCGCCCTGTGCAAGAACAGAGGCTTTATTTTTGCCGGAAGCGACATCTACGGCGGTCTTGCGAACACCTGGGACTACGGTCCGCTGGGCGCGAGAATGAAAAACAACGTCAAGGACACCTGGCGCAAGAGATTCATTCAGGAGCGCAGAAACAGCTACGAGGTTGACGCGGACATTCTCATGCACCCGAGAGTCTGGGAGGCAAGCGGCCATATCGCCAGCTTCTCCGACCCGCTTCTCGACTGCAAGGAGTGCAAGATGCGTCACAGAGCGGACACGCTCATTGAGAACTTTGATCCCGACGCCCACCCCGACAAGATGACGAAAGAGGAGATGTTTGAGTTCATTAAGGCTCACTCCATCCCCTGCCCCCACTGCGGCAAGCACAACTTCACGGACATAAGGGAGTTCAACCTCATGTTCCAGACCTACCGCGGAGTCACCAACGACGCCAAGAGCATAATCTACCTGCGCCCCGAAAACGCGCAGGGCGAATATGTAAACTTCCTCAACGTCCAGCGCTCGATGAGAGCAAAGCTGCCCTTCAGCATCGGTCAGATAGGCAAGGCATTCAGAAACGAGATAACCCCCGGCAACTTCACCTTCAGAACCATTGAGTTCGAGCAGATGGAGTTCCAGACCTTCTGCAAGAAGGGCTCCGACAACGAGCTCTATGACTACTTCAAGCAGTTCGGCAAGAAGTATTTTGAGGATCTCGGCATAGCTCCCGAGCATCTGCGCTTCCACGACCATGAGAAGCTCGCTCACTACGCCAAGGCCGCGTGCGACATAGAGTTTCTCTTCCCGTTCGGCTGGGGCGAGATAAACGGTACCCACAACAGAACGGACTTCGACCTGACGAGACATCAGGAATACAGCGGTCAGAAAATGGACTACCTCGATCCCGAGACGAACGAGAAGTTCATTCCCTATATAATAGAATCCACCTACGGACTCGACAGAACCGTGCTCGCGCTGCTGTGCGAAGCGTATGACGAGGAAGTTATCGACGCAGAGAAAAACGACACCCGCGTGGTGCTCCATCTCTCCCCCGTCGTCGCGCCCTACAAGGCCGCGGTGCTTCCCCTGTCGAAGAAGCTGTCCGGAGAGGCTGTCAAGATTTGTGACGAGCTTAGCCGCAAATTCATGGTCGACTTCGACGAGACCGGCTCCATCGGCAAGCGCTATCGCCGCCAGGACGAGATCGGCACTCCGCTTTGCATCACCTTTGACTTCGACTCCGTCGAGGATCACTGCGTGACCGTGCGCGACCGCGACACGATGAAGCAGGAGCGTATTGCGATAGACGAGCTTGAAAGCTACATTGCCTCGCGCATCGAGTTCTGATTTTTAAGCAAGTTTACAAATTCCAAAGGAGAGCGAAACACATGAAAGTAAATTTCACCGAGACTGTCCTTAGAGACGCGAATCAGTCGCTTATTGCGACCCGTATGCCCTTTGAGGCTTTCGAGGGAATACTGCCGGAGCTTGACAAGGCCGGCTACTATTCGCTCGAGTGCTGGGGCGGCGCCACGTTCGACTCCTGCCTGCGTTATCTCAACGAAGACCCGTGGGAGCGCCTGCGCAAGATTCGCAAGGCCTGCCCGAACACCAAGCTTCAGATGCTCCTCAGAGGTCAGAATCTTCTGGGCTATAAGCATTATCCCGACGATGTCGTCCGTCTTTTTGTCAGAAAGAGCGTTGAAAACGGTATCGATATCATCCGCATATTTGACGCCCTCAACGACCTGAGAAACATCGAAACGGCAGTTGACGAGACTGTTAAGTGCGGCGCTCACGCATCCGGCACCATTTGCTACACCACCAGCCCCATCCACAACATCGAAAGCTACATCAAGCTCGCAAAAGACCTCGAGAGCATGGGCGTTCAGTCCGTCTGCATAAAGGACATGGCGGGCATCATGGATCCCCAGAGCGCTTACGATCTTGTCAAGGGCATAAAGGAGAATATATCGCTCCCCGTTATCGTCCACACTCACTCGACCACAGGCCTCGGCCCCGTGACCCTGCAGAAGGCCGTTGAAGCCGGCGCGGATGTTATCGACACCGCTATCTCCTGCTTCTCAAACGGCACCTCTCAGCCGCCCACAGAGACTATGGCCTACATTTTCGAGAAAGAGGGCTACGAAGTCCCGCTCGATATGGGCACGCTTAAGAAAATCAACGATTTCTTCAAGCCCGTTCGCAACGACGCTCTCAAGAGCGGACTGCTCAACCCCGTCGTTTTGACAACTCAGACCGACGCTCTCAACTATCAGATTCCCGGCGGAATGCTCTCGAACCTTGTCGCTCAGCTGACAGCTCAGAAGAAGCTTGACAAGCTCGATGAAGTTCTCGCGGAAACCCCGAGAGTCCGCGAGGATCTCGGCTATCCTCCGCTCGTCACCCCCATGAGCCAGATGGTCGGCGTTCAGGCGACCGCAAACGTGCTCGCGGGTGAGAGATACAAGAACATCTCCAAGGAAGTTAAGAACTATATCAAGGGCGAATACGGCAAGGCGCCCGGCAAGATAAACGAGGAGCTGCAGAAGAAGGTTCTCGGCGACGAGAAGCCGATAACCTGCCGCTATGCGGACCTGCTTGAGCCCGGTCTTCCGGCTGCAAGAGAGTATCTCGGCGACAGAGCGACCTGCGACGAGGATGTTCTCTCTTATATAGCCTTCCCGACACAGGCGGAAGCGTTCTTCGACAAGCGCGACGAGAGAAAGAAGAACACTTTCAAATATAAGATAGAGAGACTCGACTGAGCCTCGGCAGAAAGGAATGGTTTTATCAATGTTTGATAACTTTGACATGGGTATGCCTCTGGGTGAAAAGCTTATTTTCGCTCTTCAGGTCTCACTCTTCGGAATTCTTATGGTATTCTTGCTGCTTATCATCCTTGCCGTGCTTATCATGATAATCTCCCGCATTGTCAGACTCGGCGAGAATATCGCGGCCAAGAAAGGCAAGAAAAATGCCGATTCCGATGCTCCCGCACCCGCGCAGCAGGCCACCACTGCCGGAACTCCCCTGCCCGGCACACAGTCGCAGGGCACATTAGACCTTGACGGCGTTGACGAGCCGACCGCTGCGGTCATTATGGCAATAGTCAGCGACGAGAGCGGAGTCCCGCTCAACAGACTGCTGTTCAAATCCATAAAGAAGATAGACTGATGCGGCTCTTGCCGACAACTGAAAGGAATTGTAATCATGAAATATGTTGTTACATTAAACGGCAAAAACTATGAGGTCGAGGTCGAGGAGACCGACGCCGTTATAACCGCTGTTACCGACGCCGCTCCCGCGGCTCCCGCAGCTGCCGCACCCGTCGCCCCCGCAGCAGCTCCCGCCCCTGCCGCCGCTCCCGCAGCAGCCGCAGAGGGTCAGAAGGTTCTCTCTCCCATGCCCGGCACGATACTGAGCGTCAACGTCAACGTAGGCTCTTCCGTAAAGGCCGGAGATATACTCCTCATTCTTGAGGCTATGAAGATGGAAAACGAAATAGTCGCTCCCTGCGACGGCACTGTCAGACAGCTCACCGTCCAGAAAGGCTCGACCGTCGCTACGGACGCACTGCTCGCCGTAGTCGGCTAAGGGGGATAGTAAATGGACATACTTGCAATCTTAAAAGGCTTCTGGGAAAGCTCGGGTCTCGCCGTGCTCCAATGGAGAGAGGGCGTAATGATCCTCGTGTCGTTCGTCCTGCTCTATCTGGCCATTGCCAAAAAATTCGAACCTCTTCTGCTGCTTCCCATCGCGTTCGGTATCCTGCTTGCAAACCTGCCCGGCGCAGGTCTTATGGATGACCCGACCGGCATTATCGACCCGCTGAGTACAACAATACGGGAGGGCGCGCACTGGTATGACATCGGAATCCTGCGCCTGATATATGCGGGCGTCAAGAGCAGTATCTTCCCGTGCCTTATCTTCATGGGCGTCGGAGCGATGACCGACTTCGGTCCCCTGCTCGCAAACCCGATGAGCCTGCTGCTCGGCGCCGCCGCACAGCTCGGCATCTATGTTGCTTTCACTATCGCTATCCTGCTCGGCTTCACCCCGCAGGAGGCTGCCGCTATCGGCATCATCGGCGGCGCGGACGGCCCGACGGCTATATTCCTCGCCTCGAAGCTTGCGGCTCATCTGCTCGCACCGATAGCAGTTGCGGCATATTCGTATATGGCTCTTATCCCGATTATTCAGCCGCCCATCATGAAGCTTCTTACCACAAAGAAGGAGCGCGCAGTCGAGATGAAGCAGCTCAGAACCGTCAGCAAGACAGAGAAGATTATCTTCCCCGTCGTCGTGCTTGTCATCTGCGCTTTCATGCTTCCCTCCGTCGCTCCGCTTATCGGTATGTTCATGCTCGGCAACCTGTTCAGAGAGAGCGGCGTTGTTGAAAGACTCAGCGACACCGCGCAGAACGCTCTGACCAATATCGTCACCATCATGCTCGGCGTCACCGTCGGCGCAACGGCAAACGGTCAGACCTTTCTGTCGAAGCAGACCATATTCATCATCATCCTCGGTCTGACGGCATTCTGCTTCTCGACCGCAGGCGGCGTGCTTCTCGGCAAGGTCATGTACCTCGTCACCAAGGGCAAGGTTAACCCCCTCATCGGCTCCGCAGGCGTCTCCGCCGTTCCCATGGCGGCGCGCGTTTCGCAGGTTGAGGGACGCAAGGCCAACCCGACGAACTTCCTGCTCATGCACGCAATGGGTCCGAACGTCGCGGGCGTTATCGGCTCGGCTGTTGCCGCCGGTTTCCTGCTCCTGCTGTTCGGCAAATAATTAAAGCTGTAAAAAAATCCGGCAGTCCCGTTTTCATGCGGAGCTGCCGGTATTTTTTTGTGTTTTAGACGGCGTGTTTTTGCGCCGACCGCCGACCGAGAAAATACAGCGCATAGACAAGCGCTATTCGCAGAGGCTCGAATATGAGAGCGGAATCGGGCATATTTTCGAGCATCGTTTCGCTTCTGAACAGCTTTTCGGCTATCAGCCCGTAGGCGGGATAGAGGGACGCGCAGTAGCCGTAGAGCAGAGGATATACGACAACGAGCGGGAGTATCAGATATCCGGAGAAGCCGAAAAGAAAGCTTCTGTCATTTAGAAAACGGCTCATCAAAAACGCGCCCGCGAGCGAAAGTGCGATCCCTATGACAGAAAGCACTATAGATGCGGTAGTTATCTCCCCGTGCTCGCCCTGCGGGTCGGCGGAATAGCTGAAGCCGAAAAAGCAGAAGTCAACAACTGCGCCAAAAACGGTCATTGTTATGCCTATCCACATCTCACGGCCGGTTATCTCTTTTTTCGCGCGTTTCTTTTTCATACCTGCCTCCTTTCACTCCATAGTATCAGATTTTTTTGCGCCGTCAATATTTTTGATAAAGATTATCTCTTTGTTTATTCCTTTTTCACAGTCCGTTCATCAAATCGGCACACTTGTCAAAAAACATTGACTAAAGCCGCAAAATTTAATATAATATAACATTGTAGCCACCCGAGAGGAGGGAGATCATGTCAGCACCATTGGCGCAGAGAATGCGCCCGCAGACTATCGACGATATCGTCGGTCAAAAACACCTGCTCGGCGAGGGAAAGCCGCTGAGAAATATTATACTTTCGGGCGAACTGCCGAACATGGTCTTTTACGGTCCGTCCGGAGTAGGCAAGACTACGCTTGCGAGTATCATAGCAAAGACGACCGACCGGCACCTTGTCAAATTAAACGGCACGACCGCCTCGACAGCCGACATAAAGGACGTTGTTGCAAAACTCAATACCTTTGTTGCGCCCAACGGGATCCTGCTCTATCTCGACGAGATTCAGTATTTCAACAAAAAGCAGCAGCAGACACTGCTCGAATACATAGAAAACGGCGACATAACGCTTATAGCGTCAACGACCGAGAACCCGTATTTTTATATTTACAACGCGATTCTCAGCCGCTCGACCGTGTTTGAATTCAAATTTGTCTCGGCAGGGGATGTCATTCCCGCAGTAAAGCGCGCGTTCGACTATATAGGCAACGAGCGGCACGAGACATATGATATAGAGGACGGAGTCATTGAGCACATTTCAAACGCCTGCGGCGGCGACGTCAGAAAGGCGATAAACTCCGTTGAGCTCTGCGTGCTCTCCTCACCCGCCGACGAAAACGGCGTTTGCAAAATCACGCTCCGGCGCGCGCAGGAGCTGACCCAGCACAGCGCAATGCGCTACGACCGCGAGGGCGACGAGCACTACGACATAATCTCCGCATATCAGAAGTCGATGCGCGGCTCGGACCCGAACGCGGCTCTCCACTACCTGGCGAGACTGCTCGAGGCGGGCGACCTTGTCAGCGCGTGCCGCAGGCTGATGGTCTGCGCGTGTGAGGATGTGGGACTCGCCTACCCTCAGATAATACCGATAGTAAAAGCCGCAGTTGACGCTGCCAATATGCTCGGACTGCCCGAGGCAAGGATACCGCTTGCGGATGCGGTAGTGCTTGTGGCGACGAGTCCGAAATCGAATTCCGCCTATAACGGGATAAACGCCGCGATGGCCGATGTGCAGAAAGGCCGCACGGGTCCCGTTCCGAGGCAGTTACAGAATGTCCACTGCGACGGCGAGGATAACCCGAACAAGGGACAGTTCTATCTCTATCCGCATTCATACCGCAACCACTGGACGCCGCAGCAGTATCTGCCGGACGCCATAAAGGACACGGTATACTACGAGTTCGGCGACAACCGAAACGAACGTACCGCAGGGGAATATTGGGAAAAGGTGAAAAAAGCAGCGCAAAAGTAAACTCTGCCGCAACGCGGCAAAAAGAAAGGATACCTGTTTATGTTCATCCCAATTCTCTCCGTCATAACGGCGGTATTTGCGACGCTCACAATTCTGCTGCGCCGCAAGGGAAAATCGTTCGAGGGTATGCTCTGCAAGTTCATATCGAGCTTCGGATTCATGTCCATGGCCTTTATCGGCTTCTGCTACCGCATTGACGAGGCGGACAAAGTGCTCCATCCGTTTTATTTTTGCCTCGTGGCGTTTGGGCTGCTGTTCGGACTCGGCGGCGATGTTTTGCTCGGCATAAAGGAAATAGCGCCGAAATACAAAACCAGGCTCATCGCCCTCGGAACATTCGCATTTTTAATCGGTCATTTCTTCTATCTCGCGTCCTTTTACATGGCTTATCCGAGATTTTCGATAATCCCGTACATAGCGGCTGTTATCATAACCGCAATAACGGCAGTAATAATGAAAGCCGTCAAGATGAAGCTTGACAGCAAGATGTTCGCTCTGAGCGTATTCTATTTCTTCGTCATCGCGCTTTGCGCCTGCGTATCGGGCTATATGCTCTATCTCACGCGCTCGCTGACTTTCCTTATAACCACCGTCGCGTCGGTGATATTCGTAATCAGCGACTCGGTGCTCGCGTTTGTCTATTTCACGCCCGTGAAAAGAAAGAACCCTCTCGTCACAATAGAGCTTGCAACCTACTACACCGGCCAGATTCTCATGGCGGCGACGGTGTACTTGATGAAATAACGCATATCGAAATAAAAATCACCGAGATCGGTCCGCTAACGGCTTTTCTCGGTGATTTTTTTGCCTCGCAATTCGCTCTCCGTCGCAACTCCTTCCTACAAACCGAAACAGCCAATAAAAACAATCTCGGTTTTTGAATTTGCCGAAGAAGAGGCTGCGTTAGTGCGATTCCACAAATTCAACTATTGTCTTGCACCTCGGATCGTCCTGTCTGCGCTTTGCTATCTCGTATGCTTTGTCGAGATATGTTTTGTCTTTTTTCAAGAGATAGTAATTGAAATAACTGTCAGCCAGATCAGGCTCATAGGCAGCCGCGTTCTTTTCCACAAGGCGTTCTCTTATCCCTATAGCAGCAAGATAATATTTCTCTGCTTTTTTCGAATGATTGTGATCACTATAGAAATTGCCTGCATTGTTATAACTATCCGCAAGATCCGGTTCATAGGCATCGGCGTTCTTTTTCGCAAGGCGTTCTCTTATCTCTATCGCGGTGAGATAGTATTTCTCTGCTTTGTCGGGCTGGCCGTGATTGCTATAAAGATTGCCCGCATTGTTATAACTCTTCGCAAGATCCGGCTCATAGGCATCGGCGTTCTTTTCCACAAGACGCTCATATATCTCTATCGCAGCGAGATAATATTTCTCGGCTTTTTCCGGCTGATTGTGATCGCTATAGAAAATGCCTGCATTGTAATAACTCCTCGCAAGATCCGGCTCATAGGCATCCGCGTTCTTTTCCACAAGGCTCTCTCTTATCTCTATCGCAGCGAGATAGTATTTCTCTGCTTTTTCGGACTGTCCTTGGTCGCTATAGAAAGCACCCGCATTGTTATAACTCGTCGCAAGATACGGCTCATAGGCAGCCGCGTTTTTTTCCGTAAGACGCTCATATATCTCCATTGCATCAAGATAATATTTCTCTGCTTTTTCGGACTGCCCTTGATCTTTATAGAAAGCACCCACATTGTTATAACTCGTCGCCAAATACGGCTCATAGGCATCCGCATTCTTTTTTACAAGTCGCTCATATATCTTTATCGCAGCGAGATAATATTTCTCGGCTTTGTCGGGCTTGTTTTGGCCATAATAGAAAGTACCCGCATTGTTATAAACCGCCGCCAAATTCGGCTCATAAGCATCAGCGTTCTTTTCCACAAGACGCTCATATATCTCAATCGCGGCGAGATAATATTTCTCGGCTTTGCCGCGCTTTCCTTGATTGTCATAGAAAATGCCCGCATTGTTATAACTCATCGCCAAATCCGGCTCATAGGCATCGGCGTTCTTTTCCACAAGACGTTCTCTTATCTCCATCGCGGCGAGATAGTATTTCTCGGCTTTTTCATGCTGACCGTGATCACTATAGAAAACACCTGCATTGTTATAACTCATCGCAAGAGCAGGCTCATAGGCATCGGCGTTCTTTTCCACAAGACGCTCTCCTATCTCTATAGCGGCAAGATAATATTTTTCGGCTTTTTTTGGCTTGTTTTGCGCTTTATACAGCAGTCCCAGCAGATTATATAATCTGCCCAAGTCATATTCATCCACCTTGCTATCCGGAGCGGAATAATACCATCTCAGATTCTCGGCAACCTCAATGGCATTGGTGTAGTCATTCTGATCTTCCAAGAACGATGCATAATCATACAGCTTCGACCAACCGACGAAACGATCACGGCAGAGGTCATATATTTTCTCGTATATCCTCCTTATCTCGGCAACTATATCTTTGTTGAGACCCTTCATGTTGAGGGCGGTTATGCGCGTGGCAAGCTCGTCTACATTTGTTTCAAGACGGTCAATTGCGTTGTCGGCAAGAAGTTCGTTGTGACTGATATCATCAAAAAGCTCGTCCAATGGGAGAATCTCGCAAGCGCCGTCTACGTCGCCCATTTCGAGCAGTCTGTATGCCTCCGCCTGGCGCGGAGACATCTCACCCTTTTTGGCGGCAAGCTCTTCGGAGGTCTTGAGAAGAAGATCCTCGAATTCGCGCAGGGCTTTTTTTGTGTCGTCGCGCTCGGTGGCAACTCTCGAAAACTCAAAATAGAGTT
>OLVU01000484.1_pt1 | contig 34863 bp, 18 predicted proteins | sample 1673321 | NCBI WGS metagenome assembly OLVU01 (sample SAMEA3178942, study PRJEB25190) | human gut metagenome | biome: human gut; feature: human-associated habitat; material: faeces | place: Austria | collected 2013 | reverse complement strand
GTGCCATGACACAGGAATTTATAGATGACTTCCTGGGCTATTTCATGGATCCGACCAATAAACACATGTCCTCTTTGCTGTTGAAGTGTGGCCTTCCGGGTGGTATGATGGGTTCCATGATGGCTGATCTGAAGGGAGTACATTCGGGTATAAACATGATATTAAGAGGGAAGAATGAACCGGAACTCAGCATTGACGACCTGTTGGTGATGCTCTTCGACGAGGTGGAATACGTATGGCCTAAGCTGGGGTATCCTCCGTTGGTAACGCCTTTCAGTCAGTATGTGAAGAATGTAGCATTGATGAACCTCATGCAGTTGGTGAAAGGTGAGGAGCGCTGGACGATGATAGATAATCATACGTGGGATATGATTCTCGGTAAGAGCGGACGTCTGCCGGGCGAACTGGCCCCTGAGATTGTGGAATTGGCGAAATCAAAAGGATATGAATTTGTGGATACCGATCCGCAATTAAACTATCCGGATGCTCTGGATGAATATCGGAAAGAAATGGACGAGAACGGTTGGGAATATGGAGATGATGAAGAAGAACTCTTTGAACTTGCCATGCACGACCGTCAGTATCGTGATTACAAGTCCGGCACAGCCAAGAAGCGTTTCGAGGATGAATTGCAACGTGCCAAAGACGCGTCTATGGTGAAGAATGGATATTCGGAAGAAGAAATCCGGAAACTGAAACGTGCCAAGGCCGATCCGATTATTGCACCGGATAAAGGACAGGTGTTGTGGGAAGTATCTGTGGAAGGTCCTTCTGTGGCTCCGTTCATAGGGCGTAAATACCAGCATGATGAAGTGTTCTGTTACCTCTCCACCCCCTGGGGAGAATACGAAAAGATATTGACCGGATTCACCGGACGCGTCGTAGAGATATGCGCCAAACAAGGCGATACTGTGAATAAGGGCGATGTGATTGCCTATATTCAAAGAAGCGATATCTTTGCGTGATTAGTGATAAGTGGGTTAATCACTTATTAACCCACTTCTTTATCGTCTCCTTCAATTTCTCCTGTGTGAAAGGTTTGGTCAGGAAATCGTTGCAACCCGCTTCGAGTGCGGCTTTGCGGTCATGATCGTAGGCAAAGGCAGTCAGGGCGATGATAGGGACGCCGGGCGATAATTCCCGGATGATTTTTGTTGCGTCCAGTCCGTCCAGGTTCGGCATCTTCATGTCCATCAGGATGATATCCGGATTTATTTCTACAAACATATTGACGGCTTCCATACCATCTTTGGCACGTTCCAGATGGTATTCCTTCCCCAGAATAGCTTTGGTCAGGATATAATTGCTATCCGTATCTTCGGCTATCAAAACGGTTTTCAGCGAGACGGTTTCTTGTGGCGATGCCTGTACATTTTCCGTGCTTTCGCTGCCTGCACTTTGTTCTCCGGCTGCCGTTTTGTTTTCTTCGGGGCTGTTTTCAGTTTTTTCCTTATCTTCGTCTTGGGTGGTCTTGGCGGGCAGGGTAAAGATGAAGGTAGTTCCTTTCTCCAGTTCGGAGGTCACGGAGATTTTTCCGCCCAGACGTTCGATGATTGTTTTGCAAATGGCTAAACCCAATCCGGTGCCCTGTGCAAAATTGTTGGCTTTTACAAAACGCTCGAATACCTTTCCTATCTTTTCGGGGGCGATGCCTGTGCCCGTGTCAGTCACATGGAATACGATAGTTTCCCCTTCCCGGTGGTATCCGTAGCTGATGCTGCCTTTGGTGGTGAATTTGAACGCATTTCCTATCAGGTTCGATATCACTTGGAAGATGCGGTTCTTATCAGAGTCTATCAGAATATCTTCGTCGGATGGATCGAATATCAGCTCTACACCTGACGGACAGCGGAATACATGCGCATCATGGATTTCCTTGCACAGCGGGTGCAGGCGGACGGCAGCGATGCTGAACTCCACAATTCCGGCCTCTATCTTCGAGAGGTCGAGAATTTCATTGATGAGTTGCAACAGACGTTCGTTGTTGGCTTCCACAATGTTGTAATATTCTTTGCGCTCTTCCGTATTTTCGCTTTCGGCAATGATGCGTGAAAAGCCTACGATGGCATTGAGCGGTGTACGTATCTCGTGGCTCATGTTGGCAAGGAAGGCTGATTTGAGTTGGTCGGAGGTTTCGGCTTTCTCTTTGGCTACCATCAGTTCCCGTTTCATCAGTTCCATTTCTGTGATGTCCCATTCTATGTTCAGCAGGATGGGGGAGAAGTCTTTGCTCTCTATTTTCATTTTCCGCTTGTCCAGGAAAAGCGGATTTCCATGACCGTCACGTTCTTCTGCAATCCAGTGCATCTCTTGTCCGGTGGTGGCTATATCTTTGTCCTGTCGGCGTTTCTCACGGGCTATTTCGAGAGGATAGAAATCGAAGTCGTCTTTGCCCAAAGCCTCTTCCATAGGGACGTCACGGTTGTACGATTCACGATTGCGGTACAGGTATTTGAAGTTGTTCCTGATATCTTTCACAACAATTCCTGCGGGCAGATGCTCCATGGTTTTGTCCAATATCTGGTTGAACCACTTGATCTGTTGTTCGTGGCGGATGCGTTGTGAAATGTCCCGGCCGAAAGCCCAGATGGTTCCTATGCCTTCATCGCTGGTCACCCAATAGGCATTGCCTTCGTACGCCAGTATTTCCGGGAAGCGCGGCAAGGGGTTGTATACCATAAAGGACTGATGTTTTTCTCCCTCCTTGATTGAAGCTATCATCTTTTGCCAACCCTCCAGGGTACGTGTATACGAGCCGATTTCGTATATTTTTAGTTGGCTGATATCATCCGTACTTCCCAGCTCATGGTGCAGCTTGAAGAGGCGGTTGGCAAAAATCAGGGTACCGTCTTCCTTGGCGGCGAAGATATCTTCTGTGGAATTGTTGATGGCGTGCGTCAGCAGGTTGATGTCATTGCGGCTTTTTTGGATGTCAGTAATGTTCTGTATGTATCCTTCCAGCGAGATGTTGCCGTCTTTATCGCGTTCGCGACTGAATGTTTTCAGGCGGATATAATGTACATCTTTGTTGTAGAGAATGCGGTAGTCCACAGTATTTTCCATGTTACCTTTCAGATTATCGCCGAGCCAGTTCTCAAAAGTATTTCTGTCTTCGGGCAAGATCAGGTTCAGGTATGCATCCAGTGGAATGGCTTGCTCATCCGTCTTACACATGATGCCCGTATGTCCGGCATAACCGAATTCGCGGGTGGCTGTGTCAAACACCCACCTGCCGATGAATGCGGCTTTCTGTATCTCATATAGTTCCCGGTTTCTTCTTTCCAGCTCCAGTTTGCGCTGGCTGCGTTCGGTGATATCCCGGTATTGGCAAAGCACGAGGTCACCGTAGGGTTGCATGATGCATTTGAAGAAGTAGGTGTCATCCCGCAACATGAGTTCGTAATTGCGGACAGACTTTGTTCTCCGGAGCAAAACTTTCTTGAATTCAGGATAAAACTCACTGTATGTCACCGGAGGTAGCAGGTTCAGCAGATTCTTTCCGAGCAATCTCTCTTCGTTCATAAACCATAGGTCTACGTTGTGTACGGCCATGTCTACACAAACACCGTCCTTGTCCATGAGTATCAGGGTGTCTGATACCATGTTCAGTAGTTTTTCGGAGTTATTTGTGTCTTTCAGAATGCTTTTCATTATTTTCTTTGTATTAGATTTTTGTCGAGGTATTTCCGTCTTAACTTGCCCTTCGTGCTTTTTCCCAGGCTCCGCTTTTATTGCCTTTGCGCTTACTCAGGTAGCGGAATCCTCTTAGCACATTGATGTTCATGAAGAGGAAGTAGTAAGGGATGAAAAGAATTTTGTTTTTGATGTGTTTCCTGGAGAGGATATATCCCCAGATTCCCATCAGGTAAAACAAGATTTGCAGTCCCAGTATAACGGCGTAGAACAATGGTTGTGCGGTGGTGAAAAGTAGCGCTACGTTGAGAGGGAACAACAGGAACAATAGGATAGGAGTGATGGACCATCGCAAGACACGATGGGATACGTATTGGAAATTGAGCAGACCGTAGCGGAAAGGATTCAGCAGCGGGCGCAAACGCCAGATGGACTGTAAGCCTCCGGCGGCGATGCGTACTTTGCGCTTTTCTTCTTCCTGCATATCGGCGGAGCCGCTTTCGGTGGCATAAGCCGCGGCACAGTAGGCAATGGTGTAGCCACGCATGGCGATGCGGAGGGAGAGGATGAAATCATCGAGTAGTGTGTCCGTCCGCATGTCTTCGAACAATTCCCGGCGTACGGCAAACAGCTCTCCGGCAGCGCCTACGGCTGAGTAGAGTCGTGAATCGAGTGCTTTCAGGGTGGATTCATATTTCCAGTAAATGCCTTCTCCTCCTGATGCAGCATTGTCTTTGCTTTGCATGGCAATGCGTTTTTCGCCTGCCACGCAGCCCACTTTGGGGTTGACAAAAGCATGGACGATTTCGCGCAATGCTTCCCGGTTCAGGTGGGTATTGGCATCGGTGAATACGACGAGTGGTGTTTTCACGAACTTCATTCCGCGGTTGAGGGCGGCGGTTTTTCCTTGTCGCTCGGGTTGGTGGAGGACGGTGGCACGGGGCCAGTGGGAAAGCCGTTCGTTGGTATGGTCGTTGCTGCCGTCCGTGACCCAGAATATTTGCAGTTTGTCTGCGGGGTAATCCAGCGCCAGGCAGTTCTGCATCTTTTCGTCCACCACGTCTTCCTCATTGTAAGCTGCGATGAAGAGTGTGACTTCGGGCAGTTCCTCGTCAGCAGGCATGGGGTAGTGTACCGGTTTGCGGAAAGTTTCTTTAATTTTGACCAGAATGTATAGCACAATTCCGTATCCTATATAAGTATAGAATACGATAAACAGGCTTATCCAGAATAATATCTCGAAAGTTCTCATTGTGTAATGTCCTCAGAGTTGTTTGTTCAAGGTAAACAAAATATTTCTCAAAAGTATGGATAATCTTTTACTGATGCAAGAAAAGAGGGAAAAATAAATAACGGAAAGGATAAGGGGGGGAAGATGCTGGCGGGAGTTGTTTGTTTGTAAACGGGTCATGATAATAATTTTAGGCGCGGATTACACGGATTACGCGGATTTATTTTCTGTAATATAGTGTGATAGCGCAGCCTTTAATCCGTGTAATCCGCGCCTAAATTACTATCAGCATTTAGTTCATTTCCATACTTTTCAGAACGCTTCCGTCATATTGAAATAGAACAACGTCTGATTGTTGACCGTATTTTTACCCAGGTCGAGTCGTACGTTCATACGTGGTTGCACTTCGATGCGCAATCCTACGCCATAATTAGGCAGCACACCTTCTATTTTGCCGGGGGTGGGTCCCATGAATCCGCAGCCTGTCCAGGCCACGAAGCCGACGTGATTGAGCATGCGTTTCAGCCAGGTGCTTTTATCGGTATTTATCATCTGACGGTATTCGGCCATGACTACGTGGGACGATTTATCGCGATACTGCCCCATGTAATATCCCCGCAGGTCAAAAGGAGTTCCTGTCAGGATATATTGTGTCAGGGGTACATCGCCGAATACGTTTTTGCTTTGAGCAGTCCAGGCAATGACTTTGCGCTTACCGACAGTCTTATATTGTCGATAGTCTATTTCCAGACGATAGAAATTGTCATCACTTCCAAGAAATTTAGTATACATCATTCCCCGGAAATCCAGGTACGTGCCGCGATAGGCATTGGCGGGAATGTCTCTGCTGTCATAGGTCAGCAGGAAGCCGACACCGGAATTGAAATTCTTGTATCCTTTGTCCGTTCCTCCGGCTGCTTTGTACGACGGTTCGTCCACCAGATATTTGGCTGGTTTCGTGATGTCGTCGTAATTTATATCTATCTGCGGTCCGGCGAATATGTTGCTGTTGCCCAGGCGGAACAGGAACCAGGGGTTGAACTGGATGCCGCTGTAGCGATACTGACTGGTAGTGTCGCTCCGGACATAATTCTTGTTCGTGCTGTAGCCCAAACCATAGAAGTTATCTTCCGTATTCTTGTAGACAAACTTTCCGAAGATGCGGAAACGGTCACCTTTAAAAAAGAGTTGGGGTTTGGAGAAAAGGTTGATACCGCCATTGAAGAGAAAAGCGATGGCTACGGGAACCACGGAGCGCAGTTGTGTGGTGTCACTTGGGTTCATGCGGAAGGTCATCAGGGCGCTTCCACCGAGTACGGCACCAAAGTCGGGGGTGTAACTCGGACCACCCAGAATGTTGTAGTGCAAATTTCGTTGCGCTACCTTCTGTTTTCGTAGTTCACGTTTAGTCAATGCCGATGTAGTGTCACTGATGCTAACCAAATTTGTAGCTTCCTGAGCGGAAAGGCTTGTTACTGAAAGCAGTAACGTCATAATACCTATTATATATTTCTTCATATCGTGCGAATGAGGGTGCAAAGAAAACTAATTTATTTGGATAAGTTTTCAAATTGATAGACAATAAATCTAAAGATTTCACTAAAAGTTTCAAAAAAACGGCTATTTTTGCATGTAATCTGAAGCTTGGCTGTGAGAAATTCTAAATAAGTTTTTTCGACATATCGGATAATTAGACCAATATTCAGAACCCTTCCGTACCCGGTCCGTGTCTGGCCCGTACCTGGTCCGTACCAAGTCCAAAGTCTTAGATACGGAGCAAACACGGATTTGGTACGGTTCGGGTAACAGGAAGCAAGAGAAACAGACCAATTACTATAAAAACCATATAATTTATGAATAAACGAATTTTATCCGTTTTTGTTTTCAGCGCCGCATTACTTTCCATACAGGCGCAAGATAGGAAAGGCGGTATCAGCGATGCGATGCTGAACCAGATCAAACAGAGTTACGAGGGAACCAGTGCCGACAAAGCTCTGCGTAATGCCATTGGCAACAATGACATCCGCAAACTTGCCCTCAACCAGGAGAATCTGACCGGAATGGATACTCATTTCTCCGTAAAAGTAAATTCGAAAGGCATCACCGACCAGAAATCATCCGGTCGTTGCTGGCTTTTCACAGGACTGAATGTGATGCGTGCCAAAGCCATCGGTAAATACGGTTTCCAGTCTTTTGAATTCTCGGAAATTTATCCTTTTTTCTGGGACCAGCTGGAGAAGGCAAACCTCTTTCTGCAAGGCATCATTGATACCCGTGACAAACCCTTGAACGATAAAACCGTAGAATGGCTTTTCCAACATCCGCTAAGCGATGGAGGAACTTTTACGGGCGTTGCAGACATTGTAGGTAAATATGGTTTGGTTCCTAAAGAAGCCATGCCGGAAACGAACAGCAGCGACAATACGTCGCGTATGGCAAATCTGATTTCTTTGAAGTTAAAGGAATACGGTCTGCAACTGCGTGATCTGGCTTCTAACGGAGCAAAACCTGCGGCGCTGGATAAAGAAAAGACTGCGATGCTCGGTACCATTTATCGCATGCTGGTGCTGAATCTTGGCGTTCCTCCTACGGAATTTGACTATGTGCGTAAAGATGCCCAGGGCAATCCTGCCGAAACAGAACGTCACACTCCGATGTCATTCCTCAAGAAGTATGGCGACGAGAATCTGTTGACCAATTATGTGATGGTTATGAACGATCCCTCGCGCGAGTACTACAAGTGCTATGAAATAGATTACGACCGTCATCGCTACGATGGGAAGAACTGGACGTACGTCAATCTGCCTGTGGAAGATATCAAAGAGATGGCTATCGCTTCTCTGAAGGACAGCACCATGATGTATTTCTCTTGCGACGTAGGCAAGTTCCTGAATTCCGAGCGTGGCTTGCTCGATGTGAAAAACTATGATTATGAATCGCTCATGGGCACCACCTTCAATATGGATAAGAAACAACGCATCCAAACCTTCTCCAGCGGCTCGTCTCATGCCATGACCCTTATGGCTGTGGATCTGAATAAAGACGGAAAACCCGTGAAATGGATGGTTGAAAATAGTTGGGGACCTGCCAGCGGTTATCAGGGACATCTGATCATGACCGATGAATGGTTCGACGAATATATGTTCCGTCTGGTGCTGGAGACTAAATACGTTCCTGCCAAAGTAATGGATATATTCAAGCAGAAACCCATTCGTTTGCCCGCTTGGGATCCGATGTTTGCAGAAGAATATTAAACACAATAACTCATCTTGTTGTCATCGTGTTCGTTAACGAAAGGAATTACGGAAATTTCTCCGTAATTCCTTTCTTTTTTGCTCTTTATTCACATTCTTTTTTGCTACTTTTGCGGGCAAATTAATGAAACCATTATTTTATATAAACGCATGGCAAATGTAATTAAGTTACGCAAAGGCCTTGACATCAACCTGAAAGGCAAAGCTGCCGAAGAGTTTATGTCTGTGAAAGAGCCGGGATTCTACTCGTTGGTTCCCGATGATTTTACGGGTATCACTCCGAAAGTGGTGGTGAAGGAACAGGAGTATGTGATGGCCGGGGGACCCTTGTTTATCGACAAGAATCATCCTGAATTGAAATTTGTTTCGCCCGTAAGCGGCGTAGTGACGAGCGTGGAACGCGGTGCACGTCGTAAGGTGCTGAACATCGTGGTAGAGGCTGCCGCTGAGCAGGACTACGAGGAGTTCGGCAAGATGGACCCGTCCAAGATGAGCGCACAGGAAGTGAAGGACGCATTGCTGCAAGCCGGTATGTTCGCCTTTATCCGCCAACGTCCGTACGACGTAATCGCCGACCCGACGGTGACGCCGAAAGCAATCTTTATCTCCGCTTTCGACAGCAACCCGCTGGCTCCCGACTTCGAGTTCGTCCTGAAGGGCGAGGAAGCAAACTTCCAGACAGGACTTGATGCTTTGTCCCGCATGGCAAAAACCTATCTGAGTATCAGTGTAAAACAAAAAGCAGCCGCACTTGTGCAGGCAAAGAACGTTACCCTTACCGCATTCGACGGGCCTAATCCGGCAGGTAACGTAGGTGTACAAATCAACCACATCTCTCCCATAGTGAAAGGCGAGACGGTATGGACCATCGGCGCGGAAGCCGTAATCTTTATCGGCCGTTTGATGAACACCGGTCGCGTAGACCTCACCCGCACCGTAGCCGTAACAGGCAGTGAAGTGCTGAAACCCGCATACTGCAAGTTGCGTGTAGGCGCATTGCTCACCAACGTTTTCAAAGGCAATGTAACCACCGACAAAGACCTGCGCTACATCAGCGGTAATGTGCTGACGGGTAAGAAAGTTGCCCCCAACGGTTTCCTCGGCGCTTTCGACAGCCAGCTCTCCGTAATCCCCGAAGGAGATGAAATCCATGAAATGCTGGGCTGGATTATGCCGCGTTTCAATCAGTTCAGTGTCAACCGCTCTTATTTCAGTTGGCTGATGGGTAAGAAAGAATATGTAATCGACGCCCGTATCAAGGGTGGCGAACGCCATATGATTATGTCCAACGAATACGACCGCGTGTTCCCCATGGACATCTACCCCGAATATCTGCTGAAGGCCATCATCGCGGGAGACATCGACCGCATGGAAGCTCTGGGCATCTACGAAGTAGCTCCCGAAGACTTTGCGCTCTGCGAATTCGTATGCTCTTCCAAAGTGGAAGTCCAGCGTATTGTTCGTGCCGGTCTCGACATGCTCCGTGCCGAAATGGCTTAGGAAATTAAGAATTAAGAATTAAAAATTAAAAAATGACGGTTGAAACATTGCGATATAACCTGCCAAGTGTATACGGCGCAGCCTATTTCTCAATTTTCAATTCTCAATTATCAATTTAATAAATGAAAGCGTTAAGAAATTATCTCGACAAGATAAAGCCGAACTTTGAAGAGGGCGGCAAATTCCACGCATTTCGTTCGGTGTTCGACGGCTTCGAGACATTCCTGTTTGTGCCCAACACCACTGCGAAATCGGGAACGCATATTCACGACTCTATCGACAGCAAACGCATCATGTCGATGGTGGTTATTGCGTTGATGCCGGCGCTGCTGTTCGGTATGTATAACGTAGGTTACCAGCATTTCCACGCCACCGGTGCTGCCGGCGGTTTCTGGGAAATGTTCGCTTACGGTTTCCTGGCTGTATTGCCTAAAATCATTGTATCTTATGTAGTGGGTCTGGGCATCGAGTTTGTTGTGGCCCAGTGGAAGAAGGAAGAAATTCAGGAAGGTTTCCTGGTTTCGGGTATCTTGATTCCGATGATTGTGCCGGTAGACTGTCCGTTGTGGATTCTGGCGGTGGCCACTGCATTCTCTGTAATCTTTGCCAAGGAAGTATTCGGCGGTACGGGTATGAACGTGTTCAACGTTGCCCTGATTACGCGTGCCTTCCTGTTCTTCGCCTATCCTACAAAGATGTCCGGTGATGCCGTTTGGGTATCGGGCGACAGCATCTTCGGTTTGGGACAGACGGTAGACGGGCTCACCGTTGCCACTCCGCTGGGAGCAGCCGCTACTGCGGGCGCTTATCCGGAGTTCTCGTGGGATATGGTGACCGGCCTTATTCCGGGCTCCATCGGTGAAACCAGCGTCATTGCCATCGCCCTCGGCGCCATCCTGCTGCTGTGGACGGGCATCGCAAGCTGGAAAACGATGTTCTCCGTGTTCGTGGGCGGTGCATTCATGGGCTGGGTGTTCAACACCATCGGTCCGGACACTGCAATGGCCAACATGCCGTGGTACGAACATCTCGTGCTGGGCGGTTTCTGCTTCGGCGCCGTATTCATGGCTACCGACCCCGTAACTTCTGCCCGTACGGAAACAGGTAAGTACATCTTCGGATTCCTTATCGGCGCAATGGCTATCATCATCCGCGTGCTGAACCCCGGTTATCCCGAAGGCATGATGCTTGCCATCCTGCTGATGAATATCTTCGCTCCGCTGATTGACTACTGTGTGGTACAGGGCAACATCAGCCGCCGCGAGAAACGTGCAACCGCTAAGTCTAACAATTAAAATACCGGAAAAAGAAATGAATACCAATAGTAACAGTTATACTATCATTTATGCTTCGGTAATGGTTGTTATCGTTGCATTCCTGCTGGCATTCGTAAGTTCTTCTCTGCGTGCCACTCAGAACAAGAACGTGGAGCTGGATACGAAGAAGCAGATTCTTGCCGCCCTCAACATCAAGAATGTAGAGGATGCCGATGCAGAATATAATAAGTACATCAAGGGCGATATGCTGATGAACGAGGACGGTACGCTGACCGAGAACACCGGCGCATTTGCCACCGCTTACGAGAAAGAAGCCAAGGAAAACCACCGTCTGCACGTGTTTGTGGCCGAAGTGGACGGAGAGACGAAATATGTATTCCCCGTTTACGGTGCAGGTCTTTGGGGTGCTATCTGGGGGTATGTAGCCCTGAACAGTGACAAGGATACCGTTTACGGCGTTTACTTCTCTCATGCCAGCGAAACCCCGGGTCTGGGTGCGGAAATCGCAACCCCTCAGTTCCAGGGAGAATTTCCGGGCAAGAAGACACTGGAGAACGGTGAAATTGCCCTCGGCGTTGTGAAGAACGGAAAAGTAGAGAAACCGGACTATCAGGTAGACGGCATCTCAGGCGGTACTATCACCTCTGTGGGTGTGGATGCCATGCTGAAAACCTGTCTGAACAGCTACAAGAACTTTTTAACCAATAATAATGAGGAGAAATAAGAATATGGGAGCATTGTTTTCAAAAAAGAATAAAGAAGTATTCTCTACTCCGCTTGGACTGAACAACCCCGTTACCGTACAGGTGCTGGGTATCTGTTCTGCCTTGGCCGTTACCGCCAAGCTGGAACCGGCTATCGTGATGGGGCTTTCCGTAACGGTGATTACGGCATTCTCCAATGTAGTGATTTCATTGTTGCGCAAGACCATCCCCAACCGTATCCGTATCATCGTCCAGTTGGTGGTAGTTGCAGCGTTGGTAACGATTGTAAGTGAGATTCTGAAAGCTTTTGCTTACGATGTAAGCGTGCAGCTTTCCGTATATGTAGGTCTGATTATCACAAACTGTATCCTTATGGGACGTCTGGAAGCATTTGCCATGCAGAACGGTCCGTGGGAGTCTTTCCTCGACGGTGTGGGCAACGGTTTGGGATATGCCAAGATTCTGGTTATCGTGGCTTTCTTCCGCGAGTTGCTGGGTTCGGGTACGTTGCTCGGTTTCAACATCCTGAACTACGAGCCTTTGCAGAAGATCGGTTATGTAAACAATGGCTTGATGCTGATGCCGCCCATGGCACTGATTCTCTGTGCCTGCATTATCTGGTATCAACGCGCACGCCATAAAGAATTGCAGGAAAAGTAATATAAATGAAGAATGAGGAATGATGAATGAAGATTGTGCCGTCACTGTATGGAGATTCTTGATTCTTAATTCTTAGTTCTTAATTAAAAGAATTATGGAACATTTATTAAGTTTATTCGTCCGCTCCATTTTTGTGGACAATATGATATTTGCATTCTTCCTCGGTATGTGCTCTTATCTGGCCGTATCAAAGAATGTAAAGACTGCCGTAGGACTGGGTATCGCCGTAACTTTCGTGTTGGTGGTGACGCTGCCGGTCAACTACTTGTTGCAAACGAAAGTGCTGGGTCCCGATGCCATCATTGAAGGCGTCGACCTCAGCTTCCTGAGCTTCATTCTTTTCATTGCCGTGATTGCCGCTATCGTGCAGTTGGTGGAGATGATTGTGGAACGTTTCAGCCCTTCGCTCTACGCTTCACTGGGTATCTTCCTGCCGCTGATTGCCGTGAACTGTGCCATTATGGGTGCGTCACTCTTCATGCAGCAGCGCATCAACGTGGGCGAGAGCGATCCTAAATTTATCGGTGGCGTTGCCGATGCCGTTTCCTATGCACTGGGTTCGGGTATCGGCTGGTTGCTGGCTATCGTGGGTCTGGCTGCCATCCGCGAGAAGATGGCTTACTCTGATGTACCTGCTCCGCTGAAAGGCCTGGGCATTACCTTCATCACAGTAGGTCTGATGGCAATGGCATTCATGTGTTTCTCTGGTTTGAACATCTAAAAGAAAGGAATAAGACAATGGATATGAATTTGATATTAGCAAGCATTGGAGTATTCCTCGTGGTTGTTCTGCTGCTTGTGGTTATTCTGTTGGTAGCCAAGAATTTCTTGGTTCCATCCGGTAATGTGAAATTGACTATCAACGGCGAAAAGGAACTGGAAGTCGCTTCCGGTTCGACGCTGCTGAATACGCTGTCTGTCAACGGCATCTTCCTTTCCTCTGCTTGCGGTGGCAAGGGCTCTTGCGGACAGTGCAAATGCCAGGTTGTAGAGGGTGGCGGCGAGATTCTGCCTTCCGAAATACCTCACTTCAGCCGTAAGCAGGTTCAGGACCACTGGCGTCTGGGCTGCCAGGTGAAGGTGAAGGGCGACATGGGCATCAAAATCGACGAGTCCGTACTCGGCGTCAAAGAGTGGGAGTGCGAGGTTATCTCCAATAAGAACGTGGCTACGTTTATCAAAGAGTTTATCGTGGCATTGCCCAAGGGCGAGCACATGGACTTCATCCCCGGCTCTTATGCGCAGATTAAGATTCCTAAATTCTCCATGGATTACGACAAGGACATCGACAAGTCCCTTATCGGCGAGGAGTATCTGCCTGCATGGGAGAAATTCGGTCTGCTCGGCCTGAAATGCCGTAACGATGAAGAAACCATCCGTGCCTACTCCATGGCTAACTATCCTGCAGAGGGCGACCGCATTATGCTGACGGTACGTATCGCCACTCCGCCTTTCAAGCCGAAAGACCAGGGCCCGGGCTTCATGGATGTGATGCCGGGTATCGCTTCCTCTTACATCTTCACCTTGAAACCGGGTGACAAGGTAACGATGAGCGGCCCTTACGGAGATTTCCATCCGATTTTCGACTCCAAGAAGGAGATGATGTGGATTGGCGGTGGTGCTGGTATGGCTCCGTTGCGTGCGCAGATTATGCACCTCACGAAGACGCTGCACACAACCGACCGTGTGATGAACTACTTCTACGGCGCGCGTGCCCTCAACGAGGTGTTCTACCTGGAAGATTTCCTGCAGATAGAAAAGGATTTCCCCAACTTCAAGTTCCACCTTGCACTGGACCGTCCCGACCCGGCAGCCGATGCAGCGGGCGTGAAGTACACTCCGGGCTTCGTACACAACGTAATCTACGAGACTTACCTGAAAGACCACGAAGCCCCCGAAGACATCGAATACTACATGTGCGGTCCCGGCCCGATGTCCAAAGCCGTTGAGAAGATGCTCGACGACCTCGGCGTTCCGGCTCAGAACCTGATGTTCGACAACTTCGGCGGATAAGGAAACGGTGTTGTCAAAGACACATAATAGTAAAATAGTGAAGAAACTCCGGCAGGGCTGCGGCTCTTGCCGGAGTTTTTTTGTGGGCATAGGATAGAGGCGGTTCGAAAGAAATGAGTATCTTTGCTTTATCGTAATCTAAAAACAGTGGACGGTATGAGCAATAAATATATCCTATCGGAATACAGAACTTCGAGAAAATCCGCAAAGACGGGTATTTCTATATCGATAAAACCGCTTGGGTTTATCAGTTGGCCAAGACCGGCAGTTACTACTTCCTCAGCCGTCCGCGCCGTTTCGGCAAAAGTCTTCTGATCTCCACCTTAGAGGCCTACTTTCGAGGGAAAAAGGAATTGTTCAAGGGACTGGCCATCGAGAAACTGGAGAAAGACTGGACAGAACATCCCATTTTGCATCTGGACTTGAACATCGAACGGTATGATACGCCCGAAAGTCTGGGTAATATACTGGAGAAGAACCTTTCCGAATGGGAAAAACTTTATGGCGCCGATGTTTCCGAACGTACATACTCTTTGCGCTTTGCCGGAATCATCAAGCGTGCTTGCGAGCAGACAGGGCAGCGTGTGGTAATCCTTGTGGACGAATACGACAAACCGATGCTCCAGGCTATCGGCAACGGGGAACTGCAAAAGGAATACTGCAACACGCTGAAACCTTTCTACGGTGTGCTTAAAACGATGGACGGCTGTATCAAACTGGCTTTCCTTACCGGGGTCACTAAATTCGGCAAGATCAGCGTATTCAGTGACTTGAATAACCTGGATGATATTTCCATGCAGGAAATGTATGTCGGTCTTTGCGGAATAACCGGACAGGAGATTCACGATAATCTTGAAGAAGAGCTTCACGAGTTGGCAGACGCTCAGAAAATGACCTACGAGGAAGCCTGTGCCGAGTTGAAGCGGAGATATGACGGCTATCATTTCGTAGAGAACACCGAAGGTATCTACAACCCTTTCAGCTTACTGAATACTTTTAAATATAAGAAATTCGGCAGTTACTGGTTCGAGACGGGAACACCCACCTACCTGATAGAACTGTTGAAACGCTACCATTACGACCTGGAACACATGGCGCATGCCGAAACGTATGCCGATGTGCTGAACAGTATTTATGGGGATGAGGAACCGTTGCCCGTAATTTTCCAGAGCGGTTATCTCACGATAAAGGGGTATGATGAACGTTTTGGAATTTATCGTCTCGGCTTTCCCAATCGTGAGGTGGAAGAAGGTTTTGTTAGATTCCTCATACCTTACTATACACGTTTCAACAAGATTGAAGCACCGTTTGAAATACAAAAGTTTGTACAGGAAATAGAGAGAGGCGAGCCCGATGCTTTCTTCCGCCGCCTGCAAAGTTTCTTTGCCGATACTCCCTACGAATTGGTGAAAGAACTGGAGCTGCACTATCAGAATGTGCTCTTCATCGTTTTCAAACTGGTAGGTTTCTATGTAAAAGCGGAGTATCATACTTCGCAGGGCAGGATAGACCTTGTACTGCAAACCGACAAGTACGTTTATGTAATGGAATTCAAACTGAACGGCACTGCGGAAGAGGCTTTGCAGCAGATTAACGACAAGCAGTACGCACTGCCTTTTGCAGCGGACAGCCGCAAGGTACTCAAGATAGGGGTGAATTTCAGTAATACTACGCGTAATATCGAGCGTTGGGTGGTAGAGGAACTTTAAGTCAGCCATATTGCTGCCATTGTTTTTTCTCCGCCTGTACCGGCTCTTTTTCTACACATATGTTTTTTTTCTTCAGTACATACTGATTGTTTTTCCAGTGGGTACTCTTTGTTTATCCCGGTGAAAGTACATATAAAAAGTGTTTGAGAGAAGAATGAGGAAAGTTTACTGGTTATCAGTTACTTTCCTCATTTTGGTTAAAAGTGATGAGGACAGACGAAGACGGGAATACGACAAGATGAGACAGAGGAACGTTACCTATCCGTAACCTATACCCCAAATGGGGAATGTTGAGGTTCGGAAGAATGAAGAAGGTTACGAATTGAATTTGAATACTCTGATTTATAGTGAGTTACTAATGAGTAACGCAAGATTTTTGGTTACGAACCAAATTTGCCGTGTTCTGCCGTGAAATGCGTAGCAAGAAAAGACTCTTCATGTATTAATTTTGACCGCAAAAAAGAATGACGTTATGAAGAGTACATTTTCAATTATCTTCTACCTCAAAAGACAGGTAGTAAAGAAAGACGGTACAGTTCCAGTTATGGGACGTATCACAGTGGACGGAACACAGGCGCAGTTCAGTTGCAAGACAACAGCTAATCCAGATTTGTGGGACACCAAAGGCGGACGCATGATAGGTAAGAGTATGCAGGCCTTGGAAGTGAACCGCAAATTGGACAAGATGCGTGTGAGTATCATTAAGCATTATCAGGAGATTATGGACAGGGACAACTTCGTCACTGCCGACAAGGTAAAGAACGCCTTTCTTGGCTTGGAGTATCGTTGCCATACACTGATGAAAGTCTATTCTCAAAGCCGTGATGAAATGGAAAAGCAATATAAGGCTGGCATGAAATCTTTGAGTACATACACGAAGTATAGAATCGGGTGTGCCTATGTGGGCGAGTTCATGCAGACGCAGTACCATGTGAAGGATATTGCTCTGAAAGAGTTATCGCTGCCTTTTATCACAGACTACGAGACTTTTCTCAGAACCGACAAGCACTTGAAGATAAACTCTGCGATGGTGTTTGTCCGCAATCTCCGTGCAATGGTATTCCGCGCCATAGATAATGAGTGGCTTGTAAAAGACCCTTTCAGACGATATGAGTACAAGGAAGAAGAGACCACAAGAGAGTTTCTGAGCAAAGAAGAGATTCACCTGTTGATGGAGACACCTATCACAAGAAAGAAGATGAGCATGGTGCGTGACTTGTTCCTGTTCTGTTGTTTTACAGGTCTCGCTTTCATTGATCTGTACAACTTGAAGGAAGAGAACATCAAGGAATTTTTCGATGAAGGTGAATGGATTGTTATCCATCGACAGAAGACTGGAACGGAAGCCAACATCAAGTTGCTTGATTATCCCAAGCAAATTATGGAAAAATACCGTGGATTGTGTGAAGACGGCAGGGTGTTTCCAGTACCCAACTACCAAAGTTGTATGGATTCGCTCAAAAGACTGGGCAAAAAATGTGGTATCACCAAGCCGCTGTCCTGGCACATGAGCCGTCATTCGTTCGCAACCTCGGTTTGCCTCTCCAACGGAGTTCCAATAGAAACCGTGAGTTCAATGCTTGGTCACAAGGACATAAAGACAACCCAGGTGTATGCCAAGATTACCAAGGAAAAATTGAGCAAAGACGTGGAAAAGTTGTCTCAGCAGATTAATAACATTGAGGAATTCACGTTTGGAAATGTTTGCAACGATAATACTAACACTATAAATGGCAGAGTATGAAACGACAAGTGATAACAATACAAGAAGATATGGTCATCTACGCCCCACATCATGGTGAGGTGTGGATGACAGTTTGGGAGATTGCCGAACTGTTGAATGTAACAGGGACAGCAGTGAAGAATACCATCAAGCGCATTTGGAAACAAAGTGTGCTGAAAGATTTCCAGCATTCGCAATACGTCAAACTTGAAAATGGATATTCTGCGCATGTCTATGATATGGAAGTGATTATCGCCATAGCACTTCAAATGGATACATACCAAGCCTTGTTGTTCAGACAATGGTTTATCAGTAAGGTTGTGAACCGCAAGGATTGCCAAGCAGAGCAAGTAAAACACGAGTATCCGATGATTATTGTGATGAATGGAACGATGCCAAGAGGTGCAAGTTAGAATTTCTCATTTTTTAATAAGATTCCTACACCTTTATAATATAATAGCGTACAGGAGAAACGATTTTTGTCGTTGTACCGCACCGCCACAGGAGCAAGATACTGCTGAAAAACACGAAACAAAGAATATAGAAACAGAACAAAGCATAGTTGGAAAACAAGCACGCTCCGTCTGTCGGTTATGACACCTTATTATATATAGGGGTATCTTGATGTTTTTATCATAATAAGATACCCCTGTTTTCTACATGAAATCTCAAATTTGTAAACATAACCCCATCATAAAAATGAATAGCAAGTATTCCTGCTGAATTTATCAAATCAGGGTCATTGTTGTTGATGACGACTCTACCGTCAGCTCATATATACCTTTCCGGCACAAGCATATAGTGTTTTCATTTGTACCCCGAGTGTGTACAGTTTCAAACCATGATTTACATTCTTATATAAGAAAGAGAAGCCGTGACCATTTGTGTATTTTTGCCAAACTAACTCCTGTACATACAACAGATGTAAAAGATTTCTGCAAAATCGACCGAAATCATAAGAAAAAAACACCAAACCAGCAAATTTCTTAAAGATTATATCTGTTTATTAAGATTATTTTTGTATATTTGCAGCATTATTTTGGTGGTAAAGCCTGTTGGCCTGCCACGTGACAATAGGACTTTACGGAGCAAGCCTATATCACAATTCTTCTCCGTAGTAACAGTCCGTTCTCTCTCTCTCACTGGTCTCTCCCTGCGCGGCAGAGGCATACGTTTCTATATTTTTCAAACACTCCAAATTGACAGCGCATGAGAAAGTTTACTTCTTTGTTACTGTTAGGCTTCGCTCTCGGCAGTTTCGCGCAAACGCCCGGAGGAGTCAGCGGAAGCGAACTGTGGTTCAAGACTGCGCCTTTGAACTCAGACCTGCAAGGTTATTACCGCTGGCAGGATTTCTCTGGGGATTCCATACGGCTGATGCTATTGGACAGCCGTGGCGTCAAGTCTGAACTTACTCTTCCGAACAGTTCAGTCCATTACTTCAACTTCAATCCGAGTCTCTGGCTCGCAGACGGATTCCGCAGCCTGAGTGCCAGCCTCAAGCACGGCGACCTCTCACAGGCTACCGTCATCGGTGTCTTTGCACCAGAACTGGCAACCATCGGCAAGGATATGGTTGTCTATGCCCTTGATGGTCGAAAGGGCGACGGAGCCATTCTGAGCAAGGACAAAGCCGTAAGGGGTAGAGGTGTTGAACCACTGGACTATGGTTCAGCATCGGGTGAAGACCTGCTTTATCAATCAAGTGATTCCTTGTCCGAGAACGGTTTTAAGGAAAGCGCTCTGCGAGTTGTGTCCTACTTCAAGGTAAGCAATCCTTCAACAACATTGTGGGGAGACAACTCCAACACCACATTATTCATCGGAACCCCTTCCACCTCTGGCAGTTTCGGTACGGATTTCCCGACCTCGCTCTTCGGTAATGCTTCCATCCGGGGATATGCCCCTGAGCTTGTTGTTTTCAGCAGGATGCTTACACCCGATGAGCGCAGAAAAGTGGAGAGCTATCTGGCGGTAAAGTACGGCATCACCCTCAAAGGCTCGTATCTTGACAGCGACGGAAACCTGACTTGGGACATGGCGGAGAACCAAGCCTACCACCATAGGGTCACAGCTGTTGGAACCGACACGGCAGGAAGTCTCTCCCAACCGCTTTCCGCAACATCATATGAGGAAAGTCCGGTGTATGCGGCCTTGAAGGAGAACGGAACTTATCATGACGCAAATCCATACAACCCTTCATCCGCTTCCCGTCTGCTTGTCATGGGACGAGAAAACGGCAATCCGATGCCGGACAGAGGCTTTACTTTCTGGGGCGACGATGATGTGGCACTTGCAACATATACCTCACCTACAGATTCCCTGTGGCATGTCATGAAACGTACATGGATGGTCAAGACCAACGTGCCGTCAAAGCCCGACAGTACAGTGGCAAGATGGACTGCGCAAGGACTTGAAGTGTCAAGGAATGGCTTTACTGACAATATCATCCAAGAGAAAGCCGCTTCCGGAGCTTATGCCACGACCCCAGCCCTTGTTGGAGGTGGCGGTGCTTTTGAGTTCACCTGTCCGACAAGTCACCCGACTTTTGACGTTGGCTTCGGAAGCATCGGTGGCAGCACATGCAAGTATGGATTCCGGTTCACCAATGCTGGAGTTGTTTATCCGATCATCAACGGAGCGGTCTCAAATTCATACATCGCCACGGATGTTGACGGAACGGACATCTCTATCCGCAAGGAAGGCAAAAACATCTATCTGCGTGTTGACGGAACAGGAAGTGCGACAAGAACCATATCCCTTTCGGATGCAACTGACACAGACACAAATGTGGGCATTATCCGAACGGAAGGAGCAGAGTCCGCCTTGAACATGGCAGGCTTGAGGACAGGAGGAATAGATGATGTCGGTTATATGGCAGAGTTGAGCTATGACCTCACACCGGACAGGGAATTCTCGGACTATTGCCGCAAGCGTACCGTCATGCTCATAGACCCAAGCGGTGAAGGTGATTTCGACATCAACAGCAATAGCAACATAAGATGCTCCATGCCTGATATGACAAGGGGCAAGACCATATTCCGCAATATCCTATGGGATGCAGACGGAAGCGGAAGCGATGTGTTCACATTCGCCTATTATGACGGCATTTCCTATGATGCCACTCCTACGCCGTCAAGTTGCGAGAATGGAGTTCCACGCAATGACGGGTATATCGACATCGGCATCAACATCGGTACACCAGTCTATTCCTATGTGCTCAGCGTTGACACCGTTGCAGGAAAAGTAAAAGGAGAAACCATTGCCAGAGGAACATTCTTCGGTGACACGCATAGAATCACGAATCTTGCCCCCGGCGCCTATGCGCTGTCCGTATCACAAGGTGGAGGCAACGAGATTTATGCCACTGGCAACGCACTCTACACCTCATACTCACATGACACCAGGACCTATCTGTCTGGTGACATCTCATGGATGGTGAACGATACAAAATCAAACTACCGTGTGGGTTTGGAGCCAAGCCTCACGGACGAGATCACCCAATATGGCTTCGACGTGCGGGGCGACAAGGCGCATATCATAACCGGTGGATATACAAGCCTAACCAAATATGTCACCATCAAGCCGGGCGATGTGCTCAGTGTTACAGTCCGCAATATGCAGGTCACATACAAGTTGAACGGACAGACCGTGCATCATGAATATGTCTGGTCACTTCGTGCATGGCGGTTCTGCATCAAGTACGGAAAGGGCGAGACGCATATCACCGATCTTACCGTAAACGGTACGCCTGTAACCTCATTCACCACAAGGGGCAACGTGCAGATAGAAACACCCAAGAAGTGTACGACAACGATGACCGTCTATGTCGGCAGCGAGTGTGATGCAAGTATGCCTAACGGAACACAGGCAAGGGAGAGCCATGTGGGCAGCTCGGACAGACAGGCTGACAACTCCTTCATTTCTGGTGAAGACGAGGATTTCACTGTCAAGGGCAACGGTTCTACGACAGGCATCTACGAGGCTAAACTCACACAGGACAAGCCTTCTGCAGCCACATTGATGGTGTTTGACGTATCAGGCAAACTGGTAGTGTCACGCCAAATGACAGGCGAAAGCGTCAAGCAAGCCGACTTCAAGGTTCCCGCATCGGGTGTGTATGTCGTGAAGGCAATCTCCGAGAATGGGGAGCATACAAGGAAAATCTCAGTAAAGTAACTTAAAGGAAGATACGCATGAAGAATTATATACAGAAGGTGGCGTGGGCATTGGTTTTACTGCTTGCCGCCACACTGTCCCTTTCGGCAAAGGACGGGACAGCCGTGAGAAAACTCTTCAAGAAGGGTGTCTCTGACAGTATCTCCGTAGGAGGTAGCAAACTGGTCGTTCTTCAGAAAGACCTCATTCGGAACAGAAGCCTTTCCGTGAACTCTATCGGAGAGGAGAATGTTCCTGAGCTTGACTTTGCCATGACCAATGTCACGGCAGGAGGACATGGCTACCGTTTTCTCCCTCACGGAACACACTTCACAGGCGAGGGTGCGACTGTCAAGATAAAGTATGACCGCACGAGAATACCAAGCGGCTATACCGAGGACGACATCCGTACCTATTACTACGACCCGGCCGAGAAGCATTGGGTTGCGTTGGAGCGTGTGCGTGTGGACAAGAAGGAAGAGTGTGTCGTTTCAAAGACGACCCACTTCACAGACATGATCAACGGTGTGATACAGGCACCGGAGTCTCCGCAGACCGAAGGCTTTGCCCCGACAATGATGAACGACATCAAGGCGGCTGACCCGACGGCGAAGCTCAATGTCATTGCGCCTCCAAGCGCAAACAACCGTGGCTCTGCCAACCTGCAGTATCCGTTCGAGATGCCGCCAGCACGAAACGGCATGCAGCCAAGTCTTGGCTTGCAGTACAGCAGCGAGGGCGGTAGCGGTTGGCTTGGCGAGGGTTGGAACATCAGCGTGCCAAGCATTACGCTTGACACAAGATGGGGTGTGCCACGCTATGACCAGGCGAAGGAGACGGAGACTTATCTTTTGTCCGGTTCAATGCTCTCCACTATGGATGACAACGGACAGATGGGAGTCGCACACCGTGGCGAGAAGATGAACAGAAAGGCTGACCGCCAGTTCTACACCCGCCAAGGCGGTGATTTCAGCCGTATCATCCGCAAGGGTGACAGTCCTGCCAACTATTATTGGGAGGTTACAGACAAGCAGGGTGTCAAGTACATCTATGGCGGTGACGGAGCTGTTGTAAAGGGCAATGTCACCGATGCTTCGGGCAGTACCCGTGAGGTGATTGCCGAATGGAAGCTGAAACGTGTCGAGGAACTCCACGGTGACTATATAGAATATGTGTATGACATCGTGGATGAGGATGTGCGTGGCGGCTTGAAGGCCAAGGCGGCATATCTGAAGGAGGTTCACGCAGGTAATGCAGGACAGGAACCGCACACCGTTGTACTCTTTGATGGCAACAAGGTAAAGCAGGTAAAGACCAACAATGCCCGCTATGGATTCCTCGCCTCCTCCACCAAACTGTTGGAGAAAGTGACCGTGAATTTCCAGGGCGAGACCCTGCGCAGCTATGCCTTTGACTACAAGGAAGGTGCTTTCCATAAGGAAATGCTCACTGGTGTCAGACAGTATGACAACACAGGAAAGGAAGTGGCTTTCCAGAACTTCGACTATAATGATGATGTGCAGGCTGAAAAGGGTTATGTTCCTTTCAAGGATGATTCCGAAAAATGGAACACGCACGATGACGGACTTGACGCAGGCTTTATCAATCCGTTAAAGGCTGTCAGCAAGCGATTCAGCGACAAGCCTACTGCACTCGGCGGTACTACAAGTTCTTCTGTGAGCGGTTCGTTCTATGCTGGTGTGGGTGTCGTGGACGGAAGTCCCTGGAAAGGCAATACCGTGGGTGGCTCATACAGTTACTCCAGCGACACGAGCAAGGGACTTTCCGCACTCGTTGACTTGAACGGTGACGGACTTCCTGACAAGGTATATAAGTCCGGTGGTTCTGTATATTATCGTCCACAGATTAAGACAGACAACGGAGAAGTCGTATATGGTGAGCCTGTCAAGGTAAAGGGCATCAGTAACTTCTCGACAACCAAAAGTTCTACGAACTCTTTCGGTGCGAATGCCGTTGTCGGTTGGAATGTCCTGACTGCCGTTGTCGGAACGGACAAGTCAACCACTAAGACCAAGACCACTCAGTATTTCAGCGACATCAACGGTGACGGACTTGTTGACCTCGTTTCAAATGGCAAGGTGTATTTCAACCATTTGGAATTTGACAAGGCAGGCAATGCCGTGCCTACATTTACGTTGAGCAGTGCCGACACGCCAAGCCCTATCATCTATGGTGGCAAGGTTGACACATCCGTTATGGAGGTTAGCGAGGATGAGCAGGCGGAAGCCATCAAGAACTCCCCTATGGAGGACATCGTGCGTGTATGGCAGGCTCCTAAGGATGGAACTGTCAGCGTGGCAGGGCAAGTGAGCCTTGTCGCTCCGACTGGTGACTATGATGCTGACGAGTATCAGAAGGCAGACGGCGTAAGAGTTGCTATCCAAAAGGGTGGCAATGAGCTTTGGAGCAAGACTATTGCAAAGGGCGACGGCAGTTCTTATGCCGCTGCAGTCTCTTCTGTTGCCGTCAAGCGGGGTGACAGAATCTATTTCCGTGTACAGTCGGGTTCCGAGGAAACAAGCAACGGCTCATTTGACAAGGTGAACTGGTCGCCCACCATTACATACGCTGGCGAATCTAATGTTTTGCCTAACGGGCTTTCTTCAACAGAGTACAAGCCTGAGGATGGTGCCATCTATGATGTGAACACCTCTGCCAATGTGGAGAATGGTTCAAGTGTTGAAGTTCACAGTGCCTTCCACAAGCCTGTAACAACCGACGATGTTGTTCTCAGCATCATCGGCAGCAATGAAAAGAAAGACAGTGACGGAAACGACAACCCGAACTATATCGAGAAGACGGTCTTTGCTCGTACACTGAAGGCTAATGAGACTTTCAATGGCGATTCACTCAACATCAGTCTGGAGAATACTGAAAAGCTGACCAACTTCAGCTTTGAGATTTCATCCACCTCAAATGTTGATTGGAAGAATATCGGTTGGCAAGCGTCTGTAACTTACAAGGATTCTGCCAATGTTGAGCAGACCATGTCAGTTCCTGCACATTACAAGACTTTCGCAAATGCCTTGGCAGAGGGCAAGCCATACTTGACCACTGCGACTGATACCGTTTTGGTTGTGTCGCCAGTGCTTACCCTTTCTGACAATTCCATCAATGGCCAGGTTACTTTGACCGCCAAGACAGAGGATGCACTTGTTGGCAAGAAGTCTTTCACTATCGAGAATGGCATCTTGAAAGCCGATACTCTGCGATTTGCAACTACTGCAGGAAAGAACATCTGGTTTGAATACAGCTATCCGGCAGCAATCTCTAATGAAACTGTTACTTCTGCCTCTGTTTCCATTCTGAAAGATGCGGCAGGTCTCGTAACAGAGAATGTGCTTGCTGGATTCTATGCAGAGAATGACAATCTTGGCTTCGGTATGCTTTACCGTGGCTGGGGAGGTTTTGTTTATAACTCGGCAGAGGGCAGATATGCAAAGCCTATTGACGAGTCATTGCTGAAATTGCCGGAAAACGAGAACGACAAGGTTGACCCTCTCGCAATGGCATTCACTCCATTGGGTACAGACCAGACTTCTATGGACAAGTGGGTCGGTCAGCGACAGGACATCTATCTTACTGCAACCGAGGCAAGTACAGCCCGATTGACAGAACAGGATGTACTCCTTACCAATCCATTGGATAATAATGCTGAAGTGGCAGGACTTGCAGGTGAATATTTGCAGGGTACTGGTGCGGCAGCTGTAAGCCAAGTGGTATCAAGCAAGAGTACCGTTGTGCAAGGTGGTGCACTTGGCATTACCCATAACAATGCAAATGGCAGTTCCAAGACGGAAGTAGCCATGATGGATATGAATGGCGACGGATTCCCTGACATCATTGCAGGTGGTACCATCCAATACACCAACTCACAAGGTGGATTGAGTGGTGAAATCTACAAGGGCATCGGAGCGAACAACTCTGACAATGCTTCTGAGGCGTGGGGATATGGTGGCAATCCTGTTGCTTCCGTATCAGGTATCACCAACTTAGCCAAGGGTATTAAACCGTCTTTGAGCAATGTTCAGACGGAATGGTTAGCTCAATTCTCTATTTCTGGTAGTGCACCAAAGAATACGGATGAAGCCGTAGAGTCATTTATCGACATTAATGGAGATGGACTTCCTGACAAGATTCTTTCCGACAAAAAGGTAAGATTAAATCTTGGCTATGCCTTCACTGAGCCTATTGATTGGGAACTTGACCGTATTCAAGGCGGTAAGAGCCACTCTTATGATATAGGAGCAAGCGGTGGCGCAAGCCAAGGCTGGGGAGAAACCAAATACCACGATAACAAAATAAACAAGGCCTCCGGCAGTTTCTCCGCAGGCTTTGGTCTCGTAACCTCAGAGAGCGAAGAGGAATACAACCTTATCGACATCAACTCTGACGGTCTTCCTGATAAGGTCTGGAAGAATGGTGATGGTATCACTGTTGCCCTCAATACAGGCAATGGCTTTGATGAGCCTATCAGTTGGAAGGGTGCGAGTGCGCTTAGTGAATCAGCCTCTACATCAGAGTCTGCAAATGCAGCGTTTACTTTGACCATCAACATTCCTGTCATCAGCATCAAGATTTCAACCAACCCTGGTGCATCAACCTCGCACAGTATCAATCGTCCTACCTACTCTTTGCAGGATGTTGATGGTGACGGCTATCTTGACATCGTTGAGTCTGAGAAGGAAAGCGAGTTGAAGGTTACACGCTCTGCCATTGGCAGGACAAATATGTTGAAGTCTGTTACCAACTCCTTGGGCGGAACATTCACTTTGGACTATGCCCACACCACTCCGACCTACGGTCTTCCTGGTGGAAAGTGGGTCATGTCAGCCTTGACGATTGACGACGGAATCCATGACGACGGTCCTGTCATGACAACCGCCTTTGAGTATAAGGACGGAAAGCGTGACCGCCATGAGCGTGAGTTCCTCGGTTTCGGTGAAGTCATCACCAAGAACCTCGACACGGAGAAAGGCAATTCTGTTTACAGACAGGCTGTTGAGAACTACGATGTAGCCAACTACTACACGCAGGGCAATGTTACCGCCACATCCGTAGAGGATGCCAACGGCAACAAGTACACCGAGACAAAGAACCGTTACGACAGCTACTATCTGACTGCCGACGGTGACAAGTACACGTTCGCAAAGCGTGACGTGAACCTTTGGAGTGACCGTGCATCTGCATTCGTACCTCTCCGCTATACGGCAAACTTGCAGTACGAGGGAGCGGCAAACGGTGTGGTTACATCCGAGGCATGGAATGAGTATTACCTCAATGGCTATCATGGTGAGTTGAAGTCCTACAAGTACAGCGACAAGGGAAGCCTTGGTGAGGACGGAAACGGCAAGTTCGATTATGCGACTGCTATCAAATATACCGACAATGCAGGCAAGCACATCTTCGGACTTCCAATAGATGTTACGGTGACTGGCGGTGACGGCTCGATTTACCACCATGTGACGGCAAAGTACAACACCAACTATGCCAACCACATCACCCAGATTACGCAGCAGTTGAATGACGGTGCGGCAGTTACTGATTACAAGTACGACTCTTACGGCAACATCATCCAGAAGACCCTCCCTGCCAACGGCAAGGGACAGCGTATGTGGTACAAGTACCGCTATGAGCCTGAGATGAACATGTATGTGGAGCGTATTGACGATGCGTGGGGTTACCGCAGCGAGCAAGGCAACTTCGACTATCGGTATGGTATCGCCAAGGAGCATCGTGACCTCAACAACTTCTATTATGAGACTGATGTAGATGACCTCGGTCGCATTACTGGCGTGCGTGGTCCTAACGAGTTGGCTACGGGTGTGCCTTATGCCATCGCCTTTGAGTATCAGCCATTGGCTACATTCAATGAGAGTGGCATTACCGCTCCTGCATACGCAGTGACCAAGCACTACGACATCCAGCATCCTAACGATGACTTGGAGACCGTTACATTCGTCGACGGCTTCGGAAGAGCCGTGCAGGTGAAGAAGGACGGTGTTGTGACAAGTGCATCCAAGGGAAGCTCTGCCAAGGATGAGAACGTGATGATAGTCAGCGGAAGAAACATGTATGATGCTTTCGGACGTGTGGCAAAGGCTTTCTATCCTACAACGGAAGGAACTGGATCGAAATCCACATTCAACAAGTCATTTGACAATGTATCTCCAACGGTTACTGTTTATGACGTGCTCGACCGTGCTACCTCAGTGACATTGCCGGACAACTCTACGACAACTACGGCATATACTGTTGACAACGGCAGTCATGCACTTGTTACAACAGTAACAGACGCACTCCATAATGTCCAGGCTACCCATACCAATGGCAGTGGCAAGACCTTGAAGACCATCCAGAAGAGCGGTCCTGACGGTGAGATTACCACCTCGTTTGAGTATGACGGCATACAGCGCCTTGTTCGTGTCACCGACACGGAGGGCAACGTAACGACCTCCACTTACGACATGGGTGACCGCCGTACAGAGGTGAACCATCCTGCAAGCGGCATCACAAGTTTCACTTATGATGCGCTCGGCAATGTGCTGACCAAGCAGACTGCCAACCTTGCGAAGGAAGGCAAGTTCATCACCTACGATTACGACTATCAGCGTCTGACAGGTATCAACTATCCTGACCACCCGGAGAACAACGTGAAGTATTACTACGGTGGTCGCAACGCCTCTCAGAACCGTATCGGTCGCTTGATGCTCCGTGAGGATGGAACAGGTGCCATCGAATACTTCTATGGCAAGATGGGTGAAGTCACCAAGACCCGCCGCACGATGATTGTGCCTAATCAGGCGATAGCAACTTATGTGACGCAATGGACTTATGACAGCCACAACCGCCTGTTAGAGATGATTTATCCTGATGAGGAGAAGATTACTTACTCTTACAATCTCGGTGGTCAGCTTGAAAAGGTTCATGGCTACAAGTCATACGGTTACGATTATGTAAGCAAGATTGGCTATGACAAGTTCGAGCAGCGCACATACTTGAAGTATTGCAATGGTGCTGAGACCTTCTACACCTACGATCCACAGCGTCGCAGATTGCAGAATCTCACAGTGAACAGTGGTGGCAACACCATTATGGACAATGCCTATACATACGATGCGGTGAGCAATGTGCTCAGCGTTGTAAATGGTGCGTCAGTTCCACAGAGTGGCAAGGCTGGCGGACAGATGGCGCATACCTATACATACGATGCCCTCTACCGTCTTGTAAGCGCAACAGGTACTTATACTGGTGCGGACAACAAGACTGCAAGCTACACACTTGCAATGGGCTACGACAACATGCACCGTATCACATCGAAGCGTCAGATTCTTACGCAGAACAATGTGCAGTTCAACGGTACATTGAACGCTGGCTATGACCTTACTTATACATACGGTACGGACACAGGAAAGAAGTTCCAGCTTGCCAACGTTAAGGATGTGAATTATCGTACAGAGGAGACTCCATCCGAAAGCGAGAATGTGAACAACAACCACGCCTACGAGTATGATGCTAACGGCAATCTTGTTTACGTCAACACAAGTCGCACGAAGAAGGACGGCATTGCTGACGAAAAGGCAGCGGAGCGCAAGTTGAAGTGGGATGAGGAGAACCGTCTTCTTTCCTCTGATGACAATGGCTTCGTGACGAATTATTGGTATGACGCAGACGGTGAGCGCACGGTGAAAACATCGGGTGAGAGTGATCAAGTCTATGTGAACTCCGAGTTTGCTGGAGGTCGCACAAACACAGCCAAGTTCTCATTGTATGTATCTCCTTACCTCGTTGCCAACCAAGGCGGACGTTACACCAAGCACATCTATATTGGTAGTCAGCGTGTAGTCAGCAAGATTGGAGACTTTGACTCTTATGGTTCAGACCCACGCCGCATTCAGTATGCAGGTAGCGAGACTGACGGCTTGTCTGTTGATTATAAGGGAAAATATACCCAGCAGTTGCAGGTTATCAAGGATAATTATGCAACCTTTGCAGTGCCGTACAATGGTGAGGACAACAACGACTATGTGGACGGAAAGGGCTTCTGCTGCAATGACGGCAGCTTGGAGGCTGCGCAGGCACGTGCTATGGCACGAGCAGCGAAGAACAACTTCCAAGAAGGCGATACATACGAGAAGATGCAGTTCTACTACCACCCAGACCATTTGGGTAGCAGTAGTTACATCACCAACCTTGAAGGCGAGGTGGTGCAGCATATCGAGTATGTTCCTTTCGGTGAGGTGTTCATTGAGGAGCGCAATAATATTTGGAATACGCCTTATCTTTTCAATGCGAAGGAATTCGATGAGGAGACGGGATTGTATTACTATGGAGCAAGGTACTATGACCCGAGGGTGAGTTTGTGGATTAGTACGGATATATTGGAAGAGAAGAATTATGGAAATTCAAGTTATGCGTATACCTATAATCCAATTACTTTTATTGATCCTATTGGCACAGACACAATAAATATATCCTATGTTAATAAAAAATGGAAGATAGATGCGCCCATAATAGCTGATGGAAATGACGTCTTTAATGTCGCAAATGGAGATAAAAAAGAAACCTATGAATTTTCACAAGGAGAGCATGGGAAGCGAGTGAATTTGTTAAACTTGGAAATAGGTGAAACAAAAGACAGTTATACACTAGGAGTGTATCATATATCTGGAGAAGCAGATAATGGCACAGGGTTCTATGTTGCTCCAGGAGGAGAGCCAAGTACAAAGAACGGAAGTGGTCGAAGGATTCCTGATGGAACATATCCAATAATTAATCCGACGGCTGGATCACAATGGATAAAACCTGGAGTTGGAGGAAACGTAAGTAAGCGAGGAATCAGATTCCACTATGGAGGAACAAATCCAAGATCTTGGACAGAAGGATGCTTTGTTTTATCCTCTGGGTATTCTGTTAATGGAAATACGATCCATTATAATGCTGATGAATCAAAAACGGCATCAAGAAACTTTGACAATGCTTTGGGAGCCATAGGACATTTTTCGTATCGACCTAAAAGTAGGACCTATAATAGAGAAGGGGCAACTTTTAATGCTCCAATTAAACATACCCTAATTCTTAAATCAAGGAAAAAGTAATAATGTTATGTAAGTCTGTGTTATTGAAGATTTTCAATAACACAGACCTTTAATTAACTTTTGAACACTCTAAAAATGAAGAAGTCCTTATCTTTGATATTGTATGTATTTATGTGCAGCTGTTGTCTTGGCTCTTCGAGAGTCTCATTGAATTATAAAAATGATGAATCAACAGACGCACTAGAAGTAAAGTCGCCAATCTGTAGTCCTCTAAATTCTGAAGATAATGAACTAACAGATTCTATAACAACTAATTTTTCTCAGAGCAATGTAACATATTATGGTATCCGGATTTGGCCCCAAGACGAAGAATACTACCAGAAAAGTGTAGAAAACAGGTTGTATCTTGTGTTAGGGATTAATGATACGTTGGTAGTTATATCCGATAACCCAATATTTTTTGGGGCGAATATATTATCAATAAGATCAAAAAGTAGAGCAAGGAAGGTATATTCAAGGTACAATCTTAATTTTGACAATGATCTTCCAATAAGATTTTATGCCACATCTTCATCAGATACTCTTATTTATGAAAAAATACCAATAAAATCTGCTCCGTATCAATTGTCCAAGGGTATATTGAAGACAAATAGGTTAATTGGTCTCCCCATATATGTGGGTATGCCTATCAAAGTGCTAAATAGAAAAGTGGGGATAGAGGGAATAATCCCACTTGAAACCTTAACAGAGTATAAGGTAATGTGCGTCATACATCCAGAAGCGGTTCGCTCTCTTTGGGTAGATAAACAATATATCCAATCATTGAAGCAGTTAAGTCACTGTGATATAACAATGATCATATTAAAATTAAAAGATAACAAGATTGATACCATTGAGTTTACCAATTTTGGGAAATATAAAATGACGGATGGAATGAGCGTAACATCATATTTAAAATTTAGATAATGCGGTAATGGCCAAAAGACGTAAAGAAATTCCAGTAAGCGAAAGAACTGTTATTTTGAAAGGATTACGAAAATGAAAAAACATTACCCGTTGGCGGAATTAAATATGGAATAAGATGGGTAATGCTTCAAATCGGGAGTTGTTGTAATAATCATCTGATTATCAATGTGATTTTTAAAAGATTAGGCGTAAAGGCAGGGAAAGATTCTCTGCCTTTTGCTATATTTGTAACCCAAAACAAAGAAAATGAATATACGAGAACGCTTCGGCACTTTATGCTCCAGATTGGGAGTCGAGCTTCAATGTCCACATTGCTACTCAAACAATATTATCAAAAGTGGTAAAAGTAGTACAGGTAAACAACGCTACCGATGCAAACATTGCCAGAAGCGTTTTATTACTGACTACACATACAAAGCCTATCTTCCTAACTCTGACACCAAAATCACTCAACTGACCAAAGAGGGATTGGGTATTCGCAGTACGGCACGAATATTGGGAATTTCATTACCACCTTGCTTAAGAAGATTTTGCAGATAGTAAGCAATATCAAGCAGCCACCTACCTCTGTAGGCAAGACCTACGAAGTGGATGAGATGCGCATTTTTATCGGTAAAAAAATCATCCGCGCTGGTTAGTGTACGCCTTGGATAGAGAAACTCGCAAGGTTGTGGCTTTTAAAGTGGGCAGACGTACCAACCGTACTCTGTCTGTTGTGCTTCAAAGTCTTTTTCTGTCCAAAGCCAAAATGATTTACACCGATAAACTGAAAAAATACAGTTATCTCATCAGCTGAAAAATACACCGTACCGTTTTCCGTTCTACCAACCATATCGAGTGGCACAATCTTACACTTCGTATCCACCTGAAACGACTGAACCGAAAACGATTTGTTACAGCCGCAGTTTATCAGTGCTAACAGCTATCATAAGGATTTACCTGTGGGTATAGCTACGGTCCGTAATCATAACACCGCAACCACAATACCCAATCCGTGTTTGCACTACTTGTCTGGAATGAGATGGGACAAGGCAGGGGTGTTTTTTATCCTTTGAATCTCCGAATCAACCAGCGTCAGTATCTCTTGTTTTACCTTACGATAGTTGGCTTCGATAGTCTCTTTGAGATTATCGGAGCCATCTTCGTTTTTGAATTCCACTATCACTGGGATAGGCTGGTATGCTTTCATTTCTGCCGACACCTTGACGCTATCCACCACTATCTCCGCATGGAAAATCTTTTGGTCGATGCGTTCGTCGAAGTTATCGGACACCGCACCCACGAATATACCTTGTGTGAGGTTGGAAATCTTGCTTGCCGGGATAAGGCTATCCATTTGCGTGGAAATGGAGGTGGATTTGTCGTTGCGGTTGATGGTCATGGACTGCCGTTGCTGTAGCACCTTTCCGAAGCGTTCGCTAAGTGTCTTGGCAGTTTCGCCCACAACTTGACCGCTAAACACATTGCCTACAGTGTTCTGGATTACCTTGCTCTCCTTGTCGCCATAGTCACGGGTAAGCTGCGAAAAGTCCTGAAAACCCAAGCACACGGCGACCTTGTTGCTTCGGGCTGTGGCGATAAGGTTATCCAACCCACGAAAGTAGATAGTCGGCAACTCGTCGATTATCACAGACGATTTGAGCTGCTTCTTCTTATTGATGAGCTTCACGATACGGCTATTATACAGACCAAGTGCTGCCGAATAGATATTCTGGCGGTCGGGATTGTTACCTACAACCAGCACTTTCGGCTCCTTGGGATTATTGATGTCAAGCGAAAAATCATCGCCCGTCATCACCCAATAAAGGGCTGGTGAAATCATTCGTGAAAGCGGTATCTTGGCACTGGCTATCTGTCCCTGCAACTGATCCTGCGCTCCTCCCTCCCAAGCGTCCATAAAGGGAGAAAGATAGTTGGCAAGTTCATCGTAAGAAGTGAGTATCGGGAATATCTGTGCGTAAGGACGGTTCAGAAACTCGATAGCATGGGGAAAGGTGCAGTACTTTCCTTTCTCATATATCTTCAGAAACCAAATGATGGCAGCCAGCAAGATAATCGGCGACTCCACAAAGAAGTCTCCCTGCTTCTGAATCCACGAACGGTTAAGGTTGAGCATAATAGTATAGGCACTCTCGTAGGCATCCGATATATCCGTCATAAAGGCGGGATTGATAGGATTGCACCGATGCGACTTTCTCGGATCATCGAAGTTGATGACATAAAACTGAGGTTTTACCTTGTAGGCATCCAAGTGATGAAGCAGGTGATTGTAGGCTATCTCTGACAAATCGGGATCGGGTAGGTCGGCACCCTTACGGGCGCTTTCCCCCCTAAGAACCGTACATGATAGTTTCCCATCATACGGCTCAAGCAATTCAATACTTCTATGAAGCACGCTCATGAAAGTCCTCCTTTCTTGTTAAGAGATTTACAACATGTTTCATGTGCAAGATGCAGTTTGGATATACCATCCACGTTCAGCATCACCGTGCGCCACGGTGTGTCTTTGGTTATGGGTTCTCCACATAATGGACAGCATTGGTTCTGTCTTTCCCACATGAATATGAGGGATTTCCTTCCTTTCAAACTTTCTTTCATACGAATAAGATTTCTGTCAAGGAAGTAATCATACCATTCCGCATCATACGGATTTGCATCCCCTTTTATTTGGGGATATTTTGTAATCTTGGTATCAAACAGACGAGTTAGAAGGATATGTGTATTTCCCTTAGGACTGTCTTTTGCGATACCAAAACACCAATCACGATTATTCACACGATGAAAATACCGATTTTTAATCCATCCAAGAGATTTGTTTGAATGGCGTCTGAGACACCATCTCCAAATCATATTGAATATCTTTTGGTCGGTTTTCCTAAAAGTTTCTGAGGCTGCGCAATACCTATAGTACATTGACCATCCCGTCAATATTGGATTCAGCATCATAAGTATTTCCTCTTGTTTTACTGCTCTGTG
>OLVU01000479.1_pt1 | contig 34991 bp, 24 predicted proteins | sample 1673321 | NCBI WGS metagenome assembly OLVU01 (sample SAMEA3178942, study PRJEB25190) | human gut metagenome | biome: human gut; feature: human-associated habitat; material: faeces | place: Austria | collected 2013 | reverse complement strand
CCTCCTGTCTGTTCGATAACTCCTCGGTGAAGTTATGTAAGCACGACACGCCGTTCCATTCGTGCCGCAAGGCACGAATGATGAGCAGGGTTTGGGGTTGGACCGCGTTTGCGAAGCGCAGCGCAGCAATGAAAGCCCCAGTGGGGCTTTTAAGCGGCAGCGCGGTCTTGCGCAAGCAAGATGGAGGGGCCTTGCCCCGACAAGCGCTACCCCAACAAGATCACTTCGGAAATGCAGTCGCATTGAAGAAGTGAAGTCCCGGTGGAGCACAAGATTTTCAAGAATTGAAAATTTGTGGTCACGGGACGGTTCTTGCCCTCTACCGCTGCGCTCAAAACGCATTTTCAACAAATGTTTCCGAATTGTTAAGACGCAAAAATAAGTAGAGGTGGTGCTGCTCATGTAAGGGGGTCACCGTTTGCTCCGAACGCAGTTCCTGTCCCTGTTTGTGCAGCGACGTTGTCCGGCTCGCTCACGGAAGGTGTGAGGTCATGGCACGGTATCACGTTCAGACGGCTTATGCAAGATTCAAGGTACAATATGAAGAAAGCTGAGCGCAGTGCGGACACTACGTTCTGCTTCTTTCAAGCGCAAGAATAACACTTTACAGTTGTACAGTCAACAACAAAAAACAAATTTTGGAAGATTGAACAACTACATAAGATTTTATTTGTGAAAAAGAAAAATACCGCCCATGCAGCGCAGCGATGGATTTTGTCGGGTGAATCGGCGGCAAAATGAATCGGGTGTGTTGCGGGGCGGTAAATTCTTCGTGGACTTTTCCTCACGGAAGTGGTGGGTCTCACGGTGATAACCAACCACTTTCTGTGGCTGTGTTCAAAATGAACACGACCACATCTTGTGGATGGTTTCAAACCAATCCACAAAATCAGTGAGATTTGTGACAGAGAATATCATGTTTCGCAAGGTGCGTCAAGATGATTTTGAAAAATTTATGACGGTAAAGCATAAGAAGTCTTACTATTTGGCTCAAATTGAAGTCTACTTGACCTTTTTATTGAAGAGATGTCCGTTTTATGCTGCTGCATCTGTAACAGCCTGACGATAAGCACTTGCAGCGTTGTTATTTTATTCAACTGGCTGGGGGATAGTCCTCTGCATCGGGCGAAGTATTCCTCAGTACGGTTTCCACCGCGCACAGAGCAATCTTGGCAAGATTCAGCGTGGTATGGGGATTCATGGCGGTATGCCTCCGTCTATTTTTCTGTGTATAGAATACCACATAAACAAAAAGAGAACGGACGGTCGTTTCTGTTTACGAATTGAGCGCCTGCCACAACGCATCTGAAGCATCAAACACTGCCACGCTGTACCCGGCAAAGCGGCTCTGGATATCAACAGTCTGGCTGCCATCGGCGGCAGTGTTGTAGCTGCCCAGTTCCAGCCCGGAAAGGGCGGGCTGGCTGCGCCACGGGATAAGCTTTGTCTGCCATTCCGCGCCCAGCTTTTCGCTCAGTGCCCCATAGGCCTGTTCGAAGCCCTCCGGGTCATCCAAGATCCAGATTTTGCTCTCGCCGTTGGCAAGGTCGGTGTTCATCTGGGTGGCACCGGCCATCTGACCGTTCATGTCGGTCAGGGCGGCATCGGCGCTCCATGTGTAGTTGTTCACCTGCACCACCACAGTCCCGTCGCCGTTGGCGTCCTCCGCATAGTCTGCCAGCGCAGTCTGCAGGCGCTGCACGGCCTCGTCCGGCAGGGCCTCCGCCGTGACTACCGCCACGGTGTAGTCCGGGTCTACGGTAGTCAGCAGGCCGTGCGCCACATACGCTACGCCCACAATGACCATTGCCGCCACCGCCACGATGCCCCAGTTGTAATACCACCAGTTGGCGCGGGAGCGCTTTTTCTGCTCCTGTGCGGTCAGGGGCTTATCCGGCGCTGCCGGGCGCGGGATGCTGCGCACCTCTACGCCGTATTCCTGCCGCAAAACCGGGAACAGGGTCTGCATCGCTGCCAGCCCCGGCAGCCAGAAGCCGAACAGCACCGCCCAGAACACGCTGACCGGGAACAGCAAGATCATGCCGCCGATGCCCGCCAGCATGAGAACGCCTGCCAGGACGCAGCGCGCCGGGGCGACAGCCAGCAGCCTGCCCGCCCGGCGCAGCAAGCTGTCCGGGGCGGGCAGTTGCAGCGGCAGAACGGCAGCGCAAAGCGTAGCCAGAACCGCCAGCACCAGAAAATCCAGCGCCAGAAAAACGAGAATGGCAAGCCCGGGGTAATACCCCTGCTGCGCGGCGGCTTCAAACACAAAGGCCGATACAAAGCACAGCAGCCCCAGCACCAGCGTGCCAATGCAGCCAAAGCCGCAGGCGGCTTTCCAATGGGCGGCTAGGGTCTGCTTTGCCCGGGGCAGCCACTGGGAGAGGTCGTTCTGCAAGCTGCGCAGAGCGCAGTCTGCCAGCAGCACCATGGCAGGGCCGGTCAGCAGACCGGTGACCGCACTGCACACCACCGTCAGCGGCAGGGAGAGCAGGGTCACGCCCAGCGAGACCCCCAGTGCGGCAGGCAGGCAGAGCACGCAGACCATCAGGTTCGTGCCCAGCAGCTGGCCGAGGTCGCGGCCGACCATCTGGCAAAAGCGTGCAAAGCCTTTTTTCTCCGGCTCGTTTGGGCCTACGCCGTGGCCGTCCCGCCCATAAAGGGCATTGTAGATGCTCATTTTACTTCACCTCGGTGCCAAAGGCTTCGATTTGGGTCAGCGCCGGGAAGGGGGAAGTCCCCTCGGCCTGAATCAGATCCTTCAGCACAAGGCTGCGCACCCGCTTGGGCTCAAAGGCCACGCTCTGGGGTTTGGCGCTTTTCACCAGCGGGATGTCCAGCTGGCTGCCATCAGAAAATTCCACCGTGGCCTTTACCCAGTAGTTGTCGTGGGGGAAATCTGCCCGCTCGGTGATGCGCAGCTCATCCAGCAGTACTTCCCGGCCAAAATCCAGCGTCAGGGCTGCGTTCGGGTCGCGGTTGATGCCCCAGCTCTGGTAGGGATACTCGCCGTGGGCGCTGTTCTCAAAAATGCCGTCGATGGCGTTGCGGGCGGCAAACACCGCCTCGCCGCGCGTTTCTACGTTGGCGCTGGCGTGGGGATAAAAACCGGTGTCGCCATGCTCGTCATAGCAGTTGAAGGCCAGATTCCGCCGGGCGGCAATCTCTTCCGGCAGTGCCAGCCGTGCCCGGATAACGTGACGGCTGCCCGCAAAGCTCTTGGGCGAGTAGGTGATGGCCTGCTCCCCGAAGGGAATGTGGAAGTTGATCTCCCGCTTGACCACATACACAAGGGCTTCGGGCATGGTGTCCTCGAACTGGATGACGCAGTACTGCCCGGGATGGTCGATCTCCAGCGCCACCCGGTCGCCGGGCTTGTAGCAGTTGGTGTAAACAAGGGATACGGCGGTGTCAGCGTCACAGGTCATCAGGGTGTGGCCGGCTTCGTCCAGAATTTTCAGCTTGATGGTTTCCATGGCAGTTCTCCTTAGTACAGTTCGAGCTTCAGCATTTTTTGGAAATGCAGGGTGATCTTATAGATCGTTTCCGGCCATGCGGTGCGCAGGCGCGGGTCGGTGATAGGCACCGCCGTAACAGCAGCCGTTGCGGCGTCCGGGTCAAAGCGGATGCCGCCCAGTGTGCCCACCGCAAAGCCGTCCGCAGTGGGGACGGGTTGCTGCTCGGTGAGCAGGGTCAGGTCTACTGTGCCGGGATAGTCTGTTTCGTCCCGCAGGGTGATGCCCTGTTCGCTGACAGATACGCTGCGGCGGTAGGTGGTAAGCCCCGGGATGGGCGGGTACGCGCCCGCCAGTTCGCCGGTGATGCTATTTTCCTCGGTGCACACCTCCCGGGCAGCGTATTCCGCGCCGGGCAGCTGCTGCACGCCGTCAAAGGTGGGCAGGTTGTGCCATGCGCTCTGCATCGTCCAGATCTCATACCGCTGAGGGCTGAAGGTCTTTTTGGTGTAGCTCTCCACTCCGATATCGATGAGAAACGGTCTTCCGTCCTTGTACACGGTAATGCTGCCGGTATCGTTGTGGTTGTGGCTGTCGCCGTTGGAGCCAAACTTTGCACCCAGCACCCAGCTGCCCTGCCGTGCGGCATAAATGCCTACACTGGGGTACCATACTGCAGAACGATGCTGGGGAACTGCGGCGTATTCCATCAGTTCCTGCTCGGCAAAGGCGGTGGTCAGCCGGTACCACAGGTTGATGTGGGTGCTGCCGTCCGGGTTCTGCAAATGGTCGGGGTCGGCATCGGCGCGGAAATCTGCCGCCGCAAGGGCCTGCAAAGCATCGCTGCCTACGGCCTGTCCAAAGCGGTATTCCCGTGCACCGCAGCGCCCGGCCAGGGGGCTGCAATCGCCAAAGTTCAGATAGTAAGGTCCTTCCACATGGACATTGCAGATGTACTCCGCGATATTTTTGATCTTTGTTTCTCTGAATAGCGGGCGGAAGGCCTCCGGCGCAACGTTGGATAAAATTTCAAGACAGCCCCACAGGGTCAGTCCGGCGTGGCGATAATACTGCGCACCCTCGTTGCAGCAGCCGTCCGCGCCGTAGTCCTTCAAAAAGCAGTCGAGGCTGTAGGCTGCCTGCTTGACGGCAGCTTTTCGCTGCTGCTGGGTGGTGGGCAGCAGAAAAACGGTGAGCAGCACATTCTGAGTGCACCAGCTCGTCCAGTTACACATAGGCTCTTCGCCGTTGCCCATCCACCAGAAGTGGCTTGTAAAATAAGGCGTCAGGATGCGGGCGTCCAGCTCCCGCTCCATCCTCGCCGTGATGCCCGGCGCGGCAGTATCCAGCTCATCGGGCAGTAAGTACCGGGTCAGCGCCAGAAGCGCGCCGGTCTCGGCGGCAAATAAATCCACGATGGGGCGGGTGGTGTCCGGCAGGGGCAGCTGCGGGGTGTCCCGCACATAACTGTTGTGGGCGGGCAGCTGCCATGCACTTTCCTCGCAGATCGCCCATACGGTATCGGCAATTTCATCCAGAAAGCGCCCTTTGTGCTCCACACACTCGGCACTTACCAGCGCGCACAGCCGCGCCCGGCGGGAAAAGTAAGCCGTCTCCCATGGGGTGCGCCGCCCAGTGTGGGTGAAATCCAGCCAGAGCGAGAGCGGCAGGGGCGCAATGGGCGTTTGCAGCGCGGCTTCCCCCGCCTGCAAAAAGCGCTGCTTTGCCCGCAGGGGCAGCCCCTGCCATGCGGTGTGCTCTTTGACAGGGGGAAAGGGCCGGTAATCGGGAAGAAATTCCGGCAGATGAGCAAGCTGTTCCTGTATCATAAAAGCCTCCGATTTTAAATACTTTGCTGGTATTCCCGCGGGCTGAGCCCCGTGACCTTTTTGAATACCTTGGAAAAATAGAAAGCGCTCTCGTACCCCAGTTTCTCAGCGATCTCGTATACTTTCAAATCGCCCTGTTCCAGCATCTCTTTTGCCGCAGCGATGCGGGTCTCGGTGATGTACTCCACAAAGCCGCTGTCGCCGTATTTGCCGAACAGCTGGCTGAGGTAGTTGGGCGAAAAATTGAATACAGCCGCCACATCGGCCAGCGTCAGTTTTTCCGAAAGATGATTCTTAACATACTCCTGCACCTGTGCCACCACCTGCATCTTCCCGGCGGTGGCGTCGCCCTCGTTGACCTCCACGAACTGGATGGGCTGCTCCACCGTGAGCAGGGGCTGTAGGTGGGCGTTTTCCCGGCAGCGGCGCGCCAGCCCCAGCAGGGAGCCGGTGGGGCGTCCTACCGCCCAGAGCAGCCGTACCGTGAAATAGTTGTATAGAATTTGGCTGGCGCGTTCCAGCAGCGGGCGCAGTACCGTCCGGTATTTTTGGCACTGGGCATCGGTCAGGCAGAAAAGCACATTGCAGCGCATGGCATCCGCCCCGGTCACATAGCAGGGCAGGTAGTTTTGCAGGGTGGTCTCCAGCATCCGCCCGCAGGAAAAACTCAGCTTCAGCTGCTGGGCGGGGGTAAGGGCGGTGTTGGCGATGATCTCGCAGCTGGCTACAAGGTAGGCGTCGCTTGCAAGGTTCAGCTCCATGTGCTGCAAAGGCTGCTCCAATGCGGCTTCGTCCGGGAACAGCCCGGCGTACAACCGCACGAAAAAACGCTCCTGATAGCTGCGCACACTCTCGGCAAGATTTTCCTGTGCTGACAATTCGCCCAGCAAAGCACGCTCCTTTTTTACCTTTTCGGCGGCCTTGGCAAGGGCGGTTTGCAGGTTTTCGGGGGTCAGGTCCAGCTTGACCAGATAATCCACCACTCCGGCACCCATGGCCTGCTTGATGTAATCAAATTCTTCAAAGCTGGTCAGCATGATAAAGGCGGGCAGGGCGTTGCGCTCCCGGCAGGTGCGGGCAAGGGTAAGCCCGTCCATCACCGGCATTTTTACGTCGGCAATGACGATATCCGGCTTCTCCCGCTCAATGAGTTCCAGCGCCAGCTTTCCGTTGCGGGCGGTGCCGCAGACGGTATAGCCCAGCTTTTCCCATTCCAGCATCCCCTGCAGGCCGATGAGCACCAGCGGCTCATCATCCACCAGTAATATCCGCAGCATGGGTGTCTCCTTTCTGTTGATAGGGCAGCCGGATGGTGACCTCGGTGCCCACGTCCTCTTCACTTTCAATGGTCAGGCCGTAACCCTCGCCAAAGGAATACCGGATGCGGCGGTTCACGTTCCACAGGCCGACATGACGGAACTTTTCAGCCTTTTCGGCACCCTCGGCGGGCTCGTCCAGAAGGTGAGCTACCTGCTCCGGCGGCATGCCCACGCCGTCATCGGTAATGCGCAGCAATACGTCCCCGGTATCCGGGTCGGTGGAGATATCCAGCAGCACGCTGCCGTGGCCGCCCTTGGGTTCCAGCCCGTGGAAGATGGCGTTTTCCACCAGCGGCTGCAAGGTGAACCGGGGAATCATGCAGTCCCGGCAAAGGGTCTCGCTTTCAATGCGGGAGACCTCAATCTCCAGGTCGCCGCCGTAGCGGTACTGCTGGATGGTAAAGTAATCGTTGAGCAATGCCAGCTCCTCCTGCAAAGGCACCAGCTTCTGGGTGCCTTTGGAGATGCTTTTGGTCAGCCGTGCAAAGGCGGTGACCATCTCGGCAATGCCGGGCGCGTGCTGGATGGTAGCCATCCAGCGGATGCTGTTGAGGGTGTTGTAGATAAAGTGCGGGTTCACCTCGTTTTGCAGCATCCGGTATTCCAGCTCCTGCTTGCGACGTTCGTCCTCCACCCGGCGGGTCATCAGGCTGTCCACGTTTTCAGCCAGCTGGTTGATGCCCCGGCCGATGTCGCCCAGCTCGTTGTTCCACTCCACCGTGCGGTCGGGGGCAAAGTTGCCGCTGCCCACGGTTTCGATGCGCTTTTGCAGCGCCTCCACCGGGCGGGTGATGACCCGCTCCAGCCAGTGCTGCATCAAAAAGCTCAGTCCCCAGATGATGGCAGTGCCAAGGGCGACCAGCCACAGGTACACGCCGTAGTGCAGCAAAAAGGTATTTGCGGGCAAAAGCTGTACCAGTGCCGCGCTGCGGCCGTTCAGTGTTACCTTGACTACATAATACTTCTGGCCGTCCAGCTGCACCTTGCCCTGCCATGCGGTCTGCTCTGTCACGCCGTTATTGCTGCCGGTGCGCAGGGTGTAGTCCACCTCCCGCAGCGGATTTTCAATCTCGGTCAGGCTGCCGTTTTCGATCTGCCACAGGCGGCTGCCCATCTCCCAGTACAACGCGCTGCCGTCGGTCAGGCTGTAACCTGCTGCCGGGTCGGTGATAATGGCGGTATCCAGCGCAAGGTAGGTGCTGCCCCGGTGCAAGGTGCCCTTGCCGCAGCGGACAGGCTGGCTGATGGCGATGCAGCTCGGACTGCCGGGCAGCAGCGGGTCGGTGGCGAACTGCATCCCGTACCCCTTGGTGAGAAACTGCTTTACGCTGGTGCGGTTGAGCGCCGCCGAGGAGTTCAGCGGGCCGAACTGCAAATGCCGGTCGTTCTCATTGGTAACAAAAAAGCGGAGGATATGGCTGTACAGGGTGCTGGAATAGTATTTTTCCTGCATGGCTTCGTAGGCGGCAATGGTCTGGGTGCCGTTGATATTTTCCTGCGAGATGTACCGCCGCACGGTGCTGTCAATGGAAGCCCAGTTCAAAAGAGCATCGGCGCTTTCCAGACTGGTCTCGATGGAGGTAGCCACCAGCCGCAGGTTGAACTCTGCCGCCTGCAGGGAGTTGGCACGCACATATTGGTTGGAGAGAATGAACAGCGCCGCGCCCACGGCCAGAGAGGTAAGAAAGGTAAAAAAGCGCATTCCCCACACGATCTGCCGCCGCAGCGGGAAACGGTGGCTGCTCTTCATAACGGTGCCTCCTTTCTGGTGACAGTTTGCATTCTTTCCTTTATACAGTACTGATTCCGGCGCGGTTTGTCAACGGCTTTTTTCATGAGAATTGTGTACTTTATATGCTTTTTTCTCTCGTCACGGATGCAAACTGTGCAAGAGAACAAGAAAGTGCAGACTCCAGTGTAAGAAAGTACATCTTTTTTTAAAAGATACAGAAAAACTGCAACTCTTCCCGGAATTTTTCCATTCCGGTTTTTGCGTTTGTGCGGTATCCTAGTGTCAACAAAAGCGAGCGGCTCCCCGGCACGGGGGAGGCCGCTGCACAGAACAAACACACTGCCCTGAAGGAGGACACACTTATGAAAAAGATCTCTCGTCGTTCGTTCCTTACCGCTGCCGCTGCCTGCGGCGCAGCTGCTGCCCTGAGCGCCTGTGGCGGCTCTTCTGCAAGCTCCACCGCTGCTTCCTCCACTGCCGGTTCCACCGCTGCTTCCGCAGCCGCAGGCCCTGTTACCCTGCAGTGGTCAGTGTGGGATAAGGAGTCCACTCCCTACTGGCAGGCCATGGCCGACGGCTACATGGCAAGCCACAAGGACGTGACCATCGAGATGGTGGATCTGGGCTCCAGCGATTACATGACCGTTCTGGCTACCCAGCTGGCCGGCAGCGCTGATCTGGATATCGTGACCATCAAGGATATCCCCGGCTACGCAAACCTGATCAATCTGGACTACCTCAAGCCTCTGAATGAGGTGCTGACCCGCGACACCGGCGATTTCAACGGCACCATCGAGCAGCTGACCACCGATGACGGCAACTTCTACGCCGTGCCCTTCCGCAGCGACTTCTGGGTGCTGTACTACAACAAGGATCTGTTTGATGCTGCCGGTGTGGAGTATCCCTCCAATGACCTGACAATGGAAGATTACGATGCTCTGGCCCGCAAGATGACCAGCGGCTCCGGCGACACCAAGGTCTATGGCTGCCACTACCACACCTGGCGCTCCGCCGCTTCTCTGTTCTCCATTCTGGACGGCAAGAACACCATCATCGACGGCAAATACGACTTCATGAAGCCCACCTACGATATGGTCATTGCCCAGCAGAAGGACGGCATCTGCATGGACTACGGCTACCTCAAGACCTCTTCTCTGCACTACTCCGCAGCCTTTGAGAACCAGCAGTGCGCAATGGTCAACATGGGCAGCTGGTTCATTTCCACGCTGGAAGCTTACATGAAGGATGCTGAGACCAAGTTCAACTGGGGCATCGTCAAGTATCCGCACCCCGCTGGTGCAGAGGCTGGTTCTACGCTGGGCACTGTGACCAGCCTGGCCATCAACGCCGATTCTCCCAAGGCAGAGGCCGCTGCCGACTTCATCAACTGGTGTGTCTCTGAAGAGGGCGCACAGGCCATTGCCAAGACCGGCACCTTCCCGGCCTGCGGCTCCGCTGCTACCGCCGAGATCATCAAGTCCACCGAAGGCTTCCCCGAGGACAGCAACTCTGTGGATGCACTGACCACCAGCAACGTTTATCTGGAGATGCCCTACACCCAGTACGCATCTGATATCGAGACCATTCTGAACGCCGAGCACGATGCTATTATGACCATGAGCGAGACCGTGGACGAGGGCATCCAGAACATGAACGATCAGGTTCCCGCAGTTCTCGGCTGATAAAGCGTTTTCCGCAATACGTTGCGGTTCTCCTTCTTCATCATTTTCGATCCCCATTCATTTTCCGGTGGACGAGCATCGGAAAAAAGCCCTGTCCGAGCGGGGCGGGTATGCACAGCGCCCGCCCCGCTCATTTTTTGGAAAAATGGTTATACTTCCGGGAAAGGAGGCTCTTTTATGGCGAGTGCTGCTGTCCAGAATAAAACTCCCCGTAAAGTGCTAAAAAAATCGACCCGCGATTCTCTGATCGCGTATTCCTTCATTGCGCCAAACTTCATTGGCTTCTGCGTGTTTACGCTGGTGCCCATGGTGTTTGCCATTGCGCTGGCCTTCTGCGCATGGGACGGCCGCCACGCCATTGAATTTGTCGGCCTGAAAAACTTTGTAAAGCTCTTCACCACCGATAAAATCTTTCAGGCGGCTTTGAAAAACACCATCGTCTATGTCATCGGCACCGTGCCGCTTACGCTGGCCTGCTCGCTGGCCATGGCCGTGCTGCTGAACCAGAACGTGAAGCTGCGCAACTTTTTCCGCACCGTGGCGTTCTTCCCTTACGTTGCTTCGCTGGTGGCGGTGGCAGCGGTATGGAACATGATCTTCAACCCCTCCATGGGCCCCATCAACATGATCCTGAACCAGTTCTTCGGCGTGGCGGTGGAAAACCTGCCCCGCTGGGCTGCCGGCAAGGACACCGCCATGATCACGGTCATCCTGTTCAGCGTGTGGAAGAACATGGGCTACTACATGGTCATCTATCTGGCCGGCCTGCAGGGCTGCAACCCGGACCTGAACGAAGCCGCCGAGCTGGACGGTGCAAACCGCTGGCAGCAGTTCTGGCACATCACTCTGCCCCAGCTGCGGCCTACCACCTTCTTTGTGGTCATCATGCTCACCATCTCCGGCTTCAAGGTCTACGACCAGATGTACATGATCACGCAGGGCGGCCCCGGTACTGCTACCATGACGCTGGTGTACTACATCTATAATGTGGCCTTCGTCAATACCCCGAAATACGGCTACGCAAGTGCAATTTCCATGGTGCTGTTCGTACTGGTGCTGATCGTTACCATCATCCAGTTCCGCGGCTCCAAGGGCGAGAACTGAGAAAGGAGGAAGAACCATGTCTGCTGCTATTATCAAGACCGAGGCCTCTCAGAAGCGCCGCAATTTCATCTCCAAGTTCCTGATCTATTTCTTCCTCATCGTCATCACAGCTTGTATGCTGCTGCCCTTTTTGTGGATGCTGTCCTCCTCCTTTAAGCTGAATAAGGACGTGTTCGGCTTCCCTATCCAGTGGATCCCCAAAAATCCCCGCTGGCAGAACTATGTGGACATCTGGACCCAGATCCCGCTGCTGACCTTTGTGAAAAACACGGTCAAGATCACCGTGGTGGTCACCCTGTTGCAGCTGTTCACTTCCTCCTTTGCAGCCTACGCCTTTGCTAAGATGCAGTTCAAGGGCAAAAACGCGCTCTTCCTCGGCTACATTGCCACCATTGCAGTGCCTTGGCAGGCCTACATGGTGCCCCAGTTCATGATGATGAGCTCGTGGCATTTGAACAACACCCATCTGGCCATTATGTGCCTGCAGGCCTTCAGCGCCTTCGGCGTGTTCCTGATGAAGCAGTTCTACGAGGGCGTGCCCACCGAGCTGTGTGAGGCTGCCCGCATTGATGGCCTGAGCGAGTACGGCATCTGGTGGCACATCATGCTGCCCCTCAGCCTGCCCGCCCTGTCCACCCTGACCATCTTCACCTTCGTGAACACATGGAACGACTTCCTTGGCCCCCTGATCTACTTGACCAAGACCGAACTCAAGACCATCCAGATTGGTCTGCGTATGTTCATCACCCAGTATTCTGCAGAGTACGGCCTGATCATGGCGGCCTCTGTGGTGGCACTGATCCCGGTGCTGATCGTGTTCCTCTCCCTGCAAAAGTACTTTGTGCAGGGCGTGGCATCCACCGGCATCAAGGGCTAAACAAATCACCCGTAAGCGGGGCGTGGGCAGTACCCGCGCCCCGCATTTTTTGCAGAAATAGAGGGAAAGCGTTATGTTATATCCTGAACAGAATGAAGCGCGCTTGAAGCTGAGCCTTGACGGCACATGGGCGTTTGCGCTGGGCAGCTGCGCGGAAACCCAGTTCGACCCCGCAAAGCCCCTGCCGGACGCCCAGCCCATCGCGGTACCTGCCAGCTACAACGACCAGAACGACCAGACCACCGCCCTGCGCCGCCACTACGGCTGGGTGTGGTATCAGCGCAAGGTCACCCTGCCCGCCTTCTGCGCCGGGCAGCGGGTGGTGCTGCGGTTCGGCTCGGTGACCCACACGGCCAAGGTCTGGCTGAACGGCCAGCTCATTGCGCAGCACAAGGGCGGCTTTACCCCCTTTGAAGCGGACGTCACCGCTCTGCTGCAACCCGGCGAGACCGCACTGCTGACCGTAGCCTGTGACAACCGGGTGAACCACAGCACCCTGCCTGTGGGCAACGAGGACGGGCAGCTGGCCTTCTTTGGCTCGGACAACGCGGGTATCCCCAGTGTGGAGGCTGCCAAGCGTGCCGCCGCACCCCAGAACCGCCCCAACTTTGACTTTTTCAACTATGCGGGCATCCATCGCCCGGTGGTGCTCTACACCACCCCTAAAGAGTACATCGAGGATGTGACCATAGTGCCCGCCGTGGACGGCACGGTGCAGTACGCGGTAAAAACCACCGGCAGCGCGCCTGTCCGTGTCACGGTGCTGGATGCTGACGGCAACGCCGTTGCAAGCGCCGAGAGTGCAGAAGGCACGATCACCATCCCGGAAGTGCATCTCTGGGAGCCCAGACCCGGCACGCCCTACCTGTACACCCTGCATGCCACCTGCGGGGCAGATGTCTACGACCAGACCTTTGGTGTGCGCAGCATTGAGGTGCGGGGCACACAGGTGCTTTTGAACGGCAAGCCGCTCTATTTCAAGGGCTTTTGCAAGCACGAGGACTTTACCGCCCATGGCCGAGGCTTTGACCCGGTGCTGAACGTGAAGGATGTGAACCTGATCCACTGGGCAAACGCCAATGCCGTGCGCACCAGCCACTATCCCTACGCCGAGGAGTTCTACGACCTGTGCGACCGGGAGGGCATTCTGGTCATGGACGAGACCCCGGCGGTGGGCATCGGCGGCGGGGCAGCGGTGAACCCCTATAAGGAATACCCCCTTGCGGAGCATCACCGGCAGGTGCTTGCCGAGATGATCCATCGGGACAAAAACCACCCCTGCGTGGTGCTGTGGAGCCTTGGCAACGAGCCGGATCTGGAGCACTTCCCGCAGGATGCCTACGACTACTGGCACCCGCTGTATGAGCTGGCGCACCAGCTGGACCCGCAGGACCGCCCGGTCACCCTCGTCTGCTGCCAGAACGACTACACCAAGGATATCACCACCCGCACCATGGATATCGTCTGCATCAACCGCTACTACGGCTGGTACAACCTTTCCGGTGACATGGACGCCGCTTGCTACGGCCTGAATCAGGAGCTGGATTTCTGGGCAGAGCAGCACAAGCCCGTGATGATGAGCGAGTACGGTGCGGACACCGTGGCAGGGCTGCACACCGCCGGAGCCGAGATGTTCAGTGAGGAGTTTCAGGTGGAGTTCTACCGCCGTCTGGATGCAGAGTTTGACAAGCGCCCGTGGTTTGTGGGAGAATTTGTCTGGAACTTTGCAGACTACGACACTGTGCAGGGCCCCATGCGGGTGGATGGCAACAAAAAAGGTCTGTTCACCCGGGATCGCCGCCCCAAGCTGGGCATGCACTTTCTGCGCCAGCGGTGGGCAGAGATACCTACGTTTGGATTTAAGGAGTAATCATGATGAAAACCTACCAGAACCACGCTATGACCGACGCCGAGGCACGGCAGGCACTGGCCGATGCCTGCAAACAGGTGGAGACCAATCTGCCCCTGTACACCTACCAGTGCCAGAACCATTCCAGTGTGAACGATATCTACCCCGGCTGCGCCAATAACCAGTGGACCTGCGGCTTTTGGCCCGGTGAGATCTGGCTGGCCTACGAGGCCACCGGGGACGAAAAATTCAAGACAGCCGCCCTCATTCAGGTGGACAGCTTTGCGGACCGCATTGCCCGCAAGGTGGAGGTGGACCACCACGATATGGGCTTTTTGTACAGCCCCACCTGCGTGGCAGCGTGGAAGCTGGTGGGCAGCGAAACCGGCAAAAACGCCGCCATTGCCGCCGCCGACCAGCTGCTGACCCGCTACCAACCCAGCGGCCGCTTCTTGCAGGCATGGGGCACTATGGACGACCCCGGCAACTACCGCTATATCATTGACTGCATGCTCAATGTGCCGCTGCTGTACTGGGCAGCGCAGGTGACCGGTAGCGACCACTACCGCGAGATCGCCGCTGCCCACACCGCCACCACGCTGGCAAACTCCTTCCGGCCGGACGGCAGCACCTACCACACCTTCTTTATGAACCCGGACGGCACCCCCAAGGGCGGACGCACCTGTCAGGGCTATAAGGACGACAGCTTCTGGGCACGGGGACAGGCGTGGGGCGTGTACGGCAGCGCCATTGGCTACACCTACACCCACGACGAAAAGTTTTTGGATGTGTTCCGCAAGGCGCTGGAATTTTACCTTTCCCGCCTGCCGGAGGATATGATCCCCTGCTGGGATATGCTCTTTGCCCCGGAAAGCGGCGAACCCCGGGATTCCTCCTCCGCTGCCATCGTGGCCTGTGGATTGCTGGAAGCGGCAAAGTATGTGGACGAAACAGAAGCTGCCCAGTGGCGCACACTGGCACGGCAGATGCTGGCCAGCCTTGCCGCAAATTATGCGGTAAAGCCTGGTACCCTCGGCTCCGGCCAGCTGCTGCACGGCACTTACAGCAAAAAGAGCCCCTACAACACCTGCACCCCGGAGGGCGTGGATGAATGTACGAGCTGGGGCGATTATTTTTACATGGAGGCGCTGACCCGCCTGACCAAAGACTGGGAGATGTACTGGTGATGAACTTGCAGACCAAAGCGGATTTTACCGCACTGATGCACAAATTTCTCGACCCCCTCAAGCCCTGTTATTCCGCAGGCTGCGCCCGGCTGCATCTGGGCGAGACGGGTGTGACCTACAACCAAAATGCCATTGAGCTGGAAGCCTTCAGCCGCCCGCTGTGGGCGCTGGTGCCCTTCTGGGTGGGCGGCGGCTCTGACCCGGAGTTTGAAAAAATCTACCGCAAGGGTCTTGCCGCCGGCACCGACCCGGAAAACCCCGAATACTGGGGCACCACCGGGGAATACGACCAGTGTTATGTGGAGATGGCGGCTATTGCCTGCGGCATCCTCACCGCACCGGAAAAGCTGTGGACCCCGCTTTCTGATACCGAAAAACAGAACCTTGCCGCATGGCTGGGGCAGATCAACGCCCACACCATCCCGGACTGCAACTGGCAGTTTTTCCGCATCCTTGTAAACCTTGCCCTGAAAAGCGTGGGGATGCCTTACAGCCCGGAACTGCTGGAGGATGGCCTTTGCAAAATTGACAGCTATTACAGCGGCGACGGCTGGTCCACCGATGGCGCCTCCGTGCAAAAGGATTACTACATCCCGTGGGCCATCCAGTATTACGGACTGCTCTACTCTAAATTTGCCGCCGACACCGACCCCCGGCGTGCTGCACTCTACCGCCAGCGCGCCCAGCTGTTCGCGCAGCAGTTCGTCTATTGGTTCGATGCCAACGGCGCAGCCCTGCCCTTTGGCCGCAGCCTGACCTACCGCTTTGCCCAGAACAGCTTCTGGGCGGCCTGCATCTGGGCAGGGCTGGAGCCGCTGCCCCTGCCGGTAATGAAGGGCCTTATCGTCCGCAACTTCAACTGGTGGCTGGGGCAGAAAATGTTCGACCGGGACGGCATCCTGACCATCGGCTACTGCTACCCGCAGATGTACATGGCCGAGCGGTACAACGCCCCCGGCAGCCCCTACTGGGGCATGAAGAGCTTTTTGCTGCTTGCTTTGCCGGATGACCACCCCTTCTGGTCTGCCGAAGCCGCGCCCATGCCCGCATTGGAGCGGCTCAAGCCCATGCCATACGCCAATATGCTGGTGCAGCGCCGGGCGGGGCGGGTAACGGCCTATGCCGCCGGTGTCAACGAGGGCCACGGTCACGGACAGTTCCCGGAAAAGTATGCAAAATTTGCCTACGATACCCGCTTTGGCTTCTGCGCCTCCCGCAGCCGGGAGGTGCTCAATCAGGCCGCGCCGGACAGTATGCTGGCCTTTGTCATCGACGACAACGTGTTTGTGCGCAAGGTGAGCAAAACGTGGGAAATTGAAGCCGGGGCTGTGACCGCGCAGTGGTCGCCCTTCCCCGGGATTGAGGTGACCACCACTATCACTCCCACGGCCACCGGCCACCGCCGCCACCATGAAATTGACAGCAGTTTCGACTGCGAAGCCTATGACTGCGGTTTTGCCGTGCCCAATTTTACACCGGGCTACGCCGAAAGCGCGGAAAACGATACCGCCGAAGCCCATTGCGACACCCTGTGCTGCGCCGTGCGCGGCAGGGGAGAAGCAGTGGTCATCGGCTGCGACCCTAACACCAGCCTGTACTTCACCAATGTCCATCTGCCCGCCGTGAAGTACCACATCCCCAAGGGACACACGGTGCTGGACACCGAGGTCTTTGACGAAGCAAACTGATGCCGCTTCTTTCTATAGCAGTTTGCGTTTTTAATGCACAAGCAACATCCGCAAACTGCATATCGCAAATATGCCGTTTTGATAGGCACTATTTTTGAAAATTGCGATAGAAAAACAGTCGTTTTTGTGCGGCTGTTTTTCTTATATTCTGTGCTATAATGAGAGCAGAAAATGCTGCGAGGTGACATTTATGCCTTTAAATAATCCTATCACATCGGCGCTTCTGGCCGACCCGGAAATTTTCCAGCAGAACCGTTTGCCCTTCCACGCTCATTTTGCAGACCAGACAAGCCCGGAAATGCCGCTGGCCGTCAGCTTGGATGGCGAATGGGCTTTCCACTATGCGGAAAACCTGACTGCGCCTTTCTCAGACTGGGACACCCTGACCGTGCCCGGCTTCATCCAAATGCAGAGCCTGCAAAAGCCCGGCCAGCCCTACGGCACGCCCCATTACGTCAACACCCAGTACCCGTGGGACGGCCATGAAAAGCTGCACCCCGGTCAGATTCCGCAGGATTATAACCCCATCGGGGAATACCAGCGCAGTTTCACCCTGCCGGAAAGCTGGGCAAGCTGCTATCTGCGCCTGAACGGCGCGGACAGCGCTGCCGCCGTCTGGTGCAATGACGTTTACATCGGCTACACCGAGGATACCTTCACTCCCGCTGAATTTGACATGACCGCCGCCGTCCACCCCGGCGAAAATACCCTGACGGTACAGGTGTACCGTTTCTCCTCCGGCAGCTGGCTGGAGGATCAGGATTTCTGGCGCATGAGCGGCTTGTTCCGCTCTGTGGAGCTGTTCACAAAGCCGGAAATTCACCTCGAGGATGTCTTTGTGAAGCAGGATTTTGCCCCGGACTTTTCCAGTGCCACTGTCACCTTTGATTGCAAGGTCAGCGGCGCGGGCACCATCTCGGTGGTGTTTGATGGCGAGGAGCAGTCTGCTGAGGTGGGCGAACCTGCCGAATACGACAGCGGTGTGGTGTTCGGCAAGGGCGAGGCCGACCCGGACGTGGAAGAGGACGTGCAGGATGTCTCCTTCACCTTTACGGTGGAGCATCCCACCCTGTGGAGCGCCGAGCAGCCGAACCTGTACGAAGCAGAAATTGCCCTGCTGAACGAGGGTGCTCTCGTGGAGCGCACCGGATTGAAAGTCGGCTTGCGTAAGTTTGAGCTGAAAGAACGCCAGATGCTTTTGAACGGCAAGCGTATCGTGTTCAAGGGTGTCAACCGCCACGAGTGGAGCTGCCGCACCGGCCGCACCGTCAGCCGGGAAGAGATGCTGTGGGATGTAAAGAACCTGAAGGCCCACAACGTCAACGCCGTGCGCACCAGCCACTACCCCAACGACCCCTATTTCCTGTCCCTCTGCGATGAATACGGCCTGTATGTCATCGGGGAGACCAATCTGGAGACCCACGGCACATGGCAGAAGCTGGGTGCGGACGGCTCGGACGAGTGGACGCTGCCCGGTGCCCGCCCGGAGTGGCGGGAAAATGTGCTTGCCCGCGCCGAAGCCATGCTGGAACGGGACAAAAACCACCCGGCCATCCTCATTTGGTCTTGCGGCAACGAGAGCCACGGCGGCAAGACCCTGTGGGAGATGAGCGAGTATTTCCGCAACACCGACCCCAGCCGCCTTGTGCACTACGAGGGCATTTTCTGGAACCGGGAGTACCCCGCCACCTCCGATATGGAAAGCCAGATGTACACCCCGGTGGCAGACATCAAAAAGTTTCTGGCAGAGCACCCGGAAAAGCCCTTTATCATGTGCGAGTACAGCCACGCCATGGGTAACAGCTGCGGCGGCATCACCGACTACACCGAGTATGCCTACGAAGAGCCCCTGTATCAGGGCGGGTTTATCTGGGAGTACATGGACCACGGCATTGCAGTGACAAGCCCGGACGGCAAGCCCGGCTTTGCCTATGGCGGCGACTTCGGCGACCGCCCCACCGACCGGGAATTCTGCGTGGACGGCCTTGTGCTGCCCGACCGCCGTAACACCCCCAAAATGGACGCCGTCAAGGCGGCCTACGCACCGCTGAAGATCACCCTGACCGACACGGAAGCCGTGATTGAAAACCGGAATCTCTTTACCGACCTGAACGCCTACGACCTTGTGTTTGCGTCCTCGGTCAACGGCAAGCCGGAGCGCCGGGCGGTGCTGCGGGCAGACTGCAAGCCGGGCGGGACGGAGCACATCCCGTTTCCCTTTGCCTTACCGGAGGCTGGGCTTGCCTGCATGACCGTTACCGCCATCCAGCGGGCTGCACTGCCCGGCATCCCGGCGGGCTATGAAGCCGCTTTGGGGCAGGTATGGCACAACTACGCCGTCGCCCGGCTGACCCTGCCCGCCCCGCAGCTGGTGGAGATGGACTGCAACGTCGGCGTAAAGGGCGAGGGCTTCGAGTACATCTTTGGCCGAGGCAAGGGGCTGGTGTCCATCCGCTATAACGGCGTGCAGCTGCTGGACGATACCGTGCGCCCCAATTTCTGGCGTGCGCCCACCAACAACGACGAGGGCTGTGCAGAGCCGTTTACATTTGCCTTCTGGAAAACCGCCGGTCTCTACGCCCGCTGCGATAACCTGACCGCTGAAACAAAGGGCGATTTCGTCATCGCCCGCGCAAACTACACCCTGCCAGATGGGCAGACGCTGCCCATTGATTTTGCCATTGACGGCGCAGGCCGCTGTGATATCACCATGACATGGCAGGGCACGCGCACTGAGCTGCCGGAGTTCGGTCTGCTCTTCCCGCTGCGTCGGGAGCTGACGGAAGTCTCCTATCTGGGTCTTGGCCCCCGGGAGACCACCGCCGACCGCACTGCAGGCGGCAAGATGGGTGCGTGGAACTACAACGTCCGGCAGGATTTTGCCCAGAACACCCCGGTCTACCCGCAGGAGTGCGGCAGCCGCACCGGCGTGTACAGTGCAACTGTCACCGGCAGCGGATTGAATATAGGCATCGGCTTTGCAGGGGACGGCATGACCTTCTCGGCGCTGCCCTACACGCCCCATGAACTGGAAAACGCCCGCCACCTTTACGAGCTGCCCCGGGACGACAATAAGACGGTCGTCCGCTGCGCTGCTTTCCAGCGCGGCGTGGGCGGCGACAACAGCTGGGGCGCAAAGCCCCATGCAGACGCCTGCTTTGCGGTGGAGAAGGGAACCTCGTTCCGTTTTACGATTCAAAAATAAAAATTTACTTGGCTAAAGTGGTGGGTATCATCGTGATACCCACCACTTTGGTCTTATTGCGAAACCGTAACAAGACAAAAATCAGCGCAATATTCAAATAGTATATTTGCGATATGCAATCCAACGTTGTAGCTGCTGCATTAAAAAGTTGAATTTTTATGGTTTATGGAGAAATAAGGAATTGTGTCAAAATGACACAATTGCTCCGGGCACCTTCATAGAACCATGGAATGTGAATATTTTGCTTTCATAGGAGTTCATGTTTTTTACTGAATCTCGTGAAAAGCGTATAAAAAGCTTGCAATCATCTGTAAAATGTGGTATATCCATTATACGAAACATTGCTTTAAAAGAACACTCCACCGTTCAATGATGTGTAAAGTGAGGTGCCTGCCATGACCGCCGTGATCTATGCCCGCTATTCATCGGATAACCAGCGCGAAGAATCCATTGAAGGCCAGATTCGTGAATGCACTGCCTATGCGGAAAAGAACGGCATCACCATCGTCAAGCACTACATTGACCGTGCTATCTCTGCCAAGACGGACAACCGCCCGGAGTTTCAGCAGATGATTAAGGACAGTGACAAGAAGCTGTTTGACATCGTGCTGGTCTGGAAGTTGGATCGTTTTGCCCGGAACCGCTACGACAGTGCCCGGTACAAGACCCAGCTGAAGAAGAACGGTGTCAAGCTCATGTCTGCCACCGAGATCATCTCCGAGGGACCGGAGGGCATCATTCTGGAATCGGTGCTGGAAGGTTATGCCGAGTATTATTCCGCTGACCTGTCTGAAAAGGTCATTCGTGGCATGACCGAAAACGCACTGAAGGGAAAGTTCACTGGCGGTGCCATTCCCTTTGGCTACATCATCAACGCAGACCACCGCTTTGAAATCGACCCGTTGACTGCTCCCTTTGTGGCAGAAACCTTCCAGCGGTACAACGATGGCCAGACCATGCGGGAAATTCGGGATTGGCTGAACGAAAAGGGCGTCAAGAACCAGCGTGGCGGGCTGATGACCTTCAACACCATTCAGCATATGCTGAACAATCGCCGCTACATCGGGGAGCTGAAATATCGTGATGTTTTGATTCCCGATGCGATTCCCTCCATTGTGTCCGCAGAGCTTTTCAACGATGTGCAGGAAAAGATCGCCAAAAACAAAAAAGCCCCTGCCCGTAGAAAGGCAGAGGATGACTACCTGCTCACCACCAAGCTGTTCTGCGGCTACTGTGGGGCGTTGATGTTTGGCGAAAGCGGCACAAGCCGGACGGGTGAAGTCCACCGCTACTATAAATGTGCCACTGCCAAAAAGCACAAGGGCTGCAAGAAAAAGACCGTCCGCAAACAGTGGCTGGAAGATCTGGTGGTCAACCAGACCATGCAGCTTGTGAAAGACGATGCCGCCATGGAATCCATTATCGCCAAGGTCATGGAGCTGCAAGACCGAGAGAACACCAACCTTCCTCTCTATGAGAAACAGCTCCGGGATGCAGAATCGGGTATCCAGAATATGCTCAACGCAATTCAAGCCGGAATCCTCACCAGTTCCACCAAGGAACGGTTGGAACAGCTCGAAGAAACCAAGCGTGAGCTTGAAGCCCGCATTGCGGAAGAAAAGCTGGCAAAGCCAAAATCAAAGAGGAATTTATCCGTTTCTGGCTGATGCGCTTCCGTAAACTGGACATGAGCCTGAAAGACCAGAGGCAAGCGTTGGTGGATACGTTCATCAATTCGATTTATCTGTACGATGATAAGGTTTTGATAACCTTTAACTATAAAGAAGGTACACAGACCATCACGTTTGAGGAAGCGGCCCAAGCCGCATCAAAGGAAAATGGTTCGGATTTGGATTGCTTTACTGCACCAAGCAAGAAAGATCCGAACCGTTTCTCGAAAGAGAAGGGTTCGGATCTTTTGTTTTTGGCGGCGTGCCCCGCCGCACAACAAAAGCATCCGCAGCGCATGGCCGGGCTGTTTCAGCTCAGGCGCAGTGCGCTGCGGATGCTTATTTTTCAGGCCGCGCCCCCTCTCCCAAAGGGAGAGGTCACACTGCGCCTAGGTTTTGGTTTTCGCAAAACCTTACCAAAAGGCCGCTATGAGCTCCCCCTTCGGGGGAGCTGGCATTGCGAAGCAATGACTGAGAGGGTTTGTTTTGTTACCCCACCAGCTGCTGATAGGCATTCAGGGTCTTGTAGGCCGGGTCGGAGTTGTCGGGGGCAAAGCGGCCGCCCAGCTTCTGGTCCATCAGGCCGTGCTCCACGCACCACTGGGCCGCCTTGGCGGTATCCGGGTCTGCAACGTCCTTGAAGGCCGGGGCTTCGGCAGGCTCAGGACGGCCTGCGGTGTTCCACAGCAGCAGGGCAGTCTGGGCACGGTTCTCCGGCATGGCCACGCCCTCCGGCAGCAGGGCTTTCAGCTGCTGCTCGGACACATAGCTGTACACGCCGTAACCCACCAGACCGGCCACGGCTGCGCCGCCCACCAGCAGGATGGCCGCGCCGCCGCCGCCACCGCCGTCGTCACCACCGGTGGAGACACCGGCGCTCTTGGACATGGCGCGGGCAGAGACATTTTCATTGGGCATCGTAAAGGTTGCGGTCCGCTGGTACTGGCCCGTCAGGGTGTTGGAAACGGACCCATAGGGGGTGATCTCCCACCAGCCAAATTCCTCGTTCTCCGGGAACTTGGTGGTATCTGCCGTCAGGGTCACCGTATCGCCGGGCTTCACGTTCAGCACAGCACCGGTGCTGCCGTTCACCGTGGCAACACCGTCGGTCACTGTCAGCTGATACTTGCCCGCCTCCGGGGGAATCGTGGTGCCGCCGGTAGAGCCGCCGGGGGTGCCGCCGCCGGTAGAGCCGCCGCCAGTGGAGCCGCCAGTGGAACCACCACCAGTAGAACCGCCGCCAGTGGAACCGCCGGTGCCAGTCACAACCAGTTTGAAACTTGCTTCCATTATATCGCTTCTGCACTTATAAGCGTAGTACACTACGTTTGTGCCTTCATCGACTGTCAGAATGTACCCGTTGGCTTTGCCATGCTCCCATCCTGTAACTCGGTTTACATCAAAGTTCCCGGGCAGATTTCGCAGGTCAAACGTACGGTCAGGGTTCAGGGTAACGGTGTAAACATTTTCACCGCTGTAAATATCCGTGTAAGTGAAATTGAGATTCAGGTTGTTGTCCAAATTCAGGCTGGTGAGATGGTTATCCCCAAGCCACAATTTAGTCAATTTTGGACTATCGCTGACATCCAGCACGGTCAGCTGGTTGTCGAAGCAGTTCAGCTCCTCCAAGGCACTCATATTGTCCAAATTCAGCTGGGTCAACTGGTTATGGGCACAATTCAGTTTCTTCAGCCCTTTATTTTCGCCCAGAATCAGCGTTGTCAGCTGGTTGTTTTGGCATTCTACCCTTTCCAGACTGGGTTTATGAGTCACATCTGCGTCCAGCTCTGTCAACCGATTCCAGGAACAGTTGAGTGCTACCAGAGATTTACTATTTTTGACATCCAGTCGCTCCAGATCGTTGTGCGAGCAATCGAGCGTCACCAAATCTTTCAGATGCGATACATCCAGCTGTTTCAATTGGTTCCCAGAGCAAATCAGATGGTAAATTTTGGGATTCTTGCTCAGGTCCAGCTGGGTCAGTTGATTCGTATTGCATATCAACTTTCTCAGCATTGGATTCTGTCTCAGGTCTAATTTCTGGATAGAATTGTTTTCGCAATTCAACTCTTTCAGGTTGGGGAACGCCTCAATGCCTTTTAAGCTGCTGATGTTCCATCCTTTGACTTCGATACTTTCGACTTTTCTTTGTTCTTCCACCGTGAGGACATCTCTGCCACCTGCTTTGTAGGTTTTGATGTAATTTCTAAAGTTAGGGTCAGGGAAATTTTTCTCATTGATGGGCAGACTGGTTTCAAAGATGAATGTAGGTTTTACTCCCTTGCCGCAATCGTATTGGTAGCTCACCTCATCCTTGCCATCTTCCACTGTCAGAATCGTGCCAGAAACAGAGCCGCCGTGCCAGTTGCTTGCCTTTCCCACGTTAAAGCCGGGCAGAGTGTTCAGGTTAAACGTTCCGTCTGTAAGGACTGCAATAGGGTGCCTGTTTCCATCAGCATTTATAGTGCTTCCGACCATATTGGAAAAGTCCACACAAGCCAGCCGGTTTTCCGCACAGCTCAGATGGCTCAAGCTGGTATTCTTGCTCAAGTCCAGCGTTGTCAGCTGATTTCCATCACATGTCAGCGATGCCAGATTCTGATTCCGGCTTACGTTCAGTTCTGTCAATTCATTATGGTGACAATCCAGCAGTGTCAGGTTAGTCTGGTTTTTGACATTCAGCTCTACCAGTTGATTTACAGAGCAATTCAACTGTTTTAGCTGGTAGCAACGGCTAACATCCAGCGCCATCAGTTCGTTGTTGGAACAATCAAATTTGACCAGTTCCTCTTTGCTCCGCATTACGATTCGCCATATTTTGTTATAGGAGCAATCTACCTCCTCAAGTTTCAACCCAGTGAGAATGCCCAGATCCATGGAGGTCAGGTTATTATGGGAGCAATTCAATATTTTCAGTCCAACTGAAAGAATTTCGATTGAATTTTTCAGTTGATTATAGGAACAATCCAGCTCCCTCAGTTTGAAATTTTTGCCAACATTAAGTGTTGTCAAGCCAATACCGTGGCAATCCAGCTTTTCGAGATCTTCAAAGAAACGGATTCCCTCAAGATTTTTGATCTTGTAATCGTCAGGGATCGTCATCTCTGTGATGCTGAGTTCCTGCGCATCGAGCTTGCCATTGTGGTTTGTGTCACATTTTTCTTTGAGAAAGCGCTGAAATTCCGTATCCTTGAATTTAAGCACAAAATCCGGCGAATCAAAATCGATCTCTGTATTCGCCGCAAAGGCGCTGAAGGGCAGGAAGGTGAACACCATGGCCAGTGTCAAAAGGGCACTGACAAGGCGCGTTCGTTTTGAGAATCGTTGTTTCATGGGGTGCTCCTTTCTGTGGTAAAATTTATTTTTTCAGGGCCCCATTCGGGAGAAGCGTCAGCTTCTGCCGAAAAAAGGGTACCCTTTTTTCAAAAAGCGGTCATTGCCCGGCAGGGGGCAGAATGGTCATTCTGCCGTCCACCGCCGCATCCAGCATCTCGTGCTCCCGGAAATATTCCATCAGGATATCCTGGCAGGAGGTGGCCACACTGCGGGGCTTCTGGATCTTGCAGATGGTATCATAGGAGATGTTGAAAAAGCTCTCGATGTTTTTGAAGTGGTAGTTCTGCAGGCCCACGGTGAACAGGGCATCGTCGCCGATCTCCTTGCCCACCTCCTTGCCGCAGTAGGTAAAGTAATCAAAGTCGCCCTTGGCGCGGTCGTAGCGCAGCCGCAGGGTGGAGGGCAGCTGGTAGAATTCGGTGTGGCCGGTGTAGGCCTCCTCCCGCAGCATGTAGTGGAGCATCTGGCGCAGCTGCTGGCCTGTCACCTTGAACATGAACACGCCGTCGTCGTAGGGGAAGCCCTCGATGAGGTCGCCGTAGGTGACGATGGGCCCCAGCTTTTCGGCCCGGATGCTGCCGGAGCCGATGAGCATGACATCAATGCCAAGGCTGCGGGTGAAGATATCCGCAAACAGGTTGCCCAGCTCGGTCTCCTGGGTGCGTTCCGGGTGGGTCAGTTCCCGGCGGAAGCGGCCCACGATGTGGCTGTATTTTTCGTCCACCTGGCTGGTGAAGCGCTGCAGCACCTGCTCCATGGCAGGGTTGCGGGGGCAGGTCTCGGCGCAGATGGGCACGGTGCGCCATGTGTAGGAATCGATGCAGTTGTTGTCGGTGTCCACAATGATATCAAAGCGGCCGATCTGGTCGGTGCCGGTGCCCGCCTGTGCAATGATCACGCCGTTTTCCTCCACCTCGTGTTCCAGGTAGGTGTGGCTGTGCCCGCCGATGATCAGGTCCACCCCCCAGGCCGGGTCCAGCTGGCGGGCCAGATGGCGGTCCTCCTCAAAGCCGATGTGGGTCAGCAGCACGGTGAAATCAATGTCGATGCTGTTGTGGGCGTTGCAGATCTTGCCCACTTCGGCGGCAGCGGCGGCGGTGTCCACAAAGGAGCCCACCAGCGATTCGGATTTGGTCTGGTTGATGACATCCTGCGTGATGATGCCGATGAACAGGATGTTCATGCCGTCCACCCGCAGGATCTTGTAGGGGGTAAACAGCCGGGTGGGGGTGTTTTTGATGTAGAGGTTGGCGTTGATGATGGGGAACCGGGCACATTTTTCGATGAACAGCAGGTGGGCGATGCCGTAATCCACCTCGTGGTTGCCGATGGTGACGATGTCCGGGGCAAGGGCGTTCATGATCTCGATGGTGGAAAGCCCTTTGTACTCCGAGTCGATGACCGAACCGCGGAACATATCGCCCGCAATGGCGTAGATGGTGTTGGGCTGCTCCGCCCGCACCTTTTCGATGTAGCCGGACAGCATGGAAACGCCGCCCACCAGTTTTTCGTCCACCTGCTCTGCCAGGAAATCTCCATGCATATCGTTGGAGTGAAGAATCGTCAGCTTCTTCAGATTTTTCATGCTTCTTTTCCCCCTTCCTCCATCAGCAGATCCATAAATCGCTCGGTGAATAGCTTTTCATCTACTTTTTTAATGACCTGTGCATTAAACCGGCTGATCTCCGGCATCGCCTCATAGGTACGGCCTTTCTGGTAAAAGATCACCTGGCCATAGGCATGCCCCGGCTCGGTACAGCAATGACAGTGGCATGCCACCTTATCCTGAACAAATTCCGGCCATACTGCAGCTGCCATGGCAATGGCATCGGGAAGATCCACCATATGTACCCCTCTGGTATCCAGATTGAACTGCAAAAGCTTGGAAGTGGCCTGCTCCAAAAACTGTGCCGGTTTGGATCCATGGGCCAGATAGGACAGCTCATAGCGATCCAGACCGATATTGCCGGCACAGAGATCAAATCCGGCAATCGTCACCGGAATTTCCAGATCCAGCATCAGAGCATAGGCTTCTGCATCAATAAATACATTGAATTCTGAAACCGGTGTTGCATTTCCAAATCCAAAGCCCGGTGTTCCCATGGACCAGATGTGTTTCACCTTAGACATGATCTCGCGATCGGTCAGAATCGCCAGTGCAATATTCGTGGCAGGTCCCAGCACAACCAGCTCCACCTCATTCGGGTAGCGTTCCACCTGCTCCAGAATAAATTCCACCGCACGTTTCTCTTCGGGTGAGCGTTTGGGATGGATGATATCACAGTCACCCATGCCATCTTTTCCATGGACACTGATCGTTTCGTGTCGTTCGTGGAACAGTGGACGCTTCGCTCCCAGATAAACCGGTGCATCACTTCCACATACCTCGAGGGTCATCAGTGCATTGTCCGTTGCCTGCTTAAGCCCTACGTTTCCAGCCACAATCGTCACACCCAGAAGATCTATCTCCTCACTCAAAGCAGCGATCATAAGCGCCGCAGCATCATCAGAAGCCGTATCCGTATCAACAATAAACCTTCTCATTGTTTTCTCCTTTAGCCCATGCCCTCCTGCCGTGCAAAGTAGACGGTGTTCACAAGGCTCATGTAGCTCTCCTCGCCCTCCAGATAGAACTTCAGGGCAAGGGTGTTCTCGTCCTCCAGCGTGACGGCGTAGCGGGAGCCGTCCTCCCCGGTAAAGGTGGCGTACCACTCCTGATTGGACTGGAAGGGCACCTCCGGGGTGCCATCGTGGTAGAACAGCTCTGCCTCCTCCACGTTCAGCTCCGGGTAGGGGGTGATGTAGCTGGCGGTCAGGGGCAGCTGGTCGCCCTCGGTCTCGGTATCCGTGGGCAGGAAGCACATGGCATCGGCATCTGCCGGGTCGGTCTCAGAATAGCCCTCGTCGGTGTCGCGGGCGAACTCCAGCCAGTTGCCCTCCAGCGACCAGGGGTCGGCAACGGAGATCCAGTCGTCCCCTTCCGGGTAGATGGTAAAATCGCACACGCCCTCGGCTTCCACCACATGGCCGTTCTCGCCGGAAAGGAAGGGGCTGAATACCAGCTCTTCGCCGGTGCTGGGGTACAGCTCCACCTCGGTGTTGGGCACGATATCGCTGATGTTGCACAGCAGCAGGATGGGCTGGCCGTCCTCACTGTAATAGAGCTGTTTCCCGCGCTGGAGCGGGTTTTCGGCATCGTCTGTCAGGGTCGCCTCGTAGACGAAGAGAGTAGAATCCGGGTTCTGCGGGAAGATGCAGTACAAATCGCACCCGCCGTCCGGTGCCACGACCCAGTGATCCTGCGGGATGTCGTAGACAAAGCCCCACAGCTCCCGCAGGTCGGTCTGGCTGTCCAGCACCTGCTGCACATCGGTGGTGACCTCATAGGAGCCGCCCAGATACAGCACGCAGGCGCGGTATTCGTCCTCCCCTGCCAGAAGGCGCATGTAGGTCACGTCCTCCGGCTCCTCATATTCCTGCTTTTGGGTGTTGGAGGCGATCATGTTGTCTCCGTCCAGCATCTTTTCGGGCTTGGAGCTGGGGGTGCTGCTGCCGTTGCCGCAGCCCGCCAGACCGATGGCCAGCGCCAGCAGGGCGGCCAGAAGTTTCAGGTTTTTCATAGGTTCTCCTTTCTCATGCCCTGCCGGGGCGCGCCTCAGAAGGCAGCGCCGGGCGTTGGGTGATTGGAAAAATCGTCTACGCCCTCCACCGGCACAGGGCTGCCGGTGGAGGCGGAAAGCTGGGGCGACCAGTCCAGCGCGCGGCCGGTGGTGCAGTAGACCACCGCCGTGATGTCGGGGGTGTCCGGGGTGCCGTTGCACAGCAGCAGCACGGGCTGACCATCCCGCCCGCAGTACAGCTCCCGGCCCGTCTGGTGCGGGTACTGGGGGTCCTGCTTTTCGTAGACAAAAAGCGTATCCTGCCTGCGCACAGCAAAGATGCAGTACAGCTCCCGCCCGCCGCCCGGCGCTGCGACCCGGTGGTCTGCCGGGATGTCCGTGACAAACTGCCACGGCTGTTCCTGCAGGCTGTCCAGCGCAGCGTCCACATCGGCGGTGCGCTCCGGGACGCTGCCCAGATAGAGCACTGCGGCAAGACTGCCGTTCTGCTCTGCCTGCTGCCGCAGCTGCGCCACGGTCACAGCGTCCGGCCGGGAAGCGCTGTCTGAAGCTGCCGCGCCGGAGCGGATGGGGTCGCCGTCCACCGGTCCGCAGCCCGCAAGGCTCAGGGTCAGCGCCAGCGCGGCGGCAAACAGCTTCATGGTCAGGCCCTTCATCTTACGCCCACGGGTCGGCAGACGTGGGGATGCGGATGCCGGTCATCAGGTACTGCTCCCACAGAAACCACTGCCCGTTGCCCTTGCGGCGCAGCTTGATGGGCCGGGGATCATCGGCACCGCCGCAGGGGATGAAGAGCTTGCAATAGCCATCCTCCACATAGGAGGTGTGGTTGCTGCCCACCAGAAGGGTGAAGGGCTGGCGGGGGGTATAGCCGTTTTCCGGCGACGCGCCCACAAAGTAGGAGAAGGGGATGTAGCTCTTGCCGTCCCGGAAGCGGTCGTTCAAAAAGGAGATGTCCTGCCCGTTCAGCGGGCGGGGGCCGCGCAGCCAGTTGAGCATCTCCTGCCCGATGGCCTTGTCGGCACCGTAGGCGCACAGCGCGCAGACGGTGAGGGCTGCGGCCTTGAAGGGGGTGTCAAGGCTTGCTTCCGGCAGCTCCTGCATCTGGGCAAGGCTTTCCGGCAGAGCCTGAAAGGTAAAGGTGACGGTCTGGTTTCCACCGGCGGTGGCAGCGGCCTGTTTCATCTTATCAAAAAGTCCCATGAGAATACTCCTTTCTGTTTCAGCTGTAAGGGTTCAGCCCCGGTTCAGGTCATGGCGGGGCACGGTCCGCCTGCGGACCATCTTCTGGTTCAGATCCAGACTGAGGTTTACAAAATAACCGTTTTCAAAATACCACGCAAGGTCTTTGGGGTCCATGCCAACGCTGTTGCACAGCCACCGCAGGGGCACCTCCGGCCCGGAGTAGCTCTCCACCCGCCGGGCGATGGTCCTTGCGTGGTAGCGGCGGGCCTCCCCGCGGGCAAACAGTGCCAGGGGCACAGCACCCACCACGATCCAGAATACATAGCCCCCAACGTGGGAATAGTCCTTATCCTGCAAACTCAGGCAAAGGGTATACAACCCGCCAAAGGAGCAGAACACGCAGAAGGCAAGCCCTGCGTTCCGCAGCCATTTGAGGAAACGGGGGATCTCGCCGCGGGCTTTTTCCGAGAGATAAGGGTTCATAAGGTTCCTCCTTTCAGAACGAGCCGCCTCCGCCGCCATGGGTGGTGCCGCTGGAGGAGGTGTGGGTGGAGCTGCCGCCGGAGCTGTCGGAATCCTTTTCCTCCACATGCTTCGTGCGCTGCACATCCCGGTACAGGAACAGCTCCCGGCTGTTGGTCAGGTTCATGCTGCCCTCCCGCACATAGCTGGCGGCGTTCTCCTGGAACGCCACGCTGCGCAGCTGGCTTTTCATCACATGGACGACGACCCACGCCAGCACAAGGCCGATGCCCACCGCAAGGACCAGGTACATGGGGGAAAGCGGGTCCCGGGGCAGGGTCTTTACGTCATAGGGGCGGCCCGCCCGGGCAGCGTCGATGTAGGTGTCCGACCACTGGACAAAGGTGCGGAAGGCACCGGCGTAGTCTCCATCGGCCATGAAGGGCTTCATCTGTTCGCCAAGGTACTGGATGCCGGCATCCGTAAAGGCGGTGATGCCGTAGCCGCAGGTGGAGATATGCCATTTGCGGTCGCCCACGCTCACCAGCAGCAGCACACCGTCCATATCGGGGCCGTAGCCGAACTGACAGTAATCATAGAGGTCATCGGCATAGGCCTCCATGCTGTCGTAGTCCACGCTTTCCAGCGACTCGATGGTGGCAATGGTCACATCGAAGCTCTGGCGGAGGCTCAGCTCTTCCAGTGCATCCTCCAGCTCGCTGTCCTCCTCTGCAGTCAGGACATCTGCGCTGTCGTTCATGCGGTAGTACAGGTCGGCAAAGCCGCCCTCCACCGCAAACGCCGGAACGGTCAGGATCACCGCAAGCATCAGTGCTGCCAGCGCCGCAAAGAGGGAGCGCAGGCGTTTGGAAGTCTTTTTCATCGTTCGTCCCTCCTTTACAGGATCCGTGCCAGCCACAGCAGCCACATCACGCCGTAGGATGCGGCGGAAAGGGCAGCCGTAAGGCCCAGCATCCACTTGCGGGCAGCGCCCTTGTCCACGGGCAGGTCGCCCACGAATTTGCCGGTCTGTCCGTTCATGGCAAACAAGTAGTTCTCGCCCCGCCAGCTGGTGCTCAGCAGCCAGACCGGGAACAGCGCGTACTTTGCCTTGCCGCCGTGGAGCTGGATGCTGCTGTTTTCCACCTTGACCGAATCGTAGCCGGTAACGGTCTGCTGGAACGTCTCCTCGGTGGAGCGGCGGATGCGCTTGTTGGCCCGCTCGATGCTGTCCTCGGCGCTCACATCGTATTTATCCGCCACATAGCCAGCCAGATAGGCGGTCTGGAAGGGGATGGCATCTTGCATGGCAAAGGGCTCGATGGATTCCATCAGGTCGTCCTCGATCTTGGAGGAGCCGTCCACGGGCACCCCGTCAAAGCCCAGGGTGCCGTCCCGCCGGACGGAGTAATAGTTGGTCTCGGTGTAGTCATATTCGCTGTCCGACCAGCTGCGGGTCCGGGTGGTGGTAAAGCGCAGCTGGGCATCGGCATCGCTGTCAAAGAGCCAGAAGGGCACATACACGCCCTTGATCTCGTCGATGTGGTTCTGGCTGCGGAACACCCGGGGCAGCAGGGTCTTGCCCTTGAGGTGTTCCTGCAGCTTTGCCTTGGCGGCCTTTTTGTCCAGCTTGAAGGGGATGATGAGGTCGGGCCGCAAGGCCCCGGCAAACTGCCCGGTGAGGACGATGGGGTTGCCGCAGAAGGGGCAGGCGGACGCCGCCATGGTGTCGTCGCCCACGATCTCGCCGCCGCAGCTCTTGCAGCTGTAAGTATGCAGACCGGCGGTCTCTCCTTCTGCCCAGCTGCCGCCGGGGGTGGCCCACTCCATCTCGCTGGGCTTTTCGTCTTTCAGCTCCTCGTCGTAGCCCTTGAGGGTATCCACGTCGAACTCGGTGTCGCAGTAGGGGCATTTCATTTTCTGGGTGGCGCTGTCAAATTGGATGGCGCCATCGCAGCAGGGGCACTTGTATTCCAGCATTCCTGCCATAGCGTTTCCTCCTGTTGTTCCAAAGGGGGCCGGGGGCTCTTCCCCGGCCCCGCTGTTTTTGCGTCAGTCTTCCCGCCAAAGCGGTCGGCTCAGAAATCCGTAGTGATGCGGAACACCACCGGCTCGTCCGGCTCGGTGGCTTTGCCGTGGTGGCCCACTGCCAGGAAAGCGTTTTCCTCCAGCGGCAGGAAAACATCAAAGGTGCAGAAGTCGCCGCACAGCTGGCACAGGGTCTCGCGCTCGCCCACAGGCAGGGATTTTTCCAGGAAGGTGCCGTCCGGCGCGTACAGCTCCCACATATAGCCCGTGTCCAGCAGATAGCCGTTGGGGCGCTTCATCATCACGGCGTTAAAGCTGCCCACCGGCTGTGAGCTGCGGGCCAGCTCATTGCCCTCCAGATCAAAGGCAGCAAAGTAATCATCGCCGTTGGATTCCAGCTCGCCCACCGTCAGCAGCTCGTCCCCGCTGAGGTTCAGGGAGGACATGCTGTAGAAGGGGCCGATCTCGTTATCGCCCTCCAGCGTCAGCTCGGTGTACTCGCCGTCCTGCACCAGCACCAGCGCGGAGGTCCTGTAGATCACGGTCAGGTCCCGGTCCTTGGAGGAATAGCAGCTGCCCCAGTAGTCCAGTGCGTCGCCGGGCTCCTCCGGGTCGCTGCTGTTCAGATCGTAGCAGTAGACATCAAAGGTTTCCAGGGCATACAGGATGCCATTGCGGTCGATGCTGAGGGCGTCGCTGCCGTCAATGTTGTACTCTTCCACCGGGGTCAGTCGGTCGTCCTTGATGGCATACTCGAAGATTTTAGCAGACTGCTCTTCATCGTCCTCGTTGTAGAAGCTGAAGAAGTAATTGCCCCGGTAGCTGTCCGCTTTGATCAAATGATAGGCACCGCATACCTCGCGGCGGACGTCAAAGGGGATGTACTGTGCCTTGAAAGTGTAGTCGCCGATGGTCAGCTCCCCGGTCTGGAACTGGGTCACAGGGGTCCCTTCGGGGGCGGCTTTGGTCTCTGCTGACTCCGGCGGTGCCGAAGCGGACGGGGCACTGCTGCTGGAAGCCGGTGCACTGGAAACGCTGGATGCGCTGGATGCGCTGGCAGCACCGGAGCCGCCGCAGGCGGTCAGGCCGAGGGCGGCGGTGGCAAGGCCCATGGCCTTGAGGAAATCTCTGCGCTGGATCTTTCTCATATCCGTTCCTCCTTTTGGGGTCACTGCACTTTTGCAAAGGCTTCGTCAGCACGGCGGCTGTACAATGCCATGCCGCCGGTCTGGGCGTCGTTTGCCAGATTGATGTTCTCCACAAAGCGGGCCTTTTCCTGCTCAGAGAGCTGCCCGCCCTTCATGGCGGCGGATGCCACGGCACCCATGGCACCGATCATGCCCATCTGGCCCTTCAGCTCCCGTTCCTCGGCCGTGGACATCCGGCGGCCGAACATGCTGGTCTCATTATCGTGGACTCCGAAGATGTGGTCCAGATGCTGCCGTGCGATGTGGGCATAGCCGATCTCCCGCCGGTCCCGCTTGCTGAAGCAGATCACCAGCTCCTGCTTGATGTAGGGGTGGGGATGCATGCCCCGCTGGGTCTGGGCCTCGGTGATGCTGCGGGGCTGCACCAGCTTCAGCTTCAGGCCGCCGCCGTTGAGGGTGGGTTCCTGGCCCGGCTCCTTGGCGGGGGTCTCGTCCAGATACTCCTCATAGCTGGCGATCTGGTCGTAGCGGATCAGCTCCGGCATCTTGCCTCGGCCGCCGGTGCGGTCGTCGATGTACAGCATTCCAAGCTCATCGCAGAACACCAGCCCCATTTGCGTTGGGGTGGAGGGGTATGCGTTGACCCGGAACTCGGTCTTGTCGAACACCTCGTCGAACACCCGCTTCATCCGGGCCATATACTCCATGTGCTCCTTGGCCTCGTCCAGCGTCAGCTCACTGAGCCGGATATATTTGGAGCACTTGTTGCCGCAGTCATCACAGAGGAACTGTCCGTCCCGGAGCTTAGAGCGGTGCAGGGTGCCGCACTCCTTGCCGCAGACGGCACAGTTTTGTTTTGCGAACAAGTTGGAAAAGAATCCCATCATGGTATGCTCCTTTCATTGCTCTGTATTTGTCAGGTCAGGTCCGGTCGCTGTCGTCAAAGGGGTCGCCGCACTCGGGGCAGAACTTGGGCGGGTGAGCAGGGTCTTCCGGCTCCCAGCCGCACTTGTCGCACTTATACTTGGGCGTACCGGCGGGCTTGGGTTTGCCGCACTCAGAGCAGAACCGGCCCTTATTCACCGCGCCGCAGCTGCAAGTCCAGCCTTCTGCTGCCGCCGGGCGGGGTTTGCCGCACTCCGGGCAGAACTTGCCCGTAACGGTAGCACCACAGCTGCAGGTCCAGCTGTCGGCAGCGGGCTTCGGCTCCGGCTTTTTGCTGCCGCATTCCGGGCAGAATTTGCCGGTGACAGTGGCACCGCAGCTGCACTGCCAGCTGTCCGCCGGGGCGGGTGCGGGACGGCTGACCTGCTGGGGGGTATCCACGCTGTCCGGACGGGCCTGCTGGCCCATGGCGAACAGGTTCTGGGCGCTCATGCCGCCCATACCGCCTGCACCGGCCGCCATACCCATACCCATAAAGCCGGTCATGGCACCGGCGGTGTTGCCGGCGGCGGTCTTCATGGCATCGATCTGGCCGCCCACCAGACGGGCAGCGGCGGTGGTGGGGTCGGTGGTCATGGCGTTTTCTTCCCACTCTGTGATCTTCTTCTGCTGCTCCTCCGGGATGGACAGTGGCTTCATTGTGGGAATTATTTTCTCCGGGACGTGCCGA
>OLVU01000423.1_pt1 | contig 37376 bp, 28 predicted proteins | sample 1673321 | NCBI WGS metagenome assembly OLVU01 (sample SAMEA3178942, study PRJEB25190) | human gut metagenome | biome: human gut; feature: human-associated habitat; material: faeces | place: Austria | collected 2013 | reverse complement strand
CACACCTTGGGATATAAGTTTAACTATTGAACGGTACCCTTTGGAATCTGTTGTGGATATATAATTACTGATTCTGATGTTGCACCTCTGGATGCATTGGTCAAGTTTGACTAAATTGCGGCTTATGGAAACATTCAGGTCAAATATCCTTCTGTCATATTGACGCAGACGTTGAATTTTATCATCAGGAACAAAGCTTGATGCTATCAGTTCTTTACTCAGACAAGTAGCTATCCATTCGGCATCATTCACATCACTCTTTTTGCCAGGAAGCTGTTTTATAAAATAAGGGTTTACCAGATGAAGTTTCACTGACCCTTCAAGCACTCGCCATATGGGTATCCAGTAGATACTGGTACTCTCCATTGCACACTCTTCAACACCTTCAGAGACCATAAGGTCGCGAAGTGTGACCAACTCTTCGGTAAGAACTCCGAATTTATGCTGGATTTTTTCTCCATTAGCACACAGAATACAGCAAAAAACACTATCTTTGTGTACGTCAAGACCGCAGACTACCTTCATAGAAGTATTTTTTTATTGGGACATCAAGCCCGTTGGACATATGAGGATGGGGAAACCCTATGACCTCGTTTTTACCACAAAGATAGTCGCGGTCTTGACTTTCTTATTTACCGGGCGTAAAAAATCTGTTTTTTTTATATACCTTTGATACAAATGCTGTATATCAGGTTCTTGTGCGGCATCACGTACTTCCTGAGAAGTTCCGACCTCCGCCTTGCGGATTCATCGTCAGGCGGGAGGGCCGCAACAAACACATCTTTCTTTTCCACGTTTCCACTGACTGAAAAGGTTTGTAACGAATCTCATGTCCTAATCTGTCAGCTTCGGTGAGCGTCAATTGAAAGGCGGGCGGCGGCCTGTTGCCGCCTGAATCTGTGCCCGGGTCATTTTACAACCTGTGTCTCCTTATATAGTAATAGAACAGGTGGCAGGCATCGGCGGCGTTGTCGTCCACCGGAACGATGCCGTATTTGTGCTTGCACGCCGTGATCATCTGCGCCTTGGTGGCGTGCCCGTTTCCGGTCGCCCATTTCTTGAGCACGGTGGGATTGACGAACTCCGGTTCGGGAATATCCAGCTCGTCACATACCTCCAGCAGAATGCCCCGCAGCTCCGAAAGACGGCGCATGTCGTAGAAGTGGCGGTTCATAGCCACGTCCTCGGCAACGATCCGACGGATGCCGTAACGGCGGATAAAGGCCATGAGCATGACGCGGAACGCGCCGTGCATCTTGTTGCCGTTACGGCGTTTCGACTCGGTGAAATTCCATACCCCGGCTTCATGCAGCGAGAAGTATCCCGTGTGCGTAGCGATGTCCAACGCCAGTACCTGCTCCCTTGTCAGGAGGCTATTCTCCGATACGCGATTCTCCATGCTCCTTGACGATAACTAATTTATTGGGATAACCCTCCGCGACATTCCCGTGCGATACCACCAGCACGGTCCCGCCGAGGGCGTTCAATGCCTCGAACATGGACGCCAGACCTGCTTCGTCCACCGCCTCCAGTATCTCGTCGAGAACGAGCAGGTCCAGACCCTTTTCGTCATCGCAGTTGGCGTTGACGAGCTTTTGCATGGCGAGGATTGTCGCCAGATTCACGCGGGCGGCTTCGCCTGCCGAGAATTTGCCGAACGAGCCGCAGTCCACGCCGTCACGCAACAGAGAGATGGAGATTTTCTCGCGCACCTTGCCGCTTTTGAGCACCGTATAACCGTCGAAACGGATGCGGATATCGCTGCCGATACCGACGAGGAACTCGTTGGTAATGCGGCTGAGGGCCTCGATTTTCGTGTTGGCCAAGTAGGTCTTGAACTGCACGAAACGCTCGCGCTGTACTTCCAATGCCCGCACTTTGTCGTCCACGTCGAACTTGCGTCGGGCAGTCTCCATCGAGCGTTGCTTTTCCTGTTTCAGCGTGGCGCGAAGCGACTGGGTCAGGTCGGTCGCGGCGGCTTCATTGACCTCGCGGATGGTCTCTTGCAAGGTGTCCACGGCACACTCCGCCGAACGGATGTCCTCCTCGGCCTTGCGCTTCTCCCGACCGAGTGCGGCATTACGCTCGTCGATGAAGCCGAACACTTCGTCGAATACCTTGCGGCGAATGCCGTCGATCTCCTCCTGCATGGCGGCAATCCCGGCTTGGGTGCGCTTGCGGTTATGCTCCGCATCCTCGACGCTGCTTGTGGCACTGCGCACGGCACGCTCGTGTTCCGACAGCTTCTGTTCCCAATCCCGGTGCTCTTTCTCCATGTCGCGGCGTTCTGTGCGGATACGGTTCTGCTGCATCTCTACCTCTTCGGTTTGTTTCTCCCCGGTCTCTATGCGACCGTTCAACTCGGAGAGCTGTTGCTGGCGAAGACGCAGTTCCTTGGTTCCGGCTTCGATGTCGAACTGGGGCTGTGCTACCAGAAACTCGTGTCCGCAGGCTGGACAGGTTATGGAACCGGCCAGTTTGTTGGACAGTTCGTCGATACCGGCCGAGACGACACGACGCTTGCGGCGCAGCTCGTCCAAACGCCCAGCAAGGTCGCGCAACTGTTTGTCTATTTCCAGTAGCCGGGACTGATAGCCCGCCGTCTGTTCCTCGTACTGCGAGCAAAAGCCGGCGTAATCCTTTTTGAACCGTTCCCATGCCGCCTGCTTCTGTGCCAGCGTCTCTTCGGCGTGCTTAACCGCAGCGTCGAGGTTGGCAAGGGACGCACGGGCAACCTCCATATCCTCTTTTTTGAGCCGGAGGGTACGGTTCCAGTCGGTGCTGCGTGCGCCCGGGAAGAGCGGCATAAACGTTTCGATGGCTTTCAGGCACTCTTCCAACGAGGTGTCTGAAGATTCCAGCTCCTGCAACGCTTCGTCCGCCTGCCTGACTTGCTCTATCATTCCGTCTGTTTCGTTCGCCGACTCTTTTCGGGCACGTATCTGTTCCCGTTTGGCCGCGATGGAGGCTTCAAGTTCCGCAATGCGGACCGCACGGGTGCGCCCGCGCTCTTCGCCCGCCGCCGTCTCGCGGTCGATCTGCTCCTGCAACATCTCGATACGGCCGTCGATGCCTGCCAGTTCAAGGTTTATCCGCTGCTGCTCGCGCCCGAGAGGCTCGATGTCCTCCTCGACACGGGCAATGGCTTCATCCACCAGAATGCCGTTCGAGAAACGGTTGATGATTTCTTTTTTCTCTTTGTCCGATGACGATAGAAAGTCCTCGTAACGATATTTCGAGAGAATGAAATTGTTCAACAGCTCGTCGCGCGTGATGCCCAATTTGTCGAGGATGTAGCGGTTGTAGGCATCGACCGAGGGCTGTACGGCCTCGTCCGTCTTCACGTTCTTGCCGCCTCTTCGGAGCGTGCAGGTAACCGCCGATGTCCCTTTGCGGGGGATGCGGCGTGAAACGACGAGTTCCTCATTGGAAGCGTCGTTTGCCAGATGCAGGCGGATACGGCACTCCTCGGCAGCATCGTTGATGATTTCCTCCGAACGTATCTTACGCAGCGGACTGCCCGTGATGCCGATGGCGATGCTCTCCAACAGGGCGGATTTTCCGGCACCGTTCGACTGCTGCGAGTCGTTGTCGCGGTTGTCGCCGAATATCAGGGTCGTAACGCCTTGCTGCAAGGTGTACGACAAACGGCGGAAAGCGCACAGGTTTTCCGCCTCTATGGTTTTCAGTTTCCACATGATCTGTTCTCGATTTTAGATAAGTATTCCAGTCCGACAGCCACCTCGTCGATCTGCTTTTCTCGGCAGAACTCCTCGTAGGTCTCGCGGATACGGCGGCTGTCGAATTTCTCGAATAAGGATGATGACGAGGCTTCAAGCATCTCTTCATCATCGGCGATAAGCTCTACCTTGGTGGCGCCGGCCTCCAAGAGCGCAGCCTTGTCCACCGACTTCATGGCCGCCTGCGGGGCATGGACCCGCACCTTGACCTTGTAGCGTCCGTCGGCATCGATTTCGCGCAATTCATCCATCAGGTGCAGGCCCGTCCGCTCGGCCGACACGTCCAGCACCTTGTAGCGCGTGTTCACCTTGTTCTTGATGAACTCGTGCGTGCCGTCGGTGTAGATGACCGTGTAGCCTTTCTCCTCGTCCTCGCCGAAGTTGTGCTGACGCGAGGAACCGATGTACTCGATTCGGGTTCTCGGGATGATGCAGCGGTTGTGGTAGTGGCCGACGAACACCTTGTCGAAAGTCTCGAAGAGGTGTACGGGCAGTTCGTTGTCGGAAGGCTGGGAAAGTGCACCGTTGATGCCTTCATGGATGTACAGGTAGTTCAACCGTTCGGGGTCGAGGGCTTCCTCCCTGAGACGTTCGAGGCGTGTGCAGAACGAACCGTCCTCCGGAAAGTAGCCCATCAGGTGCAGCACGAAACGGCAGTCATCACCCATAGGCAAGGATACGTAATCGTCGCAGACCAGCACATTGGGGTACCGGTCGAAGACATGGCAATAGCCTCGGACGGACTCCTGATTGACTTTGTCGTGGTTTCCCTCGGCAATGGTAACATGTATGCCGTGCTCGGCAGTGGTAAGTAAAGCGTCGTGTACCGCCAGCAGCACGTCGAGGGTCTGTGCGGCACGCGAGAAGAAGAGGTCGCCTCCGACGGCGATCTCCCGGATATCCATCTCCCTGCAAATGTCGACGGCCTCCTGCCAGTTGGCCGTAAATGCGGGGATATTATCTTTCGACACATGGATATCGTTCAATAAAAGCAGGCAGGGATGACTCTCTTTCATAAGCGTGTATGGTTATGACGGGAAGCACGGACGCTTCCCGCCGGTTTGGAAAATTCGGAAACTTGTGAAAGGATTACCTGCGGCGTCTCGGGCGTTCCTGACGCTCCTGTTCCGCCTGTTGCTCTTCCTCGTCGGACTCTTCTTCCTGCCCGTCACCGGGTTTCGGCCCTTCCATCTGACTCTCGATCATGTCCAGCAGTTCGCCGTTTGACGTCGAGCGCGTGACACGTACGGACAAACCTTCCTGCTCGATGAAGCTGCGGATCATCGCCCGCAGTTCCTGCCCCTCCTCGGTCTTGTCGCCGAGTCCCTGCTGCCGCAGTTCATCGTAACGCCCGAAGAGACCGTCCAGCGAGATGCCCCCGTCTTCCCGCGCGTTGTCCTTGCTGTCTTTCGTGCGGCGGTCGAACGAGAAGGCCGAGGTGTCCTCTTTGGGCAACTCTCCCTCCAGTGTGCCGATGACCGCCTTCATTTCATCCGTCTCCATGAGCGACATGCCGTAGATGCCGTCGCACTGTTTGAGGAACTCGACGGTGGCGCCCAGGTGGTAACGGGTATAACGGTAGATGATTTCCGGAATGCGCGGTGCACCCATCAGGGCGGTCAGCTCCTCCTTCGTGAGCGGTTCGGGGTCGGACTCGTTGTCGATGGAGATGACATATTCGGTCTTGGCCCCGTTCTTGCGCTTCTCTATTTCCACGGGATAGGCATCGTACACCGATGAGACCGGACACGGGTAAGCCGGGTTCTTGGCCAGTTTCTTGCTCCATAGTTTGAATTTCCGCTCGTCCAGGTCCTTGAACTGGGCATGCGAGAGGGTCACCATCTGTACCCCCTTGGCACGCTCGCCCAGGTCAAAGACATAAAGGCAGTGCCCGTAGCTGTATTTCAGGCCACCGCCGAACGAGCCTCCCGCGATCTTCTCGGCCAGCTTGTCGTCTCCGGCTTCCTTGGCTGCCTCGACGGCCATGCGCCGGTAGGTCTCGATGGGATCCACGCTGTACCCGGCATCGGTGGCGCGGGTAACAGTGACATACATCTTCTGGGGCTTGTTCCCCGTGGCGGGCTTCTCCAGTTCCAGCAGCAGCTGGTGGACCGGGTATTCATAGCCGGGACGTGCCGGCGAACCGTCCGGATTGGGCGCAATGGGCAGGATACGCAGGCGGTAGGTCCCGAACTTGTCCATGCGGAAAAACTCCGTGCGGGCGAACGCCCTGTTCTCTTCCTGGGCACGCAGCTGTGCCTCCTGGTACGATTCCTGAACACCGAGGAACATCTCCTCGACAGACATGCCTTCCATGCCGTTGTTCTTTTCTTCTTCTTGCATAAACGCTTGTTTTGTGAATTAAAAATGCCCGAAGAACGCGACGCGGAAGACCCGCATCGCAAAGAAACTGGTAACAGGACGGACGGGTTCGGTTGCACCGTCCGCGTTCAATTGATAAGATTGGGAGAGCCTGTCTCGCTGACCGTATCCGGCAAACGGATACTCATTTGACAATATGGAAAGGTCTTGCACCGACCATGGAATGCAAAATTAGGCAAATCATCCGGAACAGCCATACATGCATATGAATGTTTGCAATCCATACTGTCCGCCAGCGCATTACCGCTTCATTTTAAGAATGTTTTTGATCTCCCCGAGCAGCCGGCCGCCGTCCGGGGCTTCCCGTGCCTCGCGGAGCAGCCTCCTGCGGTTCCGGCGGATATACTCCTCCGCCTTGCGTCGGCGGATCCCCTCATAGTAGGCTTTGCGTCCCGGCGTGAGCCGTTTGCCGCGCCGGCAGTAGACACCGTTCCGGCGGTACTCGTCCAGGTAGCGGCGGAACTTCGCCTTGCCGTACGAAGGGTCTTTCGATGCCTCCGCCACCGATTCGATGACACGCCAGTCCGGCTCGAAAGGCTGCTGAGGGGCGCACAGCCTGTGCAGCAGGTGATAGACCACCGGCATCTCGTAACGGAGCATGAAGCCTATACGGGTCTCGTCGAAAGGGAAACGCTTAAGCGTCCCTTTCGGCCTTCCGTCTTCCTGTTTTCGGGGCTTCTGCCGGTGCGGGGACGGTTTCTTCTGAGGCTGACGCCTGCTGTCCTTCTGTTTCATGATGTGGTTTCCGAATGTTTGACGGTGGGGTTTCACTCACGGGAGCAGACCTGCGTTCCGCGATCCTGCGGCGGCTTTCGATGTCGCCGCTTACATTGATTCTCTGTTTCATGATTATACGAAATATGTAAAGTTGAGTTCTACGTTGACATTGTACATGCCGCGCTCATAGAGCTGTATCCTGCGCGAACCGCCGTAGATGGTGAACGAGGAACCACGGTTGTACTTATGGTCGTCGTTCCAGTCGGCGGCGGTGCAACGCACGCTGTACCGCGGGGGTTGTATCTTGTTGGGGATGACCGCCACGATGCCGCCCCAGTTGCTGCCGTCCCGGCAGGCGGTGTTGATGGCTCCCTGGATAGAGACGATATTGCCGATCTGGCGGACGAAGAGCGACTGCGTGTTGGTGCCCGACCCGCTGTTCTCCATCCGCATCCATCCGGTGTCCGCCAGCAGTGGCTGGTACTCCTCGGCGTAGGCGGCACCGATAGCGCGGCAGGCCTGCCGTCTGGCCTCCGCCGTAGGCAGGGAGAGGTCGGAAAGTTTCCCGTCCCTGCGCAGGTAGTCCCTGACGACCTCGTCCCTTGAGAGCAGATTCAGTTTTTCACGCAGGAGCTGCTGCGCCTCGGAAGTGCTTTTTCCCTGTTTTACCAGATAATTGATATAGTCCTGGAACAGGTTCTCAAGGGTGGCGAAACGGGCATCGGCACCCGCCTTGGTATAGAGGTTCAGGTTAGCGGCGACAGTGTCTTTTTCGGAGGCATTGTAACCGCCCAGCAACCGTTCCGCCCGTTTCTTTAGCTCTTTGGCCACCTGCGAAGTAGTCACGTATCCCTCGACCTGCGCATGCGAAATGCCGCCGTCATCGGTATAGGCGAAAGAACCGGTGGTGATGCCCAGCAGCTTGTCCCGAAGTTCGGGAGTGAAGGTGATACCGTCGTAAGCGGAGTCGGTTCCCAGTTTGCCGGCCAGCAGCCTGTCCATTTCCGTCGTGGAATAGACTTCCAGGTTCTTCCGTGCCTTGCCCTTGTCGGTAAGGTCCGAAAGGTTGGAGGACTTGGCGAGTTTCAACTCCCCGGTGCCTTTCTTCTCGGCATCGAGGGTATCCCTCACGGCAGCCTGTCTTTCCGCTTTCAGGGCGGCGGCCTCTTCCGCCGTCAGTCCGTTGATCTCGTCGGCCGTCAGCCGTACCAGTTCTTTCAGCCCTTCGGAGATTTCCAGGAAGACCTCGCCGGCTTCCGCCCTGGAATAGACATCGATGTTCTTCCGTGCGGCGGCCTTGTCCATGACATCGGACAGGTTCTCGTTCGCGGAGAGCTTCATTTTCAAGGCCGCCGCGACAGTCCCCGACGTGACATAGCCTTCGCCGTCTTCGGCCAGTTCACCGGTGGTGATGGCCGCCAGCTTTTTCCTGTATTCGGTCGTGAAATCCTCGGTGGAGAGTTGCTTGCCCTTGACGGCATCCACCTTTTTCCCCATCGCTTCCGTGAATGCGGAAACAGTGACATAGGTGTCGGCCACGGATTGACCGTTGATTTTGAGCGTGCCGAGCACGTCCACCGAGCCGGAAGGGGACAGGACGATGTCCCCCAGCGCATTGCGCAGGACAAAACGGAAACTGTCCGCGGTGTCGAATCCGGCGGCAGCAAGCACTGCCGCAGCACTGTCCTGCCAGGTAATCAGGTTGGTCAGCCTGGGATTGTCCTTCGTACAGGCGGTATTACGCAGTTCGATGCCCCGCCCGGCATTATGTACGGCAAGCAGTCCCCCGGCCTGTACCGTGGCGGTGCGTCCGGTGACTTTCAGTATGGGAACGCCGCAGGCCTTGCCGTCATGCACGGCGAAATCGCGGAATTTTGTACCGCCGCCCTCCGCACCGTAGTAGTTGACGCGGACACAGCCTTCATCCGTAATGTCCGAGAAGTTGTATATGTCGGCACCCCTGACGCAGACGACACCGATACGGGCGCTGTCGCTCAGTGAGGTGCCATAGCAGATACCGTCCTCCGTGATCCGTGCCAGTTCCTTGCCCTGTTTCATGAAGCTGAACGTGCCGTCCGTACGGATGACGATCTCGTTGACCAGCAACCCGTGCAGGTAGACGCCGAGTGCGGCGTTGCCATCCGTCCTGACGATGCCTTTGAGGATGTAGCCGTTTTCTCCGCCGACCGAAACGGCGGTCTTGGAAATGATCTCTTTCTGCCCGGTGAAAGTGCCGGCGAGGACAAGGTCCTTCTTGACGGTCTGCCGGGCGAAAGGCGTGTCGAGCAGGACGGCATAACGGCCGAAGAACTTGTCGATGAAACGGGGCGCGTAGGTTTCTGTTACCTCGATGGCGGCAGGTAACCTGCCGGTAACCGGATCTGCCGTGTCCGGGACGGTCTTCGCACCGGCACAGAGGTAACAGGTACGCCCGCGCTTGTTGACCTCGTTGGCATACACGACCGATTCGTGCCGGTTGATCTCATGGATGTAATAGGGATAGACTGCGTCGGCACACCCCTCGAAACGGCGCACCTTGCCGCCGAGCCACACATAGCCTGGCGAGATACGCGGTCCGTCCGGCTCGCAGCCGGAAATGATGAAGTCCGAGCAGCCGTCAAAGACGGCGCTCATGCTCAGGGCCAGTTCCTGCAGGTTCAGGATATCGTCCGAATAGGTATACCGTCCGCCGGTTTCAGCGATATATTCTTTCATGTTCCTGTATTCTTGTTGGGTGTATATTCTTCTTCGTCGATCTTGATCAGGTAGGTCTTCCCGGCTGTCTTGTAGGTGTTCACCACATAGGAGAGCATATAGACCAGTTCCTGCGGAGGTATGGTGACAGGCGGGACGCAGACCATGAAGCTGACCTTGTTGATGAGCTTCTCCTCGATATGGAGATAGAACGGGCGGGGCTGTTCCGCCTCGTCTTCCGTCACGACCCGCTCCCCGTTGTACCAGACTGTGCAAGGGCGCTGATATTCCGCTCCCTCATGGTAGAGGTCCACACCGACACTCATGCTGTCCTTGATGAAGATACGGTCCCTGCCGTCCCGGATGTATTTGCCGAACCGGTAGTTCAGGAACCATTCGAAATAGATGACCTGCGAGGTCATCCGCGCCTCGATGTGCCGCTCTTTCGCGAAGCCGCGGAACCACTCGTTGGTGCGTTGCAGCGGATAGAGGCAGCTCTGCACGAACAGGATGAACTTCCGCCCCGGCAGGTAATGCGGAACGAGGCGGTTCACAGTGCGATCTATGGACAACTTATACCTCATGGTTCTCGATTTTCAGGATGATGGCCTCGCGGAAGTTCGGTAATCCGGCTTCCTCGTCCTTGCCGGATGATTCTTTCAGGTATCCCGACGCGGTATGGGTCATGCGGTCCACACGCTGCGGGGGCTGTATATGCCCGTCGGTATCATGGCTGGCGATGAAGATGCCCTGCTGTGGCACAGCGTTCCCGTCGATGTGGACATCGGTCACGTGCGCCGCACGCCGTACGGCATCCGTCAGGCGGGAGACATAGACGGCGGCATCGAAGTCGATTTCCATCATGTAGGCGTTCAACTGTTCCCCGATGGAGTCGTACACCTCGGATTCGGGTACGGCACCATCGTGGAAGACCGTCAGGCGCGGTATCAGCACGTCGCCTTTGGTGGAAATGACCTCCACGCGCGTGCCGGCGAATTTCAATTTGCCGATATAGGCGTTGATGGGTGCCAGCTCTTCGGGGGGTATCGCGGAAAGGTTGCCCTTCGTGCCGGTGGCCACTTTCAGGACCAGCTTGCTGTCCAGATTTTGGTCATCGGTACTCTCCACGTACGATACCTGCGTGACGATGCGCTTGGTCTCGTCGGTATTGGCATACCCGAAAGCCAGCCCGTCTTCCCGTACCGTCAACTCGTCACCCCTCTGGTATTGCAGCAAGGCGTTGGCATAATAGGCGGGCGTGCCGTTGATCCGCCCGTTGATGGCTTCGGAGATATCCACGGCAAACACGTCCAGCAGGGTCTCGAAACTGTATATGGCTGCCGCCACGACCCACATGATGCCGTTCATCACGGACATCTTTGAATCACTGGCGAACTCCGCCAGTTCCAGCCGCCGGTTGCGTTCCGCCACGGCCTCGTTGTATATTTCCTTGATTGTGCGGCTCATTCCACGGTATAGGTTTTATCGTTGATGATGAATTTCCATGCCCCGGCCTCGTTCCAGCTCTCCTCGTGCAGGATGACCCAGACAGCTTCCATACCCGATACGATACGGTAGCGTCCGGTTGCTTCGTCCCGTTCCGGTTTCCGGTAGGTTCCCGTCGGGGCTACCGGCAGGGTCACACGGCAGTTCCGCCGGTTGCCGTAGCGTTCCACGACAGCCATCAGGTATTCGTCCACGGCTGCCGGCTTTACCCGTGCCAGCGAGAGGTCGAGTTCCATCAGGCTCCTGCATCCGGCAAGCGGAACGAGGTCTGCAGCCGTTATACCGGACAGATCCAGCCGGTAGGTGCCGGACAGGAGCAGGAGGCTGTCCAAGGCAAGCATACACTCCCGAAGGGTCAGCTCCTCGACGGGCAACGGGCGGAGCAGGATGACAGCAGCGGGTTTCAGGCCGCTCCAGTTGATACGCCGGAACTCCGCATCGGTATACCAGCGGACACGGCGAAAGCGGCGGACACGGCTGTCGAAAGTGTGGTGCAGCGTACGCGGGGCATGGCCGAGGACAACGGTTTCCGCGGCGCTGTCATCACCCCAGTCTATTTCCAGTGTTCCCGTTCCGGACACTTCGCACTGCACGGAGATAAGTGCGGGAGAAAGCGAAAATTCAGCCGTGAGCGGACGGGTGAAATCCTTGGGATAGACATGCCGTTCCCCGTTGGAAGGGGTGATGCCGTGCATGTCGTTATAGGCGACCACATCGGCATTGATGATGAAACCGTCCGTATAGGCCAGTTCCTGCCCGGCACGGAGTTCCGTTTCCAGCGAGAGTGCAGGGTTGCAGACCAGCAGGTCCACGATGCCCTCGATACTGCCGTACAGGTGCAGGGCGACATCGTAGATGTTCTGCCCGGCGGTGATGCGGTAATTACCCATGACCGCCCCCTTTCTCTTCGGTTTCCAGCAGCAGTTCCCCCGTCACCGAGTCTATGTAGGCATTCCTGATGATGACCTTGTCGGAATTGAATTCCGCCTGTAGCTTGGCGGCCAGCCCGTTGTTCTCCATGTTGGAGTGCAGGAAGTCTATCAGTCCCACACCAGTGGTCGGATGCTGGTAAAGGTTGCCGGCCGCGGCCTTCAGCAGGAACGTCCCGTTCTGCACCTTGGAGGCACTGATACCGAAATCGGTCTCCCCGCCGCTGTAAACGGCCAGACAGTCATCCCGCAGCAGCAGGTTGTAGATGCCTTCCCCGTTCAGGGCATGGAGCGACGGCAATGTGACCGCCTTCTTCGTCCCGTCTTCGCATTCCCGCACGACGGGGAACCAGCATTTGCCGGTGGCCGCACAGCGAACGTATTCAATACCGCCCGAACCGCTTTCCATAGCGATACGCACCGCCAGCAACCGGTTGTCGGGAGTATAAGGTATGCGGACATGGATGCCCCTTCCGTCATTGTATGAGAAAGGGAAGTCTACCGGTGCGGTTATCTCCCCGTACCGGCAGGTCGCATTGTCGGCATCCTCCACACTGTCAAGCAGACGGAAGGCATAGAAAGTTTTTCCGGCGATATGGTCGGAAGTCTCGATTTCGCCGTAATCGGCATCCATGATGATATCTTGTCTGGACATGGCGTTGATATAAAAATCCCCGGTCGCACAAGAGTACGGCCGGGGCACTCTTTGTGTAAAGAGTAGCGGCAGACGGAAATTTCGGTTTATGCCTCCCTGGAGATCTCGTTATAAACCGCTTCCACGGTCCCCCACATATCGTCAGGAAGTTCCTCGTCCGAGATTTTCTCGCAGGCGGCTTGCAGGTAGGCCATCTCGTCCGCGGAGAATTCCACCTTCAAGGGATGCTCTTTCTCCACGTCCCACTCGATACGCTTGTCTTCCGCATTTTCACGAAGGCTGATAGCTTTGCGTTCCTCGTCACCGATGGCGATTTTACGCAGGATTTCCTTCTTAAGGTTGAACTCCTTGAAATTGCCGCGTGCCGGCAGGAAGGTCGGCAGGTAAAGGCGGTCTTTGACACTCAGTTCCATTACGATTCTTTTTTAGGGTTGATACTTTCACGGATATATTGCTGCATCTTGTCGAAGTCCATGAATATGGGTCCGAGCTCCCTTCCCGCAGGAAGGTTGCAGGAAATGACACCCTGTTCCATATAGATGATCCCGACAGGCGTTATGTTTCCCTCCTTGTCCGCCTCTTTCTCACTTACGGAAACATGCAGTCGGCTCAGTTCATCATTGACGACGGAATACTCCAACATATAAGAGGCATTCTCCGTTTTTTCCTCAGCGATCCTGGTAACAGTGACATTGGTGATGTTCATATGCTTTAGCTTTTTAATTAAGTATAGGGCAGGATTACCCGTTCCGGTTACTAACTGCTGTAATTTAACAACTGATAGTGGAATGAGGGGTAGTTGCAGCAAAGAAGGGTCAGCGAGTCTCCTTTCTCCATGCCGTAGTTTGTCGTGCCCCCGTTCTGGTTTCTCACATTCATGATATTCACGCGTCCTCCCCAGTTGTAGCTGTAGAACAGCGTGAACACGTAGGCGAAATCCGATGGAAGGCTCGAATAACCGAACATGTTTGCAACGGAGGACGCGCTGGGAAGGGTGACATTATACGTGGCATTGGCATAGACGCAGAAGATGTTGGCGGCGGAGAAGTCGATGGTATACCCGGAACCCGTAAAATAGACGGTCTTCATCTTGATACCTATGGCAGCAGGCCCGACCAGCGGGGCGTTGGACCATACGCCATAGTTCCTGTAACCGTTCGTGACCTCGATATATAACCCGTAATTGTTCAGGAAGGAGTTGGACTTGTTGTTGACGATGCGTCCTGTGGCGCAGGTGCCTCCGGTAGATGCCGGGAACGTGTTTGCACCGAAAAGGACATAGGAGATGGTGTTGCCCACGCGGAACAGGTCGTTGTAGATGGCCAGTCCGCCTCCGGAGCCGCTGCCCGAGGCGGTAGAACCGATACGCCCCTGTCCGATGGAGAAGCCGCCGATTGTCCCCGCGTTGGCGTTGATCGTGCCGGTCATCGTCACATTTCCCGAGGCGTCCCACTTGATGTTCTGGTTGGCCAGATATCCCGAACCGTCACTCGCGAACGAAATTTTTCCGCATCCGAATGTTGCGGAACCGTCGGATTTCAGCCCCCAGTAGTCCACGCCGGTGGAAGGGTTGTCATGATAGATATAGCCGGAAGCACTGATGACAATACGGTGTCCGGAACTCGGGGCTGATGCCGTCAGGGAACTTGCCCCTATTACCCATCCGCCGATCTTCCCGGCAACAGCAGTGATGCCCGTCCTGTCAAGGGTCACCTTCACGGCGTTGGAGGCGTCGCGTACCGAGATGCTGCCGTTGTAACTGCTGCCGCCCACGACCAACGCGCTGTCCACGATGACCTGGTTCGCTTTCACGGTGCCCGTGTAGATACCGTCGGCATTGATGGTGGTCGTGTATTTTTCCGTGGAGGTGAGGTCGAAGACCGTGGCATAGGCCACATACCAGACCAGCGGCGAGGAAGCCGTACCCTGCGCCCCGTCGATATAGAAGAAATGGGTAGTGGAAAGATTGGCCGTCCCGCAGACAACCTTATAGACATACTCTTCCCAGTCCCCCGTGCCTGCCGTGGAAGTGAGCCAACGGCTCGAACCGCCAGTTCCGATATTGTTTGAAGCCCAGCAGATATTGCGCCCCGCCGGTATCTTGGCAATGATACGGGCAACCAGTACCTTGCTGTAACTGCATGCCGTGCCGAAATAAAAACCTCCGTTACCCGGAGAGGCCGTCCCGCCGGTCTGTATCTTCAGTACGTACTTGCTGTCGTTCGGAGCCGTCGTATCTTGCTGGCGGATGACGGTCACCATGCCGTTTTGGGAATTGTTATAAACCCCGACCGAATTGTTCCCGTTCCAGAAAGTCGGGTCGCGATAGAGCATCCTGCCGAACGCCATGGCGGAAGCAAGCTCCTGGGCGGTCGTTATTCCGGTCGTCCATTGGGCGGACACGGAAGAAGCGAAAATAACGGAACCGGAAGCGTTCCATGAGATGTTGCCGCCCGCAATCTGCCCGCTGCCGTCGTTGTTCAGTTTCCATTTCGTACCGTTCGTTATCGACCCGTCAGCTCCCAGTGAAATATTATTCTTCCAGATATGGTTATGGTCGAATGCCCACCCGGCAATGCGGTTATAGACCTCCTTTGCTCCGCTTTTGGTATAATTGGCCGACAGGCAGAAGTATTCCAGATGGTCCCAGGACATCATTTGGATACCGATGAATCCGGTTTTGACCGTACTCCCACTTGCCGCAATCTGTCCGAAGACAATATGGCCGGCATTGCTGCTCTGATGCCAGGTCAGCGTAATGCCCAATGGCTTGTATCCTCCCGTATACCAGTAACCGCTTCCGGCCGATGCCGAACGGATCTGCAAGGGTATGGTCCCGGCTGCCCCGACACTGCCGGCGGTGATGTTGTCGCTGCCGATGGTGAATCCCCCGATTTTTCCCTTGGAGAAAGTGCAGTTCAGGCCGTTGATGTAGTCGGTATTGATAATGGAGGATTTGATGCTGGCGGCATCCAGTTTGGAGGCGTTGATACTGCCGGCGGCGATACGATCGGCGGAGAGCGTCCCGGTCTTGATGCTGGCGGCACTGATGCTGACGGCATTGACCTGGGCCGCCGTCAGGGTACCGGTGTAGATTCCGGTGGAGCCGATGTAGGTCAGCGGATGGGCGGCGAGCGTGCTGTCGCTGCCTTGCGCCAGCGCGATGAAACGCCTCCGGCGGATCTCTTCCTCCACCGCTGCCGTCAGCGTACGGGGAGCAGGGGCATTAGCCGTAGTGGAACCGCTCTGGAAAATCAGGTCGGAATTATAGGCGATCTGGGGAGCAGCCGGTATGGGTGACGGGCTCATGGCACTGCTGACAATCGGCTGGTCGGAATAGATATGGTAAAGCGCACCTGTCGTTCCGCCGCCACGGAGAAAGACGGCGAACATGCAGTTGTTGCCGCAATGGACGGCCCCGGCAAACATCCGGCAGTACATCTCGGAAAGCTCATAAATGTCCCAGGAGTAGCCGATACCTCCCCAGCCGCCGAAATTGGCTTTCAGCAGCAGGACCAGTCCTCCTTTGTGGGTGGACGTGTTCCAACTGGCAGGAGCCTGTTCGCTGTAGGTACGGCGCACAAGGATGTCACGTTTGAAATTCTGCTCGCCGCCCTTGAAGATGACAGGATAGTACATGTCCTCCTCACCGTTGACGACGAGACGGTAATAATACGGATAGCCGTAGTTGGCGGCCTTTGCCGCCTCGATATCATCCTTCCACAGCAGGGATACGGCGGAGGAGAACGAGACCTTTCCTGCGGCATCCCACGAGATGTTTCCTGCGGCAATCTGCCCCGAACCGTCATTGTTCAGTTTCCACTTCGTTCCGTTGGTGATCGAGCCGTCGCCGCCCAGCGCCACGTTGCCTTTCCGGATAGAGGATGTATCGATAGTCCATCCTGCGATACTGTTCTGCGAGCCGAGACGCGCCACGCACGCCCCCGCACTGTTGGTAGCGTACAGCCCGAAATCGCTGTCGCTGCTGTAATAGAGCTGTACCCGCTGCCCGCTTGTCGCGCCGGAGTTCGCCCCGTAGACTGCGATGCGCTTGTTGCCGCTGTCTATGGAAATATGCGTACCGGTCAGCGCCGTGGCACCGATCGTCCAGCCGCCGACCTTGCCTTTGGTGACATTCAGGGTCAGCGCCTCGATATTACCGGCCGTAATGAGCGATGCCTTCACGTCGGCAACGTCCAGTTTGGAAGCGTTGATGCTGCCGGCCGCGATGCGGTCGGCGGAGATGGTGCCCGCCGTAATCTGCGAGGCGGAAACAGTACCGGTATAGATACCTTCGGCGGTGATTCGGGTCAGCTTGGGATAGCTGCCGCCTCCCAAGGCGGTGGTAATGGAACTGATCGGGGCCGTCCACAGAAGGGAAACGGAAGCGGCGAAAGTAACATTTCCGGCCGCATCCCATGATATATTGCCTCCGGCCACCGCGCCGGCTCCCGTCGATTCAAGACGCCACTTGCAGCCACGGATGCCCGTGGAACCGATTGTCATCGAACCGGATACCGTCGTATAACTGTCAACTGTATTTTTCTTGGCACCGCGGTATATGCTGTCGTTGTCGACTGTCCAGCCGCCGATCGTCCCCTTGGTGGTAGTGAGTGTCAGGGCATTGATGTTCCCGGCTGTGATGAGCGAGGCTTTCAGGGAGGCTACGTCGATGCGCGAGGCGGAAATTGTGCCCGAGGTGATTTGCGAGGCATCGAGATGCAACGCTTTCACGGTATCGGAGGAAAGTGTTCCGGTAAAGATGCCGTCCTTGTCGATAAAGGTCGCACCTACCCAGTTCAGGCTGACATCAGCCCCGAACTCGATTTTGCCGGTGGCGGCGTTGTATTTGATGGATTGACCGCCGTTTCCCAACTGCACATTGCCTCCGTTGTCCACGAAGAAGGTCTTGTAACCATCCTTGAACCCATAAATGCCGTTGACCGTTTCGACAGTTAACGTACCAGAAACGTTCCTGATGGAAAGCGGGAATGAACCGATGGCGATACCGGAAATCGTCCCGTCTCCGTTCCTGGTTCCCGTGAACAGCTTCGGGGTGATGACCGTATTGTTGTTGATGAGCGTCTTTCCCGTGTTCCACTCCTTGACCCAGTCGAGCAGGGCGCTGTCGGCACCGTCCTTGCCTGGGACACCGGCACGGGCCTTTGACCAGACGAACGAGAGCGGATAGGAGACCCCCGATATGATTATCGGAATGGTCAACATGCCATGGTCGGCCAACGTAGCCGTTTCCGCCGCAACGGTATAGGTAACGGTTTTGTTGCTGTTGTTCACGGACACGGAGGAGAAACCTGCCGGCTTGGCGACCGTACCGATGGAGAAGCCTGTAAATTCTGAGTCCCCGAGCGTAACCTTGATGGTCGATGTGACGGATACGGCGGAGAGAATCTTCCCGTCCGCATCCGCAGGGAAGACATATTCTCCGAGTGACTGGCTGATGGTATAGCCGTCTTTCTGTATGTGGATTGTCGCCTGGCCACGGGCGACCAATGTCTTTGCCATATATGCCCTTTACGGAAAGTATAGGATGAAAGAATAGCGGCAGGTTGCCTCCCGATAAGAATATTGCCGTTCAACAAAGATGACGGCCGATTCACACCGGCCGCCATCCAACAAAAAGCAATTAAGTTTTTCTATTATTTCGATACTTCGCACATCAGTACGCCCTTACCGGTCACATCGGCTTTCGAGACAGTAATGGATTTTCCCGTGTAGGTCTTGACAACGGATGTCCCCGCCGAGTTCCACAGTTTCCATGTGTAGGTATATGCAGTACCGCTGGCATCCAATTCCTCGCCGTTACGGTACAGCACCGCCTTGACATCGACATCGTTCCCGTTGTTTTTTATCGTGAAGCCTTTCTGGCTGACTAAGTCCACCGTGATGGGGTCGGACATATCGGTGAACGAGATGATGTCGCAGACCACCTTGTTCGCCGAGGCGTTGCCTGCCGAGGTGTCCGTATCCTTGATGGCGCACTTAAAGGTCTCGAAGTTCAGCACCGCATCCGCCGTAATGGTGATCTCGTTCGTGGTCCAGCCCGCTGTCACACCGCGCGGATTGGTGGAGGTCAGGCAGGCCCATCCCGCACCGAGCATGGAGTTGTAATACGGGCAGGACACCGAAACTCCGGAATCGGCTGCCGCCGTAAGTGCGGAGGTCAGCGTCACGGCTTTGGTGGAAGCGTTTACCGCAGATATGGTGTACTGTACCGAGCCGATGGTCATCTTACCCCCGACCTCCATATTGGCAACCGATGCGACGGAGACGGTAGTGGCACCGGCGGCGGCAGCGGCTGACAGTGTCGTATTGGCGAAGACGGCGGAATCCTTGATGCCCCAGGCATAGGACACATTCGTCGTATCGATGGTAGCTCCCCGCCACAGGTCGCAGTGTGCCTTGAGCGTAGCCACTTCGTCATTCTTGAAGACGATGCCGTCGGGAGCATAGGCCACGGCGGCGATCATCGCACCTGCGCTCAGATGCTGGGTGAACTGGATCTCTGCACGGAAAGGAATCTCCAATCCGTTGGCGTCAATGTAGATTGCTTCGAAGGTATACCGTACCTGCGGAGCGGTGATGGTCATGTGGTTCGCCTTGATGGTCAGGGCATACTTGGCGGAAGTCGCACCGATCGTACAGCTGTCCTGTCCGGAAGTTACGGCCGTACCGTTCTTGTACCATTTGGCGGAACCGCTCTTGACTCCTGCCGTCAATGTCGCCGCGTTACCGACGGATGAAATCTGGTCGGTGGCCGCCTTGCCGCTGACAAAGAGCGAAGGGGTCAGTATAAGAAACGGGGATGCCGCCCACGAAGGGGCGTATGCACCGGTATCCTTGTTGAACACCTGGGTAAGCGGTTGCGAGGAACCTATAAACGCCTGTAAGGAAACAGCATCATTCTGGTCGATAATGGTTACCTGTCCGCGTGCTACTTTTATTGCCATATGTTTATTGTTCTGTTATCGATATATTCACCTCGCAGCCGAAAACGGCCTTGTGCCGGACATCCTCCCCGGTTATCTCGATGGCCTTGCCGTAACGCGGCATGTCGTTCCACGCTTCGTCGCCCTCCGTGTCGCGGCTTGTCCGTATCCAGCGGAAGTTGCCGTCGGGAATGAGCGGTGTAATCTCCTCGCCGCCCCTGTACACCCTGGCACGGAGTACCGTCGAGACAATTCCGTTACGGAATGTCGTGCCGTTTTCCGATTCCACATAAACAGTATAGGAGGGGGCGCCGTCGTAAAGTTTGAAAAAAGTATGGGTGGAACCGATCTTTTCATCATGGAATATGGCCGAGTACCGAAGGGTCAACACGTCACGCCCTTCCCAACCATGGAACGAAGGTGTCATTTCAAATACGGCGCCGTTGCAGCCCGCATCCTTCCATGCCCCGTCCGAGGCGAGGTATTCCCACAAGCGGCCCTCCGGTTCGAAGTTGTATTCGGTCGCCACAAGCGGAATACGTTCCGGCTCGCATGTCCCGGACAGTTCGTCCGTGAAACGGAAAGCCGTCCCGCCGGTCAGGGAGACGGAACGGGGCTTGATCTGTTCCTTCATCTCCTCGTCGAGGTCTTCCCAGCGGATGGTCACGTCCCGGAGCTCGATGGTGTCCTTTGTCCATTTGAAGCGTCCAGAAGCAAAATGTCCCGTGCCGTCCGGGTTGATGACGAAAGAACCGTCCCGCGAGGCGATCGAGCCGTCCTCGTTCAGCCGGAGCAACGGATGTTGGATCGTACCGCCAATGCCGCCCTTCGAGAACCACGCCCCGTAATCCTCCGTATAGGACAATACTTCGTCTGTCGCCTGATAGGGGGTTGCCGTCCTCCCGGCTTCCAGCTGCGGTGCCGTCAGCAGGAGAGGCACCGACGAGGCAATACCCAGCGTCATATCCGGCGCATCGGAATCCCTCACCGGGAAGACCATCTTATAACGGCGCCATTCACCGTTATTCGGAATAGAAATCTCCCCGATAAGGTGCTCGTCCTGATACAACCGGGCGGTTCCCGCTTCTTCAGACTTTATCCAGACGGAAAAACAGTAATGGTTACCGATACGGGCTTTGCGCCAGTCGGCACGCTGTACGGCAAGACGGCTGTCGGCTGCGACCTGCACGCACCGTCCGATTCCGGCGGGTGTGGCGGCTGCAACTGCCAAAGACCCGGTGAAAGCGCAGGAGAGGCTGTCGGGAATGACATTCTTGTGGATTTTGCCGACATAGAAGGTCGAGGAGAAACCGTTTTCGTCTCCGGCAGTCAGCGTTCCGGCGATATTGACGTTGCGCGTGGCATAGAGGTTCTGGAAATAAGCACCATACCCGTCCAGCACACCGAATACGGGGTCTATAATGCCCGAGACCTTGCCGATACGGGCTTTCGTCGACTCCGCACAGGTGGCAAGGGATGAGAGGCGGATGATGTTCAGGTCGCCCACCTCGCACCAGTCGCCCTCTGCCGTCAGCAGCCCGGAGAGGTCCATCCGAAAGCTGCGGGCATATTGTCTCGGGTATTCGACGGTCAGCACCCACAGCTTGTACTCCCACAGACCCGATACGGCGACCGTATCCTCGGCGTCGTATTTTTCCCCGTTCGTGTAGCCGAAAGAGAGGGGAACGCCCGGATGTTCTCCCGATGCCCGTATCTTGAACGAGACAAGGAGCCGTTCGGGGTGTCCGACGTTCTCTTCGAGCGTCTGTTTCAATCCGAAGGGAGTATCGTCCAAGACTTGTGCCGTACGCGTCAGCCGCACGATGCGCGAAACCCCGTTATCCGCTGCCATATAATCCGTTGCAAGGCAATCTCCGGATACGGTGTATTTGCTCTTGTCGGGAACATCCATGATGCCGCCCGCCATTTCGGGATAGCAGAGCGAGTGCTCCCTTGCCATACCGTCGATGACATCCATATAGGGGGCTTCATCGTCCGAAGCGGTCAGGAACAACGCCCCGCTGCGGGTGCTGTCGAACAGGCTGGTGACACGCACGAAATCCAGCAGCTCGCCGTTCTGCGGTTCGTCACCGTCCAGCAGCGCACCGATAAAGTAAGGGGAATCCTTGTCCCCGACAAGCTCTGTCCCGGTTTCCGTTACGCACATCAGCGAATAGACGGTTCGCTCCCGTTCGGCATATTGCCTGCGGACAATGTCCCCGGCTTGCAGCCCCTGTGTCTTCTGTGAATCGGGGTCTATGCGGATTTTGTATTTGGAATAACGGTATACGGACATAGGTCATGACAGTTTCTCCACGGTGTCCCCGGAACAGCTGTCGCTGATCCAAAAGGAACCGCTGGTTACCGAGGTCTTTTTCACCTCGAACTCGTAAGCGCGGAACTTACAGCGGGCGACCACCTCGTCGAACGTGGCGGAAAAAGTTCCCGTGGTACGGTTCTGCCGGATGGCCCAGCCGCTTCCGGCAAAGCCGGAGGAGAAGAATTCCGACGAGAGCGACCCGCCGAAAATGCTGTTGCCGTAATGCCGGACTCCTTCCGCGACCGCTTGCAGGCGCAGCTCCTCTGTCAAGTATAGGGCTTTGTCTCCAAGCCGGGTGGGCGATGCGTCGATTCCGATATGTCCGGTTGCCTCTACAGGAACGCCAACGGTGACGAAATCGGCATCGGTACGGATATGGAAGGACTCGCTGTACCGGTTTTGGGGAGCGTAATAACCGGTGGACGGACGGTGGAGGAGTTCCGTGACATGCGGGACAACCGTACGCATGCCTTCCTTCTCGTAGACGACTTCCGAGGCAAGCGACATGCACTCCCTGTCTCCTGCAAGCAGGAAGCCATCTGCCGTACCCATCCGCAACCGCTTGTGGATAATGATACCTTCATCGGAAGTGTCCACCCGGTATGAGGAGAGCAGGTCGGCACCGTAGTTGTGGCGCACGGTCAGCGAGCCGGGGAAGCACGCCCTGCCGTAGGGGGAAAGCATCAGGCAGTCGCCGTCCACGTCCGAGATGCCGGAGAACAGGCGTATTTGGGGCGTATGGTCGCTTCCCAGCAGCAGGTCTCCGCCGATGCTGCCCAGCTGGATCCTGTCCCCGCCGGTTCTAAGAAGCACGGGAATACCTCCGATACGGATACCGTAGCCGTCCAAGAACGAGAGAAAGCCGCCGAGCGCGGCCTCTTCACCGGAAAACGAGAGCAGGCATTTCCCATTGTCGCCCAATTCCACTCCCTGTAGGGCTTTCAGTCCTCCGCCCATGACCGTGTCCCCTTGTACAGACAGGTTCCGGCTCACCATACCGTCCCGCATCATCCAGTCCACGGTATCCACATTGGCGTTGCCCCGATGATAGACATCCTGTCCGCCCACGGCCAGCCGTGCCGGGGATATGGACACTCCGGTATCCTCGTCCCCGATAATCCATGTTCCGGACGAACGGACCGCGGCATCCAGAAAATCGACATGGGAAGCGTCCAGTATCGCGGTGGACTTGTCCGTGTCGTAGCGCAATAGCAGCCTGCCACCTATATACAGGCTGCTGCCGCCCAGTCTCAGGTCGCCGGTAATACGGAGGCCGTATTCGACTGCGTTCACCGTGCCTTCGGCATCGGTAATGTCCTGCATGTAGGTTTCCATGATGCGGGTGTTGGCAATACCGGCCTCGAAGCCGTAGTTCGCACGAAGCACTCCGGTCATGTCCCCGCCCGATTTTTTCAGGTAATCCAGCAGCAGGCCTCCGCTATTGCCGGAACCGCCTTCCCCCGTAACGGCCCCGGCAATGGCGGATGCGAAACCGTAGGCGGTGTTCTTCAGCCGTACGCTCGTCTCGTCGCCCTCTTCGATGCCGTAAGGATGGTCGGCGTCCTTCTTCTGCTGGGCGTTGAAGAAGTTATGGTAGAGCTGTGCATATATGGAATAGCACAGGCTTTCCCGTTCAAGGGTTTCTATATCGGGATGCAGTTGTATGCTCATTTGGTATAGCTGGTTTTGGAGAGGAATTTCTGGATACGCGAGGTCAGGGATATGAAGTTCGGCATATTGACGGGGGACATCGTCCCCATTAATGTGGGAGTCATGATCTTCGAACATTCCGTCAGGAAGTCGAGCATGAGTTGTGCCAGTTCGTTGCCCAACACTAGCGGCTCGGTAGCGTTTTCGTCGCCGAGTGTAACTTTGTTATCGGCTACCGTCACGGTTGTGGAATTGACCTTCTGCACTATCTTGTCCGCCGTCTGCCTGACTTCCGACTTGTCCACGGTATGGGTGATGCCCTCCGCCTCGATGACAACTGTGGCTTCCTTGTCCTTGTCATTCCTGACGGTAGTGGTGACAGTGGTCGGCGTATAACGGGTGGCGGTTTCATTGCCAGTAGTTTCCAATTCGTCATAGTCCGGGGAGGAGTCGCTGTCCGGGTCCAGGTCCTCTTTCTCCGTAACGCTGATGACGGCCTCCTTGCGGGCATCCAGACGCAGGATATCTACATGGGAGAAATTCACCACGTACGCATAACGGGTAGCGGCATCCATGAATATGGTCACATCGGAAAAGAGCGCGGGCACAATCAGAAATCCGCCATCGCTGTTGGTGGCCGCCGAGAGCAGTACGCCCTTGTGGATGACCGGTTCGGGGGAAGCCGTCTCGTCTGGGTACTCGCCGACATCGATGGTCCCGCCGTAATCGGGAAACTCGTCATCGGACGGGTTGTCATGTATCTTGGCCACATAGCCATGGACCATACGGGCCGTACCGATACCGGACATGCCGCCCGGGGCAAGGCTGATACGCTCCATACTGCGGCCGAGGGCGATCTTGCGGATAGCCTCGCGGATAAGCAACTGGTTGGATTTGTCTGAAGACATGGTCTTTTATAGAAGATTAGGTATCTTCTCCGGATTACGGTTTATAGCAGATACGTGTGGATGATAAACTTTCCCTTCATATTTTCTTCGTCCATCGGGAGGATTTTCCTATTTTTGTAACCGTTTATAAATCTGCAAATGAAAATGATAACCGATAATAATGAAATGAATCAGGACAATGAGGCACATTGCCAGGAAGAGGAATGCTGCTGCCATTGCCGGCAGTATGAAACCCACTACCCGGAATTACCCTGTATCGAGATAGATCCTGATAATTTCAACGATTGGGACTGAATATGGCAAGTAACAAGAACTTTTTATTATCACGAATGGTTGTGCTCGCCAGTGTGCTCGTTACCACACTGGTTGTGTTCTTTATTGGGTTCCAACTAGAGACGGTTCCATCGGAAGATAGCCAAATGGACAGATGGGTCGGAATAGCCACGGTGTGTACCGCAATCGCTTCCATAGTTGTCGGTCTGATAACGATTTGGGTCATGTTTGACCAGCAAAAAATGCAGGACCGATTTCTGGAATACCAGAAAATGGAGCATCAACCCAATTTCATCGTCAGAAATCTTGAATTTTTAGGATATGACGAAGAGGGAAAAGATTCGTCATACGAAGAATTGGAAATTTATAACTACGGTATACGCTCGTTTTTAATCAAAGACATTCAGGTAAACACATTTTTGGTCTGGAAGTATAATCATCAGGAGCGACATCTTGTCGATAATGTCCATTTATATGATTATTGGGGGAATATGCAACTCATGTCTGATAATGATCTGATTTTTAAGACCAAAAACTCGAATGTAAGAAGAAACCTTGCCAAGTATAATTGTTTATCAGCATATTCACGCAGTTTGTATGGCTTCCACGACGCACCTAATATTCGTTTCGGTAAGAATACGATGGTTATGATTGAGTATATTGACCTTTACAATGAATCCCGCGTAAAATATTTCCAGAACGGCTGTCCGGTGGACAAGAAAACTTATGAGAAATATACCGCCTTCCAGCTGGGGCACTATGCATCGATAGATGATTTCGACCTGAAAGAATACATGTCGAGACATTATCCATCGGAGAGTCAAAAAGTACCGGGAAAGTGCCGATCGGATATATCGTAGCCTCTTTTGTAGAGCCGTATTACTTCCTGATTTTATACGGAATGCTCAACTGCTGACGGTATCCGCCCACACCGAAAGTTGTCGTTACCTCTTCCACGAGGTACACACCGTTCTTGGAGGGATTCCGGTTGTCGATCAGTTCCACCTGCACGGCAGGCTGCAGTCCGAAATCCCCGAAAATGGTCACGCTGCCCGTGATGCCGTTAAGGTTGTAATTGCGGAAATACTCCGTCGTCTCCTCCACGAGCTGGTCGGAGGTAATGCCGATGTGCGGTGACATATACGGCACGATGGTATAAGTCGAGAGATCCGCCTTTGTCTTTGTTGCGGCACCCGTTGCCGTCGTATTGCCGGTTACCTTGTGCGTTTTCTTGGATATCTGCGTGGCGTTCACCGTCTGGTATTGCCTGCTGCCGGCAACAGACGGGTCGTATTCGGGATTGAGGCGGATGGTGACCTCGAAGAACTTCTCGTCTGTCCCGAGTGCCTTGCCTGTTACAGCCAGAAACTTCGGGTCGGTCTTCACGACTTTCAGGTCGCTCTGTGCCACATGTTCGTTGAAACGGATTTTGAACGGTCCCGTCGATTCGTCTTCGGGAAACACCGGCTGTGCCTTGCTGGACGAGTAGGGTCGGCCGACGGCAATGGAGGGCATGGTTCCCTCGTTGTCAGCGTCATATTTGAGAAAACAGTAGACTTTGTATTTCGACCATTCGGAAAGGATATCCGCCACCGTGAAGTTGTCCGTTACTTTTACTTTACCGATATGGATTTCAAACTGTTTTGTATCCGAATGTATCCTGAACCCTGTGTCTTTCAGAATATTGTATTTCCCTTCCAACACCTCGTTCACGGTCGTTCCCTTGGCGGGAGTCTCGAAATGCGGGGCCTGCTTGAGTTTGAGCTTGTAGGCCATATTCTCGCACTGTATTTCCAGCATGCTGTCCGAATTGTAGCCGGTAATATAGCCGTCAAACATGTTTTTCAACACACCGTTGTAGCCCAACTTGATATTGATGCGCTGGCCCACCTTGAACGTGGTCTCGTCGACCAGCCGCTGTGTGCCGCGCTTCTCGATGATGACACCGTCCTGCATCACTTCCGTTGTTATCCGCGACACGTCTTTTCCTTCCAATGTCACATTGCCGATAATCGTAGAACGACAGACGGAGCCTTTCGGGAAGGACACCTTAGCCGTCCCGACCAGCTTCTTGTAGCTCTCGTTAATTTCGAGCGTGTGTACTTCCGTTATCTCCACCCCGCCGAGAATCTTCATGGGATTGGAAGGATCCGCATCCCCGATGGTGATACGGCAACACAGAATATCCATGGCGGCTATACCCATAGGCGTGTCAGTTTAAGCAGCGAGGCCGGGTCGATGACCTCCGCCCCGAATTTGACATATTTGATCCACTTGTTCGTGTGCCTGATGGCCGTATCCACTTTCTCCTGCTCCGACAGTTTCAGCTCCACGGCCTCGGACGGTTCCACGGCGACACAGTTGAGCGAATACGGCTGTACATTCCGGCAATCGGTAGATTGAAAGGTATAACCCTGTATAATCAATTGCGATATGTTGAACTGCCTGAGCACCGTATTGTCGCAATCGATGACACCCTTGTATTGTACCAGCTTGATGAACTTGGAGATTTCCGCTTCGGGATACACGTCCGGATATTTGGAGGCGATCTTTCCGTTGATGGTAATCTCCATGTCTCCTCCGGATATATACTCCTTGCGGGTATAATCCCGTCCCTGCACTTGGGTCAGCAGGATATTGTTCCGGCTGCTGACCTGCACCTGCGGTCCCGGATCCACGAATGTCACCAGCCCATATTGGCTATTGGGCAAAACCTTGCATTCGCTGTTGTCATAATACTTCCCCTCTTTGGATATGGACAGCTCCAGGTAATCGGGCACCGTCCGCCCCACGATGGAGTCGGTATGGCTTTTCTTCTGCGCCACCGCCTGCTGCTCGCTGATGAGCCGGTAATATTGTCCGGTCTTGTTCGCAAGGCTGGACTGTGACTGTGTCTGGAGGTATTTGTCCCGCACCTGCTGTTCCCAGTATTTGAGGTATCTGGGGTAGGAACGCAGCAGGCCGTAGGCCGTCTGCGAGACGACTTGAATGGCCGCCCTTTTCAGCAGGTCATGGTGCTTGGAGAAATAGTGCACCTGTCCGTCCTGCAGCTCTGCCAGTCCCATGCCCAATGCCATGCGGGTAGCGTTGCTGATATATCCGCCGAGCGACCCGCCCCCGAGGATGCCCCCGCTCAACAGCGTGGATGTTGCTATCTGTATAAGTCTTCCCATTGTACTGCAATTCAGTTATGCGTTCCAGCTCGCGTCGAAGTCATGGACAACGTCTATGAGCGCCTGTGCCAGCTGTTCTTTCAGGTTCTGTATCTCTTCTGTCTGCCCCTCCTTCGATTTCATCAGGTCTATGGTCTTCACGCTCAGCAGGCTGTCGATATTGACGATAACCTGTTTCGGAGCCGCGGAAGACAGCCGTCCTGTTCCTGAATAGTTTCCTCCGGCGCCTCCGTCGTCCAAATGCGTGTTGGTAATCGGATTGGTATCGAACGGGCGTGTATCATTGGAGTCCGGCTCGTTGCTGTACAGGTCCGGTGTAAATCCGGCTACACGGAGGATATTCTCAGCAGCCTCCGCCGAGCCGCCGAATGTCTGCCGGAGCGATGAAAAGAACTTTACCAGGGTCGTATGCGCCAGTTTACGGTTGGCGATGTTGTCCACGCGCTGTTCGTCAGTGGCGTTCCGCCCCAAACCCTGTTGTTTCCACAGCCCGTTTTCATCCAGTTCGAACCCCCATGCCCTGAGCCGGTTGAAGTCAAATCCACCCTTCCGCATGAGCTCCTGCGCATTAACGGCACTTGATATGGCGTTCCTGTAAACGGTGGCCGCCCGGATGATCTCCGGGACGGTCTGCGTGTTCATGTACTGTGCATAGTCGTATGTCCTGGCAGCGACCGATTCCGGCTTGTCACCTATGTCGTTTACATAGATGATTTTACCGTTCCGTACGCTCCATAGGGATTTGTCCAGGTCCTTGTCCTGCTGCCCGAAACGTTCCTTTACTGTTTTGAGGAAGGCGTCCACTTCCAGTACCGTCCCCATTTTACCGAGTTCCGCATAGGCTGCATCGATGCGTGTCTGGCTGTCCCGTCTGGCAAGAGTTACAAGAGCCTCCCTTATGTCATCCTGACGGGCTTTGTCCATGTTGTACACATGGTCGCGCGATGCCATGCCGTCCGATGAAGCGATGGCGAACTCTCCCAAAAATCCGCTCCACCAGTTCGAGGTGAACGCGCCGATCTTATGTCCCGAGGCTTCCTCAATGCTCTTGCCGGCCACCACCTCGTCCACGGCACGCTTTGTCTTGACGGCCATGTTGTATGTCTCGTTCAGGGAGGAATAAAGGGCCTCTATGGACGGATAGCGGTATTTACGGTTCGCCTCGATCTCTTCCAGTACGGCGTCCTTCGCCTCTTTTATCTTCCAGGTCTTGTATGCTACCCAGCCCAGGGCACCGACCAATGCGGCGATACCTGCCGTAGCGGCAACCGCACCTGTGCTGATGGCACTCAATGATGCCGCGGCACCGGTCAGTCCGCTTCCCGTTGCCACCTGCGTGGCGAACAACGACTGCAAGACATTCTTGGCTCCGACGGCTGTCCCTCCTCCGGCCGTCAATGCCTGCATCATCGCACCGCGTCCCGTCACTCCGGCAGATTGCATGGCCGAGACAATGGCCCTTTTCTGTGCAAACGGGATTTTCCCGATGCCCCCGATGCCTATCAACCCCTGTATAGCTCCGACAGATGCCGTCGCCGCAGACTGCCTGCCGATAAAGCCCATGGCGATACCGATGTTCGTCAGGGCGCCTGCCACCTTGAAGAGCCTGGTCGCCACGGCTCCGGTGAATACCAGCGGTTCTATCCAGTGGAAGTTCCGGGTCACCCAGGCACCGATGTTCCCGATGACGGTAAAGACATCCAGCAGGGCATTTCCCATGGAAACCAGACCGCGGGTAAATTCCGGGGCCTTGAACTTCGCCAAGAATGTACGGAGCACGTTACGGATAGACGGCTCCAATACCTCATACGCCTGCATGAACCCTTCCGTGAGTTGGGAAGACACCTGTGCCCACAGCCCCTTGGTCGTGTTCTGCTTGACGAGTGCCAGCTCCGAGGAGATGCCCTGCGCCCCCCTGTTGTAAGAGGTCAGCTCGCGTAGCTTGTCGTAATTTTTCAGGAACATCATCGCGGCATTCCCGCCGATCTTTCCGAAAATTGCCTGTACATCCGCCATCGAAGCCCCTTTCCTGTTCAGTTCCTCGAAGACGTCCGCGATGGGACGGAGCTTCTCGACCTGCACGCCCTCGATGTCGCGCATTTCCGTGAAGCGGACACCCAGGCGGTCCAGCACCTTCTGCGCCTCTTTGGTCGGTTTGGCAAAACGTGTGGCGAGGGCACGCAGCGAGGTTCCCGCCAGCGTTCCCTTCAGGCCCATATTGCCCAGAAGGCCGATGGCGGCGCTGCTCTCCGTGAAGTCCACGCCCGCCATGCGCAGGTAACCGGCGGCCATCTTGTACGACTCCGCCATCTCCACGATATTCACGTTCGAGCGGGAAATGGTGGAGGAGATGATGTCCGCCACGCTGTCCATGCTGTCGTTATGGATATCATAGCCGGCCATGATGTTCGTGGCCAGGTCGGCGATATACGACACGTCATTGTCACCGATAAGCGCGAGGTTCGTGATCGGGCGGATGGACTTGTTGATTGTCTCGATGTTCATGCCCGCCATCGACAGGAACTTGACGGCACCGGCAATCTCCACGGCGGTGTATTTCGTGTCGATACCGATCTTGCGGACATGGCGGGCCATCTCGTCGAAACGGGTCTCGAATGTCTTGAGGTCGCTGTCCGCCACACGCAGGATGGAGTGTGCCGATTCCATGATGTTCGAGTAGTCGATGGCTTTCGCCAGTTCCGAACGAACCAGGCTGTATCCCATATAGGCGTTGAGCATAGAGGCGAACGGAAGATCCCTGAATGACGGGGCTTTCGAGTACTGGATACGGTTGATGGCGGCACGGCGCTTGCTGCGGTATAGTGTCCCGGCGGCGGTCTGTTCCCTTTGCATGAGTCTCACGGACTGCATGGCGCTGCGCTGCTCCCGGCGCCGGGTTTCCTGCTCCGCCTTTTTCCTTTCCGTCTCGGTCATCCGCCGTATCTTTTCCGCCTCGCGGGCGGCATTCCTGCGTTCCCGCTCTCTGGCCCGGGCTTCGTCTGCCCGTCGCTTTTCTGCGGCGGTGGTCTCCGCCAATGCCGTCTTGCGGCGCTGGTCGGCAGCGAAGAGCTCTTCCGCATGGGCCAGTTTCTGCCGGTGCAGTTGTTGTCCGGCATAGAGCCGCTCCATCAGTTTCTGCTGCGCCTTTTCCGGCATGACGAATGCTTGTGGGGCATACGGAACAGGGACGGAGGGCATGCTCCCGCCGGCAGGAATCCCGCCCCGCATGTCGAACCGGATGACGGAAGCCTCCTTGATGCGCCCCAGCAGGGAAAGGATATGCTGTAACCGTTGTTCGGCCGCCTCCGTCCTGATTTGCAATTCGCGACCCCGTTCCACGGAGACCAGGGCGGAGTTGATCTTGCCTATGGCCTTGGTTATGCGTTTCTGCGCGTCGGTCATCGTGGTAACGGACGAAGCGGCGTTCTTCTCGATCTCCGCCTTACGTATTTCCGCCGCCTTCTTCTCGTAGAGACTCTTGGCGGCAGTCTTGACCTTCCTGCTGTCCACAGCCTGCCCGGCATGGATGGTCAGGCTGATGCCTTTGGAAAGGGTGGAGATGTCCGTCAGCAACCCCTTGATACGTTCCAGTTTCGCCTCGCTGTTCTTCGTGTCGATGGTCAGCCGGTAGTCGAAGCTGCGTTTCTTGCCGTTCTTGGTGCGGAACACGCGGTCGATCTCGTCCATCATGTTCTTGATGTTCGTCACAGCCGGCGTGAGCGAGGCTTTGGCCTGCACCAGTTTGCCCACAGCCTCGCCGAAGGCTATGACCTGCTTGGTGCCCTGCGAGGCATCGACATTGATGGTATAGTTGACCTGATAGTTCTGTTCCTGAGCCATGGTATCTGCTGTTCGCTATAAAAGATTAGTGCCGCAAGGGAAACAGAGATTAAAAACAGCCGCCGTAAGTCACGGGGGCTTACGGCGGTTATCGGGGAGTCTTCTCCGGCAGGGTGACCGGTATCGGCATACGGCTGACGAGCATCTGTTCGTGCAGCCACAACGCATCCTCGGACAACATGGCGAACTCCTCGTCCGTAACGGTGTCCAAATCCACGCCGGGAAAATAATGGCGCACGTAGACCATCCGCTGGCGGATGCGCTGCTCGTCCGTGATGCGCCACCGGTCTATAAGTTTACCAGTATGCTCTGGCGCGTGGTAATAAGCTCGGAAAGCTGACCCATCAGCCCGAAGAGGAACAGCGAGTCGTTATCCACGAGTTCTTTGTCCCCATCGACAAAGCAGTCGCGGGCAAGCGTGCGCATAGCCATGACCTCGTCTTTCTTCGAGGCAGCCATGAACTTCGAAAACTGCGGGAACGTCGGTTCGCCCATGTAGGCGACGTACACCTCCTTTTCACCGTTGTCGGTGTCCCCGAAAACAACCATCGGGTAAATCTTGCGGAGTTTCTTTTCCTCCCTGAGTTTGAGAGCCCTCTCCTTGATTTCAGACTCCTGTTTGAGTGTGAGCATCTTTTCGTCCATATCGATATGTTTTTGGTTCATGGAAAGTATAGGACATCATACTTGTAAACGGTTGTTGGAATTCAGAAATTATCGAGATGTTCCATGATAATTTGTTTGGAAAAGATATTGTGGCAATAGCAACTGCATGAAAATGTAATTTTCTATCGGTTAATGGTAACCGGTCCGGGCGGACAAAGATCAATATATAGTGGAATTATCATAATGGAAAGACGGATGGCAAATTATGAGTCAATGCATATACAGCTTTTATATCACTCGTAAAATATCATTCGTATATAGTTGTTATATCATATTTTATCACTATATTTGCACAGTTTTCATGGTGTATGAAAATTGAGCAATCATTATGGAAAAAGGAATAAATGTCATATTGGCTGACGAGAGACTGGAACTCCGTAAGATGGAGCGGTCTGAGTTAAAGGGTGTCTATACAGATGCCGTACTCAGTTTCAATTTCTATGAGACAAGTTATAAAGGGTGTGGATTTTTGCTTCTTGCGCCGAAGAAGAAGGACAGATACACTCCGATGCAGTACTCCAATATCTCAAAAAGAATCAACGACACGCTTGGAAAGCCTGTCGCATTCTTGTTCGACGATCTGGTATATTACGAGCGTAACAGAATGTTCAGTCGCGGGGTCTATTTTATCGTATCCGACAAATATGCCTTTCTTCCATTCCTCGTTATCAATGCACGCACGGCAGAGGTGTCCGGGAAGTCATCGTTGACTCCTGTGGCCCAGTACATATTGTTCTATCATCTGCAGGCCATGTCGCTGGATGGCAAGACTTACAAGGATATCGAGAGATTCGTCCCTTATAAGTATGTCACTATCTCACGCGCGATGAAAGCATTGGAGCAGTTCTCCCTGTGTGAGTTGAAAAGAGAATCCGGCGGTTCAATCACCGTTCGTTTCCTGTCGGATGACAGAGCGTTATGGGAGAAGGCCCTGCCTTACCTGATTAACCCTGTCAGGGAGATCTGGTACTGCGATGACATCCGTTCTGATGATGAGTTGTGTGTATGCAGTTATAATGCTTTGGCACACTACACGAGTCTCAATCCCGACCATACGCTTATGTTCGCATTCGAGAAAGAAGCGTTCAAGGAGATGAAGAGCGAGAACATCTTCTCCGGTCTTAACAAGATGGACGGAGCCGCCAAAATCGAGGTCTGGGAATATCCTCCGGTAGGGCTCAAAAAGGTCGTGGATAAGTTATCGCTATATATGACATTGAAGAATGACAGCGATGCAAGGGTGGAAAACGAACTTGAAATAATGATTGGCGAAATATGGTGACAGGACTTGACAAATTCAGAGAGGCATTCCTCGAATATGCTGGCAACTATGTGATTATCGGCGGTACTGCCTGCGACATTGTGCTGCGGGATACAGATATGAAGCCCCGTGCCACAAGCGACATCGATATGATTGTCGTAGTGGAGAACATGACACCGGAGTTTGCTGCGGCATTCTGGCAATTCATTCGTGACGGCGAGTACAAACCTACCAGGCGAGACAGGGAGACGGATGGCCGGACGGTCTATACGCTTTACCGCTTTGAGGAAGCCCTAGCGGGATATCCTGTAAAGATAGAGCTGCTGTCACGACATTCGGACATTCTCGGTGAGCCGTCAGGTTTCGTCATTGAGCCGATACCCGTTGACGGGGAGGTATCAAGTCTCTCGGCCATCATTATGGATGACGACCACTATAACTTCACCATCAGGAACAGTTTTGTGGACAATGGTCTTAGAGTGGCATCACCGCTTGCGCTCATCGTCCTCAAAATCAAAGCATACCTGAACCTGCTTGCAGAGAAGGAGCAAGGGCGTCACGTGAACACAAAGCATATCAGGAAACATCGCTCCGATGTACTCAAATTGGTTGCCACGACACCGTTGGGTGATCCGGTTCCCGTAACCGCAGATATTTTACAGAGTGTAACCGATTTCGTGGCAAAAATAAGAGAGATGCTGCCAAGCCAGGGGCTTGAAGCGGCTTTGGGGCGCCCGTCGGAGGATATAGCAAGTTACATTGACATTCTTGAAGATATGTTTATTGGAGAAGTAAAATGAAGATACAATACGCATCAGACCTGCACCTTGAATTCCCGGAGAACAGCAGCTATCTGAAACATAGTCCATTGGAGGTGGCCGGCGATATACTGGTATTGGCCGGCGACATCGGCTATATCGGTGATGAGAACTATTCCAGGCATCCGTTCTGGGACTGGTCGTCCGAGAACTACAGGCAGGTAATAGTCATTCCCGGCAACCACGAGTTCTACAAGCTGTTCGACCTGGATAAACTCTATAACGGCTGGTCGCTGAATATCCGCGAGAATGTGGCCTGCCATTATAATGCGGCTATTCCGTTGGGTGATGACATTGAGCTTATTGCCACAACCCTCTGGGCGCATATCCCGTTGCAGGATGCTTTCAGAACGGAATCCGTTATAAGTGACTTCCGCAGGATACGGTGTGGTGTTGAGCCGTTAGACTTTAACAGGTTCAATGATGAGCATTATCGTTGTTTCAGGTTCCTTGAGAAGGCTGTAAGCAACAGCACGGCAAAACACATTATCGTTGCAACCCACCATGTCCCATCGTTTGAGCTGATGTCTCCCGAATTCAAAGGCAGTGACTTGAATGGTGCTTTTACTGTTGAGTTGGGAGATTATATCGCTGCAAGTCCCATCGAATACTGGATATATGGCCATTCACACAGAAACATCGATAAGGTCATCGGGAATACAAAATGCATCAGCAACCAGTTGGGATATGTTTTCAGCAATGAGCACGGCTCATTTGACGGAGCAAAGTATATCGGGATTGCATAACAGGACATACAGGCATATCGCTTGACAATAAGCGACACAACCAGCATACCGTCATGGCTTTACCAACTTGCCCTCCATACCGCAGCGTTCAAGCACTGCGGTATTTTCTTTGTCGAAAGCAATCAGGCAGGACGGAGCGCCTGCCGTGCCTCCCTGCTCTCCAGTCACGTGATAGAAACTCAGCCGTCCTTTAATAAACAAGATGGAATCCGCATTCGGAAACACCAGTTCGTGGAATAACCTTGTGTCTGTTCGCGCAAAAGTCAAAGCAACGGCATTGCGGTGTTCCACACAACGCCTGATAAACTGTACGATGAGTGCCGTATCATAAGGAGGATTGCAGAACACCCGCCCGAACCACGGTTGCCGGAGTCCGTTATCCTCGATGGTATAATGGTGTGCCGCCGTGCTCCACGGACGTTTCACGGGAGCACAGGGATCCAGATCGAACGACCCCAGCCGCCTCAAGATATGTGGCGGTGTGAGCCATTCGTTTTTCCCGGTCGAGGATTTCCCCTCAAAGGTCACATCCATGGCCTTAGATCGTATCGCCCGCGCCGATTTGAATGTCGAACGGATTCAAATCGAACTCATGGGTAATATTGGTGTCGTCCTGCTGCGACTCAAGACAGTCCTCCGTGAATATGCAGCCTTTGAGCGTCACGGTGGTGGTCGTCCAGTCCTCGCTGGCCATCGGGTTCGCAAAACTGATGATCAGGTCGAATTCGCCGATTTCGAGCAGCGAGCCGTATACCGAGCGCAACAGTTGCTGCGTGGCATAGTCCATCGTGATGCTTGCCGCATAGGTGATGTTCCCGAAACCGCGGGACACCGGCCGGCCGCCCATGCCGTAATTGCTCTCCACCTTGCGTTTCTTCGACCACTTGATGGCGGACACGCCTTCAAGTGTCGTGGATCCCTCGTCGATTCCCAATGCGGTCGATGACAGGGTTATCATCGACCACGAGTATGCTACGTTATTGATTATTGCCATATGCTATGCTTTGTTTGCGGTTAATGACAGCCCTTCCTCTACATAAATCTTCACGGCCACACCGACCGGAACAAGCACGTACGAGATACGGAGCGTATCGTCCACCAGTACATTCTGGTTGGGGTCGATGGTCACGGCATACCCGGAAATCTCCTGCGCCGCCTGCATCTTGGCCAGTATGTCCCCGATGAGCGTCTTGAACGCCGTAATCTTCGACGGGGCAAGGAAGCCGGTGGAGGGATTGACCATGAGCGGAGAGTTCACGTACGGCAGCAGTGCGGTACGCACGGCACGGCGGCTCTTGTTGATGGTGCGGTTCCGCGCGATGGTACGGAAGTCCCCCGTCGAACAGGTCTGGTCTTTCGAGATGTAGATCCCGTTCTCGCGGCCGGCATACTTGATGGGAAAGATATAGCCCTTGTCGTCGAGTTCGTCCAGCAGCGAGGGCGAAAGCGACTCGTACCGGTTCAGGCTGAGGAAATTCTCCTCCGCCTCGTCAAGGTTGATATCCCCGAACCCCAGCTCTATTTCCTGGAAATCGTCCGCGAAGAGATTGAACTGCTTGACCCATGCGATGGACTCATGCACACTGGCCCTGGCGATGGCACCCATGACGGCCCCCAGAAATCCGACCGGCGTATGGTTCCTGTTATACATCTGCATCGTGGAGATCTTCTCATGGTGCGCCTGCCCGAAAATGCAGCTGATACGGCTCGCTTCGCAGATACACGACGGAATCCTGTTCAGGTCGATCTGCCGCCCGTCCGTCGTGTCCGCACCCGTATTGGAGGTATTGGCGGAAAGAACAAGCGACAGCGGCTGGTTCTGTTCCGCAAGACCCACCGCCACATCGTTCAGCCCTTTCACAAGGTTCAGGCTGTATTTGTCCGCCGAACTTCCGGCTTTCCACAGTGGCTGTTCCGTCCAGACACCTATCTGGTTGATCATACCCCCAGCGGCACGCTGCATGATTTCCAGCGCGTCCCAGTTGGCCGAACAGTCGGCAAACATCACGTAGAGTTTTCCGGAACCGTTCAGGTTGCCCGACATCCGGAAAAACTCACGGATATGGTAGGCCGGGATACCGTGCAGGAAATTGACGTTCATCTCCTCCTCGTCGGTTGCCTCCACACGTTCGATGATACCGAAGTCGTTCA
>OLVU01000416.1_pt1 | contig 37660 bp, 34 predicted proteins | sample 1673321 | NCBI WGS metagenome assembly OLVU01 (sample SAMEA3178942, study PRJEB25190) | human gut metagenome | biome: human gut; feature: human-associated habitat; material: faeces | place: Austria | collected 2013 | reverse complement strand
TGACCATCTTCAGGATGCGCTCCACCTCGCCGCCGAAGTCGGCGTGGCCCGGGGTGTCCACAATGTTGATCTTGGTGTCGCCGTACTGGATGGCGGTGTTCTTGGCCAGGATGGTGATGCCCCGCTCACGCTCCAGATCGTTGGAGTCCATGACCCGCTCCACCGTCTCCTGGTTCTCGCGGTACACGCCGCCCTGCTTGAGCATCTGGTCCACCAGGGTGGTCTTGCCGTGGTCCACATGGGCGATAATGGCTACGTTTCTCAGTTTTTCGTTCTGCAAAGGAAAAACCCCTTTCTTTTGGGTATAAAAATTCATGCACTGTGCGGCGCACCACGAAAACAGGCAAACTCTTCTGTGCATGAAGTTTTGTGCATCATTCCCGGTTGCCCCGAAGGGGCGAGGGAATGGCACATTCTATTTTTTGCTATGCTTTTGCATAGCAAATCTCTCAACCTTCACATTATATCCCCGGATTTTTCCGATTGCAAGAACTTTTTGTGAATTCCGGCTGTTTTTTAGGTTTTGCTTTTCCTTTGACCCGGGACGTGGTATAGTGAGGGGGAAAGGGGGCGTTTGTATGGACCAGGAGACGCTGCGACGGAAATTGGCAGAGCACCGGCCGTCCTTGCAGCAGGCGCGGGGTGAATTTGCCGTGCTGGTGCCGCTGGTGGAGGGGCCGGAGGGGCTGAGCCTTCTGTATGAGGTGCGCCCGGCGAAGCTGCACCACCACAGCGGGGAGGTGTGCTTCCCCGGCGGACGGATGGAGCCCGGAGAGACGCCCCGGCAGTGCGCCCTGCGGGAGACCCGGGAGGAGCTGGGGATCCCGGCAGAGCGGATCGGGCTTCTGGGGGACCTGGACTTTCTTTATCTGCGGTCCGAGGGGCTCATGTACCCGGTGCTGGCCCGGCTGGATCCGGCGGCGCCTCTGCGCCCCAGTCCCGACGAGGTGCGGGACACATTCACGGTGCCCCTGTCCTTTCTGCGGGCTCACCCGCCCGCGATCTACCGCTACCCCCTGCGGCCGGAGATCGGGGCGGACTTTCCCTATGACAAGGTGGGTGCGGCGGCGGACTATCCCTGGCAGGCCGGGCACATGGAGGTGCCGGTATACGAGGGGCTTCCGTATCCCCTGTGGGGGCTGACGGCCCGGATCACCTGGTGGCTGCTGGAGCGGTATGGGGACATATTGACAGGTATGTTATAATGTAACGTGGCTGATTATATAGAAAAAAGAGGAAACTGCTATGGAATTTACACAGGGCGCGCCCTTTGACAGCTTTGGCCTGTCCGAGGCCACCATGCGCGCCATACGGAACAAAGGATACGAGATCAGCACCCCCGTTCAGGCCGGGTGCATCCCCCCCATGCTGGCGGGAAAGGACGTGATCGCCAAGGCCCCCACCGGCACCGGCAAGACCATGGCCTTCGGCATCCCCATCATCGAGCGCATCGACCCGGACAGCGAGGACGTGCAGGCGGTGATCCTGGCCCCCACCCGGGAGCTGGCCATGCAGATCACCGACGAAATGCGCCAGATCGCCGTGTGCCATGAGGGGGTCCGCCTGGTGTGCCTCTACGGCGGACAGCCCATTGCCAAGCAGATCAACGCCCTGAAGCGGCGGCCCCAGATCGTGGTGGCCACGCCGGGCCGCCTGTCCGACCACATGAAGCGCCGCACCGTGACTCTGGGTCAGGTGCAGACCGTGGTGCTGGACGAGGCGGACCGGATGCTGGACATGGGCTTTATCCACGATGTGACCCGCATTCTGGACAAGATCCCCCACCGGAGGAATCTGGGGATGTTCTCCGCCACCATCTCCCGGGAGGTCATGGACATTTCCTGGGTGTATCAGCGGGACCCGGAGGAGATCACCGTGCAGGCCACCCGGGAAAATAAGCCGGACATTCTGCAATACCGCATCGAGGTGCCGTCGGACAAGAAGGTGGACGCCATTGCCGCCATCATCCGGGCCCAGCAGCTGGACCGGGTCATCTGCTTCTGCAACACCAAGGGCTCCACGGAGCGGCTGACAAAATTTTTGCAGCTGCGGGGACTGGACGCCCAATGCATCCACGGCGACATTCCCCAGCGCAAGCGGGAGGAGGTCATGGCCCGGTTCCGGGACGGGGAGCTTCATGTGTTCGTGGCCACGGACGTGGCCAGCCGGGGCATCGACGTGGACGACGTGGACGCGGTGTTCAACTTCGAGGTGCCGGAGGAGAACGAGTATTATATCCATCGCATCGGCCGCACCGGCCGGGCCAGGAAGCACGGCGTGGCATATACCCTGCTGTCGGACTTCCCGTCCCGCATGCGGCTGGACGATATCGCCCGCAACACCCGCAGCCAGATCATCCCCGCCGTTCTGGGCGAGGACGGCCAGGTGACGCCGGCGGAAAACAAATCCAAGTAAGGAGCGTGGCCCCTATGAAACGACGGATACGGTGGACGGCCCTGGTGCTGGCGGTATGCCTGCTGGCTCTGACCGGCTGCGCACAGCAGCGGGACACCATGACCCTGCGGGTGTGTCTGGACAGCGCGCCCGCCACCCTGGACCCCGCTATGGCGGCCACCGACGCCGAGCGCACGGTGGTGTCCCATTTGTTTGAGAATCTGATGAAGCTCTCCCGGGGGGAGAACGGCAGCATCCAGGCCGCTCCCGCCGTGGCAAAGTCCTATGCCGTGGAGGATAACCTGGACGGCACGGAGACGTATACCTTTACCCTGCGGCAGAATGCCCGGTGGTCCGACGGCAAGGCCGTTACCGCCCACGACTTTGTTTACGCCTGGCAGCGGCTGGCGGATCCGGCCACGGGCTCGCCTCACGCAGCGCTGCTGGATATGGTGGCGGGGTCCAGTCAGGCCCGGGAAAAGCAGGACGGAAGCCTTTTGCAGGTGTCCGCCCCGGACGACTTCACCTTTGTGGTGCAGCTGTCGTATAAGTGCGCCTATTTCCTGACGGACGTGTGCGCCGCCAGCGCCACCATGCCGGTGCGCAGCGATGCGGCGGAGCAGGAGGACTGGTCCCTGCACTCCGAGACGCTGCTGACCGACGGGCCCTATCGGGCCACCGCCTGGGAGGAAACGGGACTGACGGCCCTGGCCGCCGACGGGTATTATGACGCCCGCCGTCTGGGGCCGGACGTGCTGGAGTTCCGGTTTGAGACGGACGGCCAGAAGCGGGCGGAGCTGGTGGAGCACGGCGACGTGGACTTTGCCATGAACCTGCCGGAGGGCGACACCTCCGATCCCTATCCCCAGACCACGGTGCTGCTGCTGAACCAGCGGGCCGAGAGCCTGGAGAACGAATCCCTGCGCCGGGCCCTGAGTCTGGTCATCGACCGCAGCGCGCTGGTGGAGGGCCTGTCCTGTGACGCAGCGGAGGGCATTGTGCCCCCGGGCCTGCGCAATACCATGGGCGGCGATTTCCGCACGGAGAGCGGCAGCCTGGTGGACAACGCCCCCGATAACTACAAGGCTCTGTGCCAGCAGGCCAAGACCCTGCTGGAGGAGGCAGGCGGCGTAAAGGCCGTGGGGCAGATCACCCTTTTGTACGACACCTCGGACGAGACGGCGACCAATACCGCCATGGCCGTCCGGGACGCCTGGAAGCACCAGCTGGGGATCATCGCCGTTATGCGCGGCGCCACGGCCCAGGAGCTGGCGGAGGCTGTGAACCGGGGCGAATACATCGTGGCGCTGACGACCCTGACCGCTGACCGGGGCGATGCGTCCGGTCTGCTGTCCTGGTGGCAGAGCGGCAGCAGCTTCCACTCCACCGCCTATGTCATGCTGCTGCGGGCAGCGGAGGCCTCGGGCCGGGTGGAAGTCCGGGACGCCTATCTGGAGGACGCGGAGCGGATGCTGGTGGAGGACGGCTGGGTCATTCCCCTGTACTATCCCCATCGCCACAGCGGCCTGGGCCAGCACCTGACGGCTCCCCTGTACGACGGCACCGGGGTGTATCTGTTCTCCGGCGTGGTGCAGCAGACGCCGCAGTAAATCACAGGATTCGGGAGGAAGCACCATGAAAGAGACTGTTTTGCTTACCGGCGGAGCCGGGTTCATCGGCTCTCACATTGCCGTGGAGCTTTTGCAGCGGGACTATGACGTGGTCATTGCCGACGACCTGTCCAATGCCCGCCCGGACGTGCCGGAGCGCATCCGGCAGATCACGGGCCGGGCCCCGGCGTTCTATCACATGGACGCGGCGGACCGTCCGGCTCTGGACCGGGTGTTCCGGCAGCATCCCATTGCCGCCGCCGTCCATCTGGCGGGATACAAGGCCGTGGGCGAGTCGGTGCAGAAGCCCCTGGCCTATTACCGGAACAACCTGGACACCACCCTGGCCCTGCTGGACGTGATGGCGGACCACGGGGTACACCGGCTGATCTTCAGCTCGTCGGCCACGGTGTACGGCGACGCCCCGGCTCCCTGCCGGGAGGATATGCCCACCGGCGGCTGCACCAATCCCTATGCCTGGACCAAGCTGATGATCGAGCAGATCCTGCGGGATGCGGCCAAGGCCGATCCGGCCCTGTCCGCCGTGTGCCTGCGGTATTTTAACCCCGTGGGAGCCCACGAAAGCGGCCTTATCGGGGAGCTGCCCAACGGCATTCCCAACAACCTGATGCCCTACATCACCCAGACCGCCGCCGGTATCCGACCGGAGCTGACGGTGTTCGGCAACGATTATCCCACTCCCGACGGCACCGGCGTCCGGGACTATATCCACGTGGTGGATCTGGCCCGGGGCCATGTGGCGGCGCTGGAGTTTTCCCGGACCAGCCCGGGCTGGGAGGCCATCAACCTGGGCACCGGCCGGGGCAGCAGCGTGCTGGAGATCGTGGAGACGTTTCAGCGGGTCAACGGCGTGGCGGTGCCTTACCGCATCGGCCCCCGGCGGGCCGGGGATCTGCCCACCTGCTATGCCGCCACGGACAAGGCGGCGCGGCTGCTGCACTGGCACGCGGAAAAGGACCTGGCCGACATGTGCCGGGACGCCTGGCGCTGGCAGCAGAGCCAGAATCAATAACGCACACACAATTCCGGGCCGGTATGGGCGCTGCCTGTTCCGGCCCGCAGCATTCGCAAAAGGAGATTTTTCATGATGCCTATCCGTTCCAGGGCCGCAGCGGCGGCCGTGCATATCCTTACTGCCCTGTGCGCCGCTGTGGGCGTGGTGCTGCAATGCGGCTTTATCGGCGGGAAGCTGAACCTGGCCGTCCTGCAATACTTCACGCTGATGAGCAACATCCTGTGCGCCGTGTACTTCACCGGCGCCGCCGTGCATACCCTGCGCCGGGGCGGCACCTGGCTGCCGGTGTGCAAGGGGGCCCTGGTGATGGCCATGGCCATCACGGGCATCACCTTCCACCTGGTGCTGGCCGCCGGGGACTTCAGCATGGGCCCCACCCAGCTGATCACCAATCATCTGCTGCACACCGCCGCCCCTCTGCTGACGGTGCTGGATTGGCTGCTGTTCGACGAAAAGGGCCGGTACCGCTGGTTTGAGCCGTTCCTGTGGGGCATTTTCCCGTCGGCATACTTTGTATACACCATGATACGGGCCCGGGTCAGCAGCTTCCGGTTCTATAACGGCTCACCGTATCCCTATGCCTTCATGGACGTGGACGCCCTGGGCTGGGGCAAGGTGCTGCTGATCTTCCTGGGCATGGCGGCGGCGTTTCTGGCCTTCGGCTATGTGCTGGTGTGGCTGGATCATCTGCTGGCCCGGCGGCGGGCATGACAGGCCGGCGGGACCCGGCCCGGGACATGGAGGCCGCCCGGGCCATTGCCCGGCAGGCGGCGTCCCTGGGGGGCGCGGCATACTATGTGGGCGGCTTCGTCCGGGACCGGCTGCTGGGCCGGGAGAACACCGACGTGGACATCGAGGTCCACGGCGTCACCCCCCGGCAGTTGGCGGAAATATTGGACAGTATGGGGGGCCGCCTGGAGATGGGGGCCAGCTTCGGCATTTACGGCCTGAAGGGCTATGGCCTGGACATTGCCATGCCCCGGCGGGAGCGGGCCACAGGCCGGGGCCACCGGGATTTCCAGGTCAGCGTGGACCCGTTTCTGGGCACGGAGCAGGCTGCCCGGCGGCGGGATTTCACCGTGAACGCTCTGATGGAAAACGTGCTGACGGGGCAGGTACTGGACCACTTCCACGGACTGGACGATCTGCGCCGGGGTATTCTGCGCCATGTGGACAGCCGGACGTTTCCGGAGGACCCGCTGCGGGTGCTGCGGGGAGCCCAGTTCGCGGCCCGGTTCCGGTTCGCCGTGGCCCCGGAAACCGTGGCTCTGTGCCGGGATATCGACCTGGCCGCCCTGCCGCCGGAGCGGGTGGAGGGGGAGCTGTGCAAGGCGCTTTTGCAGGCGGACCGCCCCTCGCTGTTTTTTGAGACGCTGCGGGACATGGGACAGCTGTCCCCTTGGTTTCCGGAGGTGGAGGCCCTGATCGGCGTTCCTCAGGAGCCGGGCTTTCATCAGGAGGGCGACGTGTGGAACCACACCATGCTGGTGCTGGACCAGGCGGCGGCCCTGCGGAGCCGGGCGCGGCGGCCCTTTGCCTTTATGCTGGCGGCCCTGACCCACGACCTGGGCAAGACCGTCACCACACAGCGGGTCCGGGGACGCATCCACGCCTATGCCCATGAGACGGCGGGGGGCCCCCTGGCGGAGGCTCTGCTGCGGCGGATCGTGGGAGAGAAGGCGGTGACGGCCTATGTATTGAACATGGTGGAGCTGCACATGAAGCCCAACGCCCTGGTGGGAGCCGATGCGTCGGTGAAGGCCAGCAACCGGATGTTTGACCGGTCCGTGGAGCCGGAGGATCTGATCCTGCTGGCCGCGGCGGACGGCCGGGGCACCCGGGGCCGCTGGCCCTGGGAGGATACGGAGCCGTGGCTGCGGCAGCGGCTGGCCCTGTATCGGGAAATCATGGCCCGGCCCCAGGTCACCGGGGCAGAGCTGATCGCCGCCGGATTGACGCCGGACAGCCGGTTCCGGGAGCTGCTGGACTATGCCCACAAGCTGCACCTGGCGGGTATCCCCCACGACAGCGCCCTGAAGCAGACCCTGGCCTACGCCCGGAAGCGGAAATAACCACACGGCATTTTTTTAGCTTGCAAACGGGATGCTCCTGTGGCATGATAGACGAGAAGCAGTGTATCATGCCACAGGAGGTATTTTTATGCATATCACCGTTATCGGATGCGGGCGCTGGGGCTCGCTGATCGCCTGGTATCTGGACCGCACCGGCCACCGGGTCACGCTGTACGGCCGCCCGGGCTCCCGGCACATGCAGCGGTTTCTTGCCACCCGGCAGAATGACCTGCTGACCCTGCCGGAGTCCATTGCCCTGTCCACGGACCTGGCCTGCGTCCGGCAGGCGGAGACGGTGGTGATCTCCATCGGCTCCCAGGGGCTCCAGGGCCTCATGGACCAGCTGAAGCCTCTGTCCCTCCGGGACAGGATCTTCGTTCTGTGCATGAAGGGCCTGGAGCAGGGCACGGGCCGCCGCCTGAGCCAGATCGCCGAGGAGAATCTGGACCCCTCCAACGCCGTGGCGGTGTGGCTGGGGCCCGGCCACGTCCAGGAGTTTTACCGGGGCATCCCCAACTGCATGGTCATCGACAGCCGCCGGGAGGACGTGAAGCGCCGCCTGGTGCAGTCGTTTTCCAGCGACCTGATCCGGTTTTACTATGGCGACGATCTCATCGGCAACGAGGTGGGAGCCGCCGCCAAGAACGTGGTGGGCATTGCCGCAGGCTTTCTGGACGGCAAGGGACTGTCCAGCCTGAAGGGGGCCCTGATGAGCCGGGGCACCCGGGAGGTGGCGCGGCTGATCCAAGCCATGGGCGGCAGCCAGCTGTCGGCCTATGGCCTGTGCCACCTGGGGGACTATGAGGCCACGGTGTTCTCCCGGTACAGCCACAACCGGCAGTTCGGCGAGTCCTTCATCCGGGGCGAGACGTATACGGACCTGGCGGAGGGATACTATACCGTGGAGGCGCTGGTGCTGCTGGGACAGCGGTACGGCGTGGAGCTGCCCATCTGCCAGGCGGTGCACCGCGTTCTCTATTGCGGCGCGGACCCCATGCAGGAGCTGCGGGCGCTGCTGGACCGGAATCTGACCCGGGAATTCGGGGAATGAAGCAAAGGGCCAAGGCCAACCGATCCCGGATGGGCCTTGACCCTTTGTTTTTTTGTTTTTATTTTATAATGACGCAGTGCGGGCTGCAAAATTTACCAAGGTCCGACAGCGCATATTCGCGGACGCAGCGGCACAAGCTATGGCTGCGATACCCGAACAGCGGTTTTCGCTGAAAACGCAAGAAAGGAGAACGCAATCATGTCTACCAAGAATACCAACAAGCTGAACGTGCCCCAGGCCCGTGCCGCCATGGATAAGTTCAAGATGGAGGCTGCCAGCGAGGTGGGCGTCAACCTGAAGGAAGGCTACAACGGCGACCTGACCTCCCGCGAGGCCGGTTCCGTGGGCGGCCAGATGGTCAAGAAGATGATCGAGTCCTACGAGAAGAACCTGTAACCATATACGCACAAAAGCGGACGGCTTCAAAGCCGTCCGCTTTTGTGCCAGACTGTCAAAAAAATAGGATTGCCTCTGCCTTCGGAAAGGAAGATAGTTACGAAAGAAACCCATCAGGGGTGTCTTTCGTTTTCAAGCACCGCCTTTTCAGAACTTTTATAAAAGGTCTGAAAAGGCCTTGGAGCTTGTCAAAAAGGATTTTTGACAAGCTCGCACAGCCGATGGAGTGCCCAGAAAAATTGCAGGGCGCTGCGATAGGGAAAATCACAGCGCCCTGCATCCGTTACGCCTGCTCCAGGGTCTGGAGGGCGCAGGCCGTCCTGGCAGCCAGGCGGGCATTGTTATACACCAGCTGGATGTTGCTGTCCAGGCTGTCGCCGCCGGTCAAATCCTTGACCCGGGCCAGCAGGAAGGGCGTGGTCTCCTTGCCGTGGATGCCCTGGGCCTTGGCATCGGCCAGGGCCTGCTCGATGGCGGCGTCGATGACCTTGTGGTCCATGGAATACTCCTCAGGAATGGGGTTGGTGACCAGCATGCCGCCCTTCATGTCCAGCTGACGGGCCACATGGAAGGCCTTGGCCAGCTCCTCGGGGGTGTCGATCTCGTAGTCCACGGCGAAGCCGGACTTGCGGGTATAGAAGGCAGGCAGCTCCTTGGTGCCGTAGCCGATAACGGGCACGCCCTTGGTCTCCAGGTACTCCAGGGTCAGACCCAGGTCCAGGATGGACTTGGCCCCGGCGCAGACCACCATCACAGGCGTCTGGGCCAGCTCCTCCAGGTCGGCGGAGATGTCCATGGTAGTCTCTGCGCCCCGGTGAACGCCGCCGATGCCGCCGGTGGCAAAGATACGGATACCGGCCATGTGGGCGATCATCATGGTGGTGGTCACGGTGGTGGCGCCGTCGCGTCCCTCTGCCACAAGAATGGGCAGATCCCGGCGGCTGGCCTTGGTGACGGCGTGGCCGCTCTTGCCCAGATAGTCGATCTCCTCGGGAGTCAGGCCCGCCTTCAGGCGGCCGCCGATGATGGCGATGGTGGCGGGGACGGCGCCGTTTTCGCGGATGATCTTCTCCACGTTCAGAGCAGTCTCCACATTCTGGGGATAGGGCATGCCGTGGGAGATGATGGTGCTCTCCAGAGCCACCACGGGACGGCCCTCGGCCACTGCCTGCTGCACCTCAGGTGCGATATCCAGATAACGATTCATAAGTCATTTACCTCCTGTTGAGAATTGTTTCAATGTTATCCCAGCACATAGCCGGGTTGATGGTGGTTTCTGCCTCGCAGGCCAGAGCGCCTGCGCCCACGGCCCAGCGGGCCGTGGCGGCAAGGGAATCGCCCAGAACCATCCGGGCGGCCAGGGCGGCGGCCACGGCGTCTCCGCCGCCGGTGGCGTTGGCCACATGGCACCTGGCACAGGGGACCCACGCGGTACTCCCCTGCCGGTCGGCGGCATAGATGCCCTCCGCGCCCAGGGAGATGTACACCGTGCTCAGGCCGGTGTCCAGCAGGCGGCGGGCCGCCTGGGCTGCGTCCTCCGGAGTCCGGATGGACATGCCGGACAGCAGCTCCGCCTCCAGGCGGTTGGGCTTCAGGGCCGCCAGCTTGCCCAGCACCGGCCGCAGCTTTTCGGCCTTGATGGTGGATACGGGGTCCGCCAGAATGGGGGCCCGGCAGTTGTCGCACAGCCAGCGGATGCTGTCCTCCGGCAGGTTGGTCTCCAGCACCACCAGGTCCGCCCCGTTGATGAAATCCAGCCGCTGCCGCAGGAAATCCGGGGTCATGCACTGATAGATGTCCATGTCGTTGACGGCCAGGGCCATATCCCCGTCGGGCCCGGCGATGTACAGATAGGTACCGGTGCGGCAGTCCGGCAGCACGGCGCTGGCGCTCAGGTCCAGGCCGATGTCCCTGGCGTTTTCCTGGACCCGGCGGCCGAAGTCGTCGTCGCCCATCACCGTCACCATGGCGGTCTGCTGGCCCAGCAGACACAGGTTGTGGGCGATGTTGCGGCCCACGCCGCCCAGGGACGTGGTCACATGGCCGGGATTGGAGTCCCGGGCCACCAGCTTCCCGGCGGACACCGCGCCGATGTCCATGTTCACGCCGCCTACCACCGCCACATACGGGGCAGTGCGGACAATGTAGCCCTTGCCGGTGATGCAGCCCTTTTTCATCAGGTTGGATATGTGCACCGCCACGCTGGAGCGGGTGATGCCGGCCTTGTCCGCCAGCTCCTGCTGCGAGATCATGGGGTTTTCCCGGATCCACTCCAGCAGCTGGCGCTCTCGCTGGGTCACAGGCTCACCTCCTAAGCAAAAGTTTGTTTCCTAATCTATTGCTTATTATATGCAGAACGCAGCCCCTTGTCAAGCCCCCTTTGGCAAATATTTTCGCTGGTCCGGGCAAAAAAGAACGCGCCCCCGGCGCGTTCTTTTTGACTCACTGTTTATTCAGATAATCCAGCAGCTCCTGGGCCTCGGTGGCAGACCAGAAGCCGTGCAGCGTCAGGCTGTCCTCAACGGGAGAATAGATGCCCACAACGCTGTTCTGCGTCTCAGGCATCGCAAAATACACCGGGGCATAGGAGTCCGCCGCATACTCATAAATCAGCCAGACGCCGCTCTCCAGCTCTGCCCAGGACTTTGTACCGTCCAGCTTCCGGCCCAGGTCCTTTACCTGTTCATTTTCATCCAGCTGCGCTTCTATCAGCTGGCCCAGGGTGGATACGATTTTTTCATACGTCTCCGTGCCCTTGTCAAAGCTATTCTTTTCCCGGCCATCCCTGGTCATCACGATCCGCTCCGGGGCGGCCACCTCACCGGCGTAAACATCCTGGGCGGGATGGTCCTTATAGTCCTCCCAACCGGCCAGCTCCACCTTTTTTCCGCACCCGGCCAGCAGCACGATGCACAAGGCCAGAGGCAGGAGGATCTTCGCGATTTTCATACGACACGTCCTTTCCATTTTCTAACATTTTTCTGTCCTGCTCGGGTCCACTTTTGGTAGTATACCATAAGAAAATCGGTTTGTAAATAGAGACTGCGAATTTTTGTTTTTTTTCGCGCTTATGACTGGTTAAGACAACTCCTCAACATCGTGTTCAATAACGTCCTGTCGTTTTGTGCAGATTTCCTCTTGCACCGGCGGCGGGATGGGTGTATGATAGCAATCGTTCAATATTGAACTATCTAAAATCGGAGGAATTTTTCATGACCAACGCCTATCAGGTCTATACCGGGGCCCGGCAGCTGCTGGAGGGGTACGCCGCCGCCATGCAGCCCCTGTGCCGCCGGGAGGGGCTGGCCCCCAACGGGGTGGATATCCTGCTGTTTCTGGCCAACAACCCGGGGCTGGACACCGCCCGGGACATCTGCACCTATCGGGGGCTGAAGCCGGGCATCGTGTCCTTCCATGTGGAGAAGCTGGTGCAGGAGGGCTACCTGCTGCGGCAGCCCGCCCCGGAGGACCGGCGCAAATGCCGCCTGGTATGCACCCGGCGGGCGGAGCCTGTGGTGCAGCGGGGGCGGCAGGTGCAGGAAGCGTTTTTCCGCCGGATGACGGCGGGGCTGGACCCCCAGGACCTGGCGGCCTTCCGCCGCTGCCTGGAGGGCTTTCAGCAGAATCTATCGCAAATGACACAGGAGGACGACCAATGACACAGGACAAGAAATTTCTGGGCACGGAGCCCGTGGGCAGGCTGCTGTGGAGGCTGGCGGTGCCCACGGTCATCGCCCAGCTGGTGAATATGCTGTACAACATCGTGGACCGCATCTACATCGGCCACATTCCCGAAACCGGCAGCATGGCCCTGACCGGCGTGGGGGTGTGCCTGCCCATCATCATGATCATTTCCGCCTTTGCGGCCTTTGTGTCCTCCGGCGGCGCGCCCCGGGCGTCCATCGCCATGGGCCGGGGCGACTATGACCAGGCCCAGCGCATTCTGGGAGGGTGCTTCACTTTACAGGTGGCCATTTCCCTGGTATTGACGGCAGTGCTGCTGATATGGAACCGGCCGCTGCTGCTGGCCTTCGGCGCCAGCGGGAACACCATCGAATACGCCGCCCAGTATATGGGCGTTTACGCCCTGGGCACCCTGTTCGTGGAGCTGACCCTGGGCCTCAATGCCTTCATCACCGCCCAGGGCTTCGCCCAGGTGGGCATGAAAACGGTGCTCATTGGCGCGGTGGCCAACATTCTGCTGGACCCGCTGTTCATCTTCGTCCTGGACATGGGCGTCCGGGGGGCTGCCCTGGCCACGGTGCTGTCCCAGGGCATCTCCTGCGTGTGGGTAATCTCCTTCCTGCGGGGAAAAAAGACCCTGCTGCGGCTGGAAAAGGCCGCCCTGCCCATCCGGCCCCGGCTGATCCTGCCCTGCGTGGCCCTGGGTACGGCGGCGTTCATCATGCAGGCCAGCGAAAGCGTCATCTCCGTGTGCTTCAATGCCTCCCTGCTGAAATACGGTGGGGACCTGGCGGTGGGAGCCATGACCATTCTGTCCAGCGTCATGCAGTTCGCCATGCTGCCCCTTCAGGGCATCGCCCAGGGGGCCCAGCCCATCTCCAGCTATAACTACGGGGCGGGCAACGCCCAGCGGGTGCGCCAGACCTTCTGGCTGCTGCTGAAGGTAAGCTTGGGCTACGCCCTGGTGCTGTGGGGCTGCATCCAGCTGTTCCCCGGGGTCTTTGCCCGGATCTTCACTCCCGACGCGGAGCTGGTGGCCTTCACCGCCGGGGTGCTGCGGATCTACTGCGGGGCCCTGTTCCTGATGGGCATCCAGATCGCCTGCCAGATGACCTTTGTGTCCATCGGCAACGCCCCCTGCTCCATCATCGTGGCGGTGCTGCGGAAGTTCGTGCTGCTGCTGCCGCTGATCTATCTGCTGCCCCACCTGCTGGCGGACCAGACCCAGGCCGTGTTCCTGGCGGAGCCGGTGGCCGACGTCATCGCCGTCACAGGCACGGTGATCCTGTTCTCCTCCCAGTTCCGCAAGGCCCTGCGGGGCCTGGAAATCGACAACAAATCGTAATATCTGGCAAGAAAATTGCATATTGTATAACAAGACCTCCGGCCCAGCCGGAGGTCTTGCCGCTTATTGGTCAGATTTTGATGAGCTCATATTCCCGGGTGCCCATGCCCAGCTTTTCCGCATGCTCCAGGCAGCTCATCCAGTCCGTCTCCGGGTGGAGATGGTGGAAGTGGTCATGGCCGCAGTCCCCGGCGGCAGCGGCCCCCGGCAGGGGCGGCTGGGCGTTTACCGCGTCCGCGCAGGCCATGTCCAGGGCCACCGGATCGAAGGAGGCAAACATGCCCACATTGGGGATGATGGCCGCGTCGTTCTCCGGATGACAGTCGCAGTTGGGAGACACGTCGATGACCAGGCTGATGTGGAAGCAGGGCCGCCCGTCCACCACCGCCTGGGCATACTCGGCGATCTTGCGGTTCAGATTGGTGACCGTCTCGTCCCAGTTCACCCGGATGGCGTCCCAGGGACAGACGGCGATGCACCGGCCGCAGCCCACGCACCTGCTGTGGTCAATGCTGGCCTTGCGGTCTGTGACGGTAATGCCGCTGTGGGCGCAGATGCGGGTGCAGGCGCCGCAGCCCACGCAGTGCTCCTGGGCCACATGGGGCTTGCCGGCGTTGTGCTGCTCCATTTTTCCGGCCCGGCTGCCGCAGCCCATGCCGATGTTCTTCAGCGTGCCGCCGAAGCCCGCCTCCTCGTGGCCCTTGAAATGGCTCAGGGAGATGAACACGTCGGCGTCCATCACGGCCCGGCCGATCCGGGCCTTCTCCACATATTCGCCGCCGCGCACCGGCACCTCCACCTCGTCGTTGCCCTTGAGGCCGTCGGCGATGATGATCTGGCAGCCGGTGGACAGGGGGGAGAACCCGTTGAGCATGGCGGCGTCCATGTGGTCCAGGGCGTTTTTCCGCCCGCCTACATACAGGGTGTTGCAGTCGGTAAGGAAGGGCTTGCCGCCCCGCTCCTTCACAAAGTCCGCCACGGTCTTGGCCCAGTTGGGCCGCAGGAAGGCCAGGTTGCCGGGCTCGCCGAAGTGCAGCTTGATGGCCGTGAACTTGCCTTCAAAGTCGATCTGACCCATTCCGGCGGTTTTCATCAGCCGGGTCAGCTTCTGAGGCAGGTTTTCCCGGTAATCGGTCCGCAGGTCGGCCCAATATACTTTTGATGCCATTTGGAGATCCTCCTTGAATCTTAATTGCCCATAGTGTATCATATTCCCGTAGAATTTGTCACGTTATTTTGAAGGGAGGCGGCAGCATGCGCCTGCTGACCTATACCGTCGCGCCGGAGCAGGAGGGCTGGCCCCTGCGCAGGCTCCTGCGGCAGGAGCTGCGGATCTCCGGCTCGTTTCTCTCCCGGCTGAAGTGGCGGCCCGGAGCCATTCTGCTGAACGGGCAGCCCGCCACCGTGGCAGCGCTGGTCCGCGCCGGAGACACCGTCACCGCCGACGTGTCGGACCTGCCCGGAGACAATCCCCATATCCGGCCGGTGGACTATCCTCTGGACATCCTGTGGGAGGACCAGGACCTGCTGATCCTCAACAAGCCCGCAGGCATCGCCATCCACCCGGCGGCCCTGACGGAGGAGACCGTCACCGTGGCCGGGGCCGTGTGCCGGTATCTGGGCCAGGGGAGCTTCCACTGCGTCAACCGGCTGGACCGGGGCACCACCGGCGTCATGGCGGTGGCCAAAACCGGGTATGTCCACCGGCTGTGCATGGAGCAGCTGCACTCCGGCGATTTCCGCCGGACGTATCTGGCGGTGTGCCGGGGCTGCCCGGACCCGGCGGCAGGGTCCATCGACCTGCCCATCGGCCGGGAGCCGGACTCCCTGCTGCGGCGGCGGGTGGACCCGGCGGGTCTGGCGGCCCACACGGACTATGAGACCCTGTGGCAGGGGCCGGACCGGGCGCTGCTGCGGCTGACTCCCGGCACCGGCCGCACCCACCAGCTGCGGCTGCACCTGTCCGCCATTGGCCACCCGCTGCTGGGGGACTGGCTCTACGGCCAGGAGGACCGGGACCTGATCCCCCGTCCGGCCCTGCACTCCCACCGGCTGGAGCTGACCCACCCCGTCACCCGCCGCCGCCTGACGGTAACGGCCCCGCTGCCGGAGGATATGGCCCGGCTTCTGCCGGAAGATATGAACAAATCTTGAAAAATGCAAAAAAAGGATGGAAATTTTGACAGTGTATAGTATAATAGCCTATACACTGTCTTAACGCCGCGCCCCGGCGCGGAATCTATTTTCGGAAGCGGGAGGAACGTATGCGGAACATCTGGCGCATCATCAAGGCGGACGCCCGTTCGCTGTTTACGCATTTCTTTGCTCTGGCCGTGGCCCTGGTCATTGCGGTGCTGCCCAGCCTGTACGCCTGGCTGAATATCTACTCCAACTGGGACCCCTACGGCAACACCGGCAACATCAGCATCGCCGTGGCGTCCTTGGATAAGGGCTGGACGGAGGAGGACGGCACCCAGGTCAACAAGGGCCGGGAGGTGGTGGACGATCTGCGCACCAGCACCAGCATCAACTGGGTGGCGGTGGACACCAAGGAGGAGGCCGAGCACGGCGTCTATGCCGGGGATTACTACGCCGCCGTGGTCATCGGTGAGGACTTCTCTTATAATATGTACCACATGCTGACGGAGTGGACCGGCAAGCCCACCATCACTTATTACGAAAACTACAAGAAAAACGCCGTGGCCACCAAGATCACCGACACGGCGGTGTCGTCCCTGAAAACCACCATCAGCAAAAGCTATCTGGACGTGGTGGTGGACGCCGTTTTCCGGGGAGCCAACGACCTGTCGGACCAGCTGAAGGGCGACGACCCCGTGGGCTCCGTTCAGGGGCTGCTGGGCCAGGCCCGGAGCCTGCTGCGCTCCTGCGCCCAGACCGTGGACGCCTTCCAGGCCGCGGGCCAGGACAACAGCAGCTATCGCCAGGACCTGTCGGACCTGGTGGCGAATATCAACCAGAACCGCCCCGACAGCCAGGAGCTTCTGGACACCGTGGCCCAGCTGAACCGCCAGGTCCACGCCGCCCTGGATAAGGCCCAGGCAGCCCTGGACAAGGCCTTTGACGCGGCGGAGAAAATTCTGAACGGCATCGACGTGGACGCTCAGCTGCCCCAGATTCAGGAGGACCTGCGGGACGCCGCCCAGACCATGGACGATATGGGCGATAAGCTCACGGCCTGGGCCAGGTCCATCGCCGTGGAGGCCGGGCCCGTGGGGGCCGAGGCCGCAGCCGCCGCCCAGCGCCTGGCGGACAGCTGCTATCAGCTGCGGGACCGGCTGAACACCGTGGCCGACGGCATCCGGCAGAACTCCGCCGTTTTGCAGGACACCATCGCTTTGGTGGCCCAGCTGGAGAAGCTGACGGACACCCTGCTGACGCCGGTGTTCGGCGATGTGACGGATGATGTGAAAAACGTTCTGGACCAGACGGAGGGCCTGCTCCAGGGCCTCCACGGAACGGCAGCCGATACCCGGGACCTGCTGGCAGCCGCCGGCGCGGCGGCCGGCACCCTGGACGGTCTTATGTCCCCGGGCCGCGACGCCATCGGCCAGGCCATCGACAAGCTGGGGAGCCTGCTGGGCGGCCTGGAGGACAGCGACAGCCCGGACTACCTGGACACCCTGCTGGACATCCTGGGCGGCAGCCCGGAGGATTACGGCGCCTACTTCTCCCAGATGGTGCAGACCACCGTGGAGCCGGTGTATCCCATTGCAAACTACGGCAGCGCCATGGCCCCCTTCTATTCCGTTCTGGCCATCTGGGTGGGCGGCGTCATGCTGGTGGCCATTCTCAAACCCCACGCCCGCCTGGAGGGGCTGGTGGACCCCAAGCCCCACCAGCTGTTCTTCGGCCGGTACTTCCTGTTTTTCGTCATGAGCCAGATTCAGGCCGCCGTCATCGTGGCCGGGGACCTGCTGGTGCTGAAGATCCAGTGCGTGGAGCCGGCGCTGCTGTTTGCCACCGGGGCCATTACCTCCCTGGTGTTCAGCCTGCTGATCTACGCCCTGACCGTGTCCTTCGGCGACGTGGGCAAGGCTGTTGTAGTGGTGGTCATGGTGCTCCAGATCGCCGGCTCCAGCGGCACGTTCCCCATTGAGCTGCTGCCGGACGTGTATCAGAAAATCTATCATATCTTCCCCTTCCCCTATGCCATCGATGCCGTGCGCGAGTGCGTATGCGGCCTGTATGGGACCACATGGCTGAAAAACATCGGCTGCCTGCTGATCTTCGGCGCGGCGGCCCTGGTCATCGGCCTGCTGGTGCGCAAGCCCTTTATGGGACTGAACCATTTCATGGAGGAGAAGCTGAAAGAAACGGAAATGCTGTAAGAAAGGAGGACTCCCTATGGACGAAAAGAAATATAGCCAGCTGTATCAGGCCCTTTTGCAGGAGGTCCTTCAGTTCCACAGCGGCAATCAGCGCCGCATCCGCAAGGGAATGCTGAGCCTGCTGCTGGTGCCGCTGGCATTTCTGGTGCTGCTGTTTTTGTCCGACGGCTCCCGGGTGATCTTCCTGCTGCTGTGGATCGTATCCATGTTCGGCATCGCGGCGTATCTCATCGCCGTGGAGTATGTGGACTACGAAATGCAGAACAAGGTGAAGAAGATCACCCAGAAGGAGGTGGAGCTGGATCAGCTGATGGCCCTGCCCACCGGCATGCCCCAGCTGCTGCCCCATCTGCGGGGCCGGAGTCAGGAGAGCGAAGCGGCCCCGGAGGAGCCTGCCCCAGAGGAGGAGTGCCCCGCCCGTTCCGGTGAGCCGGAGGAAAAAGCGGTGCCGGTCCCCGGCCCAGAGGCTGCGCAGCCACAGGACGGCGGCGCGTTTGTCCGCCTGTTTAACGACGCCGCCTGGGATGCGTATTACAATGCATCCGCCGGGGAGGCTGTCGCCCCGGTCCCGCCGGAGTCTCAGCCGGCGTCGGAGGTGCCGGCTTCGGAGGTACCGGCTTCAGAAGCGCCTGTCCCGGCGGAGCCTTGTCCCGCCCCTGTCCCGCCTTGTCCCCAGCCTGTCCCGCCCCGTCCCGCCTCTGTCCCGGTACAGCCGGAGCCCCTGCACCCGGAGCTGGCCCTGACCCTGTCCGACCTGCAGGAGAGCAGCCGCCAGCTGGCCCAGGGCTTTGAGCAGATGTCCCGGGAGCTGGGCCGCATTTCCCGGTATATGGGCGATCAGGACCGGCGGTCCAGGGAGGTGCAGGCATGAGGAATATCTGGAGAATTTTCCGGGCCGACTGGCAGCGCATCAGCGCCAGCGTGGTGGCCGTGGTGGTCATCATGGGCCTGTGCCTGATCCCGTGCCTGTATGCATGGTTCAACATTTTTTCCAACTGGGACCCCTACGGCCCCGACGCCACGTCCAATATCCGCGTGGCCGTTACCAGCGAGGATGAGGGCTATGAGCTGCTGGGCCTGAAGCTGAACATCGGGTCCATGGTGCTGGACGGCCTGAAAAGCAACAACCAGATGGGCTGGGACTTTGTAGACAGCCGGGAGGAGGCCCTGGAGGGTGTCCGGTCCGGCAGGTACTACGCCGCCCTGATCGTTCCCGCAGACTTTACCGGGGACTTCGTCAGCATTCTGGACACGGACCTGCGGCACCCCCAGATCGAGTATTACGAAAACGAGAAGAAAAACGCCATTGCCCCCAAGATCACCAACAAGGCCAAGACCGCCGTTCAGGACGAGATCAACGCCACCGTGGTGGAGACGGTGACCAACGCCGTCACCACCGTCAGCTCCGTGTGCAGGGCTCTGGGCCTGGACGCGGACGACGTGTCCCAGGGGGTCATTGAAAAGCTCAGCAGCGCCCAGGACAGCCTGCGCACCCTGGAGGAGACGCTGACGGCCATGCAGACCCTGGCGGACCAGACGGACAGCATCCTGGCCTGCGCCGGGGTGGTCGTCGGCGACCTGGACAGCATCGTCAGCGGCAATGACCTGTCCGGCATCCAGGACGCCCTGGACCGGGGCATCGGCCGCCTGAACGAGACGGAGGCCGAGATCGCCCGGCAGCTGGAGGATATCGACGCCCAGATCGACGTCATCGCCGATGACATTGCCGCCGCCGTGGGAACGGCGGAGAATGTGGCGGGCTTTCTGGCCGGTCCCGCCCAGCAGCTGGACCAGCGGCTGGCGGAGCAGCAGCAGCGGCTGGAAAAGCTGCGGGACTTTGCCGCCGGTTATCCCGCCGTTCAGGAGCGGCTGGGCAACGCCATTTACCGCATCGGCGAGCTGCGGGACCTGCTGAAAACGCTGGAGAACCCCGGCCAGCTGGAGACCTGGCGCCAGGAGGTACAGGCCAAGGTGGATGAGCTCCGCCAGGAGCTGCGGGAGGCGGCCCTGCGCATCAGCGGCAGCGTGAACCAGCGGCTGGAGGAGCTGAATCGGGATGTGACGGAAAAGCTCCAGACCCTGCAGAGCGTGTTTGACAGCGTATCCGGCAATCTGTCGGCCCTGGGCGATAAGCTGACCCGGTATCAGGAGGCCATCCAGTCCACAGGCACCACCCTGAGCGGGGCCATCCAGCTGTCGTCCACCCTGCGGGGCGACCTGGGCCAGCTGGCCCAGGATATGGACCGCATCGTCACCAGTGACGGCTTCCGCCGCTTTGTGGAGGTGCTGGAAAACGACCCCGAGGGCCTGGCGGACTACCTGTCCGACCCCGTGTCCATGGAGACGGTGCCGGTATACGAGATCACCAGCTACGGCAGCTCGATGGCGCCGTATTACATCATGCTGGCCCTGTTCGTGGGCTCCCTGCTGACGGCCACCATGCTCCATGTGAACGCCCCCATGCCGGGGCTCTTCCGGCTGCGCCCCTGGCAGCGGTTCTTCGGCCGGTATCAGCTGTTTTTCCTGATCGGTATGATCCAGGCCCTGGTCACGGGCCTCGGCTGCATTTACTACATCGGCATCCAATGCCCGTATCCGGGGCTGTTCCTGCTGGCGTGCTGCGTGTGCAGCCTGAACTTCACCATGATGAACTATGCCCTGGTCTATGCCCTGGACAACATCGGCATGGCGGCCTCCGTCATCATCATGGTCATCCAGGTGGCGGGCTCCGGCGGCGTCTATCCCATCGACGTGCTGCCCGGGATCTTCCAGTCGCTGTATAAGTTCATGCCCTTCCACTATGGCATGGACATGCTCCGGGAGACCATCGCCGGACGGTATGAGAATGTGTACTGGAAGAATCTGGCTGTGATGGCGGCCATGTGCGTGCTGTTTGCGGTGCTGGGGATGGTACTGTATTACCCGGCCCGGCCCCTGAACCGGCTCATCGCCCGCAGCAAGGAAAAATCCGGCATTATGTAAGGAGGACTGCTGCCCATGAATGCAAAGCATGACCTGGCGGAAGCCCTGTGCCAGCTGCTGGAGACAAAAACCCTGGAAAAGATCACCGTCAAGGACATTGTGGCCCGGTGCGGTGTGAACCGCCAGACGTTTTACTATCATTTTCACGACGTGTACGACCTGATGCGCTGGATCTTTGACCGGGAGGCCGCCGCCCTGGCCCAGAGCATCCGCAGCAGCGGCAGCGACTGGCGGCAGGAGCTGCGCACCATCACGGACGTGCTGCGCAGCAAGCGTCACCTGGTGATGAACGCCTACCGCTCCGTGAACCGGCGGGATCTGGAGCGCTATCTGATGCAGGGCTACGGCCCGGTGATCCGCCGCATCGTGGATCAGGCGGCTGTGGGCCTGGACGTGACCCAGGGGGACCTGGAGTTCGTGTCCCGGTTCTATGCCCGGGGCCTGCTGAGCGGCGTGTTCGACTGGATCGAATCCGGCATGCCGGAGAGCATCGGCGACGATCTGCGCCGGTGCATTCTGCTGCTGGACGGCAGCCTGCCCACCGCCCTGAAAAGCGTCAGTGAGAAATAAGCGCAAAGCCTCCGGCTTCGGCCGGAGGCTTTGCTGAGCTTGTCAAAAAAGGGCGGCGCCCTTTTTTGACAAAAGAGTTTTCGCTCCGACCCGCGCGTTTTCACGCATAAAATGCGCGAAAACACACTCTCTCCGCGCAAAGTATTTTTCGCGACGTACACGCCGCCGCGAAAAATGGATGGAACACTATTCGCAGCCTGCGGGCTGCGAACTCTGCGAGGCTTTTTTGGCAGTGAAAACCGGCCCCCGTTTTCAAAGCGGGGGCCGGTTTTCAACATTTTATTCCCATTGTTCATTGACTTTCCGCAGGGCGGTATGGTATATTGGCGGCGTGGACGGAAACGTTCTTACAGTTAAATCAGGAGAAAAATCACAGAAAACACAGGAGGAATGGACATGTTATTCCAAATCTACGGCGAAACCGCCATGTATCAGCTTCTGGGCTTTGTGCTGGTGTTTACCGGGCTGGTACTGGCCAACGAATTCGCCCGCCGCACCAAAGCCGGCGGCATCATCTGCTTTCTGGTGCTGCCCGCTGCGCTGACGGTGTATTTCATCGCCATCGCCATCGGCGCACGGGCCGGCGCGGAATGGGCCCTGAACAACCAGACCTACACCAATATGAACAGCTGGTTCCACTATGCCAAGCTCTATGCCGCCACCGCCGGGTGCATCGGCTTCATGATGCTCAAGTACAAGTGGAGCATCGGCAAGACCGAATGGTTCAAGGTGTTCCCCTTTGCCATCGTGGCCATCAACATTCTCATCGCCGTGGCCAGCGACTTTGAGTCCGCCATCCACGGCGCCGCGGCTTTGAAGGAGTTCGGCGACCGCTGGTGGCTGTCCTCCGAAAACGTGTGGCTGTACGGCGGCTGGTGGAACTGGGTCAACGGCATTGCAGGTATCGTCAACATCTTCTGCATGACCGCCTGGTGGGGCATTTACTCCTCCAAGGATCAGAAGGACATGCTGTGGCCCGACATGACCTGGTGCTACATCCTGGCCTATGACCTGTGGAACTTCGAGTATACCTACAACTGCCTGCCCACCCACTCCTGGTACTGCGGCCTGGCCCTGCTGCTGGCCCCCACCTTTGCCAACCACTTCTGGAACAAGGGCGGCTGGATCCAGAACCGGGCCAACACCCTGGCCCTGTGGTGCATGTTTGCCCAGGTGTTCCCCCTGTTCCAGGACAACAGCGTGTTCTCCACCATCACCTCCGTCTATGCCGACGGCTTTATGAACCCCGCCGTCCGGCCCACCGCCGCCAATCCCACCGCCCAGGGCGTGGTCTCCATTGTGGCACTGGTGGTGAACGTGGTGATCCTGGCCACCATCATCAAGCGGGCCAAGGCCCAGAAGAAGAATCCCTACAAGCAGGAGATCTTCACCGATCAGAGAGACTTCCGGGAGGCCATGGAGAGAGTCTGAGCATCCTTTTCCGGACTGCGGAACAGTATCAGGGAGGAGGCGCGGCGAGGGCCGCGCTTCCTCTTTGCCCCCTCTATCAGTGAGAATGCCCGTGCCGCAAGGATTTTTGCGGTTTTTATGGTTTTTCCACTTGACAATCCCGGAAAATTTGCTATAATAGTCAATGCTGTTGTCACAGCAAGAATATGCAGTGGTATCGAAGTGGTCATAACGAGCACGACTGGAAATCGTGTTGTCGTCAAAAGCGGCACGAGGGTTCAAATCCCTCCCACTGCGCCAGAGAAAATCCCCGTAACCGCAATGGTTACGGGGATTTGTTTATGGGTGAAAAAATTTGCTTGACAAATACCCCATAGGGGTATAGGATGAATATACCCCTATGGGGTATATTGCATACGAAGCGAGGCGGGAATACTATGGAACAACACGACTGCTGCCACTGCTCCCAACGGAAAAAGGAGCGCTCGCCGGAGGAATACAAGCGCCTGATCCACCGGCTCAACCGCATCGAGGGCCAGATCCGGGGTATCCGGGGCATGGTGGAGGCCGGGGCGTACTGTCCCGACATTCTGGTTCAGGCGGCGGCGGTGAATGCGGCCATCAACGCCTTCAACAAGGAACTGCTGGCCAGCCATATCCGCACCTGTGTGGCCCAGGACATCCGGGACGGCAAGGACCAGGTCATCGACGAGCTGGTAGCCACCCTGCAAAAGCTGATGAAATAGGAGTGATCCCCATGAGGCAATACAATGTTACGGGCATGAGCTGCGCCGCCTGCTCGGCCCGGGTGGAAAAGGCGGTGGGGAAGGTCCCCGGCGTCACGGCATGCTCTGTGAGCCTTTTGACCAATTCCATGGGCGTAGAGGGCACGGCGGAGCCCTCCGCCATCGTTGCCGCCGTGGAGGCGGCGGGCTACGGCGCGTCGGAAAAGGGCGCGGCCCAGTCGTCTCCCAGCGCCGCCGAGCAGCAGCTGGAGGACCACGAGACGCCCCGTATCCGGCGGCGGCTTATCTGGTCCGTGGGCTTTCTGCTGGTGCTGATGTACTTTTCCATGGGCCACATGATGTGGGGCTGGCCCCTGCCGCCGTTTTACGACAACAACCATGTGGCCATGGGGCTGACCCAGCTGCTGCTGACGGTGATCATCATGGTCATCAACCAGAAGTTCTTCATCAGCGGCTATAAGGCCCTGTGGCACCGGGCTCCCAATATGGACACCCTGGTGGCCCTGGGGGCCACGGCAGCCTTCGGCTACAGCACCTATGCCCTGTTTGCCATGACTGCCGCCCAGGTCCGGGGGGATGAGGCCGCCGTCATGAGCTGCATGATGGACTTCTACTTTGAGTCCGCCGCCATGATCCTGACTCTGATCACCGTGGGCAAGATGCTGGAGGCCCGGTCCAAGGGCAAGACCACCGACGCCCTGAAAAGCCTGATGCGGCTGGCCCCCAAGACTGCCACCGTTATCCGGGACGGCAAAGAAGCAGAGGTGCCGGTGGAGCAGGTGCAGCAGGGGGACGAGTTCGCCGTCCGGCCGGGGGAGAGCATCCCGGTGGACGGCGTGGTGCTGGAGGGAAACAGCGCCGTTAATGAGTCCGCCCTCACCGGCGAGAGCATCCCGGTGGACAAGGCTCCCGGCGACGGAGTGTCCGCCGCCACGGTGAACCAGTCCGGCTATCTCCGCTGCCGGGCCACCCGGGTGGGCCAGGATACCACCCTGTCCCAGATCATCCGCATGGTCAGCGACGCCGCCGCCACCAAGGCCCCCATTGCCAAGATCGCCGATAAGGTATCCGGCGTGTTCGTTCCGGCGGTGATCTCCATCGCCGCGGTGACCACGGCGGTGTGGCTGCTGCTGGGCCACCCGGTAGGCTACGCCCTGGCCCGGGGCATCTCCGTTCTGGTCATCAGCTGCCCCTGCGCCCTGGGCCTGGCCACTCCTGTGGCCATTATGGTGGGCAGCGGCCTGGGCGCCAAAAACGGCATCCTGTTCAAGACTGCCGCTTCCCTGGAGGAAACGGGCCGGGTGCAGATCGTGGCTCTGGACAAAACCGGCACCATCACCAGCGGTCAGCCCCGGGTGACGGATATCCTTCCGGCGGAGGGCGTCACGGAGCAGGAGCTGCTGACAAATGCCCTGGCCCTGGAGCAGAAGAGTGAGCATCCCCTGGCCCGGGCTGTACTGGACCGGGCGGAGGGCCTGACGGCCCCGGAGGTATCGGATTTCCAGGCTCTGCCCGGCAACGGGCTGACAGCCAGGCTGGCGGGCCGGACCCTGTGGGGCGGCAGCGCCGCCTATACGGCGGAAAAGGCCGCCGTTTCCCCGGAGCTGCAGGCCCGGACGGAGGAGCTGGCCCGGCAGGGGAAAACGCCCCTGTTCTTCGGGCTGGATGACCGGCTGCTGGGCATCATCGCCGTGGCGGATGTCATCAAGGAGGACAGCCCACAGGCAGTCCGGGAGCTGCGGAATATGGGCATCCATGTGGTGATGCTCACCGGCGACAACGAGCACACCGCCCGGGCCATCGGGGCCCAGGCCGGGGTGGATCAGGTCATCGCCGGGGTGCTGCCGGAGGGCAAGGAGGCCGCCATCCGCCGCCTGATGCAGCGGGGCAAGGTGGCCATGGTGGGCGACGGCATCAACGATGCACCGGCCCTGACCCGGGCCGACACCGGCATCGCCATCGGCGCGGGAGCCGACGTGGCCATCGACGCGGCGGACGTGGTGCTGATGAACAGCAGCCTGCCGGACGTGCCAGCCGCCATCCGGCTCAGCCGGGCCACCCTACGGAACATCCACGAGAACCTGTTCTGGGCATTTTTCTACAATGCCATCGGCATACCCCTGGCCGCCGGGGTGTTCATCCCCCTGGGGCTGACGCTGAATCCTATGTTCGGCGCGGCAGCCATGAGCCTTTCCAGCTTCTGCGTGGTGTCCAACGCCCTGCGGCTGAATCTGTTCAAGCTCCGGGATAACCGGCACGATCATAAGAGAACCAATCATCTGAACAACGAGATCAAGGAGGAACAAGCTATGGAAAAGACACTGGAGATCAAGGGCATGATGTGCCCCCACTGCGAGGCCACCGTTCGCACCGCCCTGGAGGCTCTGCCCCAGGTTCAGGAGGCTCAGGTGAGCCACCAGACCGGCACCGCTGTGGTGACCCTCACCGGCCCGGTGGAGGACGACATCCTGCGCCGCACCGTGGAGGACAAGGGCTACACCGTCACCGCCATCCGGTAAACGGACAAAATAAATGCACGGCCGCGGCCGTGCATTTATTTTTTTTCTTTTGCCAGTCAACACTGGATCAGACGGATCACCGCTTGTCGCGGTCGTAGGACACCACCACGCGGCGGTTGGGCTCCGAGCCAATAGAGTAGGTATTGACACCGGGGACATCCTGCAGGGCGGCGTGGATCACATGGCGCTCATAGGCATTCATGGGCTCCAGAGTGACGCTGCGGCGATACCTGGTGACCTTGGCAGCCACCTTGCGGGCCAGAGACTCCAGGCTCTGTTCCCGCTTGGCCCGGTAATTCTCGGCATCCACATGGACGCGGATGCGCTTTTCCCGGCCGGAATTGACGGCGTAGTTGGTCAGCTGCTGGATAGCGTCCAGGGTCTCGCCCCGGCGGCCAATCAGCTGGCCCAGCTTCTGTCCCTCCAGCACCACACTGTAGCGGCCCTTTTCCGTCTCCGTGACCTGCACCTGGGCAGGGCTGTCCATATGCTCCAGCAGGCCCGTCAGGAACTCGGTAATGCGCCGGGCGTTGTCGTCCAGGACAGACTGCTCCGGGGCGGCAGCGGGGGCCTGGGCAGCCTTGGGAGGCTCAGGAGCCTTGACGGGAGCCTTGGGAGGCTCCGGCTTCCTGGTCTTGGGCTGCTCCGGCTTGGGCTGGGGTCTGGGCTGGGGTCTGGGCTCCGGCTTCTTTTCCGGCTGGACCGGCGCGGCGGGAGCCTCCGGCTCCTCCTGGCCATAGGTCACGCGGACCCGGGCAGGGCTGCTGCCAATGCCCAGAAAGCCGCTTTTGGCCCGCTCCAGAATCTCAACGGACACGTCGTCGCGGTCCATATGCAGCTGTTCCAGCGCTTTGCGGATGGCCTCGTCCTCGGTCTTGCCCGTTACGTCGATATAACTCATAGACAAAACTCCTTAGTCATCATTGTAATGGCTTTCGTTGTAGGCCCGGCCCCGTGCATAGGGACGCTGGCCCACGCGGCCACTTTCGTTGGTGCCGGGATTCTTTTTCTTCTCGCCAGAGGACTGCTTTTTCTTGCCCTGCTGGTTATTCTGCTTCTTGCCGCCGTTGTAGGAAGCCTGCTGCTGTGCCATCAGCTCCTTCTGCTTCTGGTACTTGGCATAGCGCTTTTCACGGGCGGCCTTTTCCTTCTCGGTCTCCTCGCGGTCCAGCTTCTTGTTGAAATACTTATTCAGGGTCAGCTCCTGGATCAGGGAGAAGGCGGAGTTGGCAATCCAGTATACGCACAGAGCGGAGGGCAGAATATAGCCCATCCACAGGCTCATCAGGGGCATCATGTACATCATGGTCTTGGCGGACCCGTTGGGGGTAGAACCATTGGTGCGCATGGTGATGAAGCTCATGGCGAACTGGATGCCGGCGGAAATGATGGGCAGCAGCAGCGCGCCCCAGACGGGCCAGCCGCCGCCGGGGAACTGGCTGAACAGAGAGGACGGCTGAGCCGCCAGGTCAATGTGCAGGAAGTTGTAGTTCAGGTCGATGAGGCCGTCGAACTTCCCGGCGAAATCCGCCCAGTGCTCGTGGATGAACTTGGCCAGATAAATCTGCTCATACGCCTGACTGCCCTCGGCCGCAGTGAAGCCCAGGGTGCCGGCCAGGGTGGTGATCTCCGCGATCACCGACTCGGACAGGCTCATAAAATACCGCAGAGGCACACGGATGATATAGTACAGGGCGATCAGGATGGGGAAGGGGATCATGGACCACAGGCAGCCGGACATGGGGTTGGTGCCCTCTTTCATGTACAGCTCCTGCATGGCCTCCTGCTGACGCTGCTGGTTGTTGGCGTAGCGGGTCTGGATATCCTTGATCTTGCCCTGCATGCGGTTCATGCGCAGCATGCTCTTCTTGCTCTTGAGCTGGAAGGGCAGCAGCACCAGCTTCACCACCAGGGTGAACAGGATCAGAGCCACGCCATAGGACCCGGTCCAGCTGTAGAACAGCCGGGTCAGGAAGGCAAAGGGCACACAGATATAGTATCCGAGCTTTGCAAACATGGGATAGTTTCCTCCGTATTTTGTTGGGTGGGAAAAACGGGGTTTTCAGGGAACGGGATCATACCCGCCTTTGTGGAAGGGATTGCATCGCAGAAGGCGCCGCAGCGCCAGAAAGCCGCCCCGCAGAGGGCCGTATTTCTCCACCGCCTGCAGTGCGTATTCCGAGCAGGTGGGGATATAGCGGCAGCGGGGCGGAAACAGGGGAGACATAGCCGTCTGGTAAAAGCGGATCATCCGCAGGATGGCCCGCTTCATGACGGGTCCTCCCGCAGCAGGTCCAGCTGCTCCAGCAGACGCAGATAGGTGCGGTCCAGCTTCTGATAATCCGTTTCCACGGCCCGGACCCGGGCCACAACGATCAGGTCGTAGCCCGGGAGCATTTTCGCCTTGTTCAGCCGGTAGATCTCCCGAATGCGGCGCCGGACGCGGTTGCGCACCACGGCGCAGCCCAGCTTCGTACTGACGGAAACGCCCAGGCGGCTATGGCCCCGGCGGTTCCTCTGGCAGTAAATCACCAGCTGCGGCGAAACCGCCGATTTTCCCTTGCGGTAAATGCGGCGGAATTCGTAATTCTCTTTTACCGTGACGGCTGGATCCATGAAAACAAGCACCTTCTCCGCCAACGCGGCGGCTGAAATGAGCATAGGCCAAAGGGGACGGCAGTTTTCCCATCCACCGTCCCTGGTCTATCCTTTATGCGCGATGCACTTTCCGCGACCTCAATGGGTCAGGCGAGCGCGGCCCTTGGCGCGGCGGCGGGCCAGAACCTTACGGCCGTTGCTGGTGGCCATTCTCTTGCGGAAGCCGTGCTCCTTGGAGCGCTGGCGCTTCTTGGGCTGATAGGTACGGAACATTGCATGACACCTCCATTTTGTAAGATCTGGCGGCAGAGCAAGGCTGCCGCACATACTCGACGGCGGGCAGGGGACATGTCCCCGGCGGCCGCAGTTGACAGGTTGGATGCCGCAAAACGGCATGGTAAACATTATACAGATTTTCCGGCCCCCTGTCAACAGAAATCTGCATTTTCCACGAAAGAGCCGCATTCTGCCGCCGGGCGCCGGTTTTGGGCAGGAAATTCTGTTATATCTCCCACAAAATAGCGCATATTTGCCGGTTTCTGTATAGCAGCCCGGAAAAATTTTTATACTTAGTATTAGTATATGTGTGGACTTTTCCGGGGCCGTTTGGTATAATAAGAGGTGTATTTTTGCCTGAAACAAAGAGAGAAAATCGCATGACCAGCGGGAAAGGGGCGCTTTCATTGAATTCAATCGCAGACGTGTGGAAAAACGTACTGGACCGGCTGAGGTCCCAGCTGTCCGAGACCACCATCAATACCTGGTTCGACGAGGTGGATGTGGTGACCATGGAGGACTCCGCCTTTGTGCTGCATTGCAGCAACGCCTTCAAGAAGAGCACCATTGAGGCTCGCTTTATGAGCCACATCAAGGCCGCACTGAAGGATATTTTTTCCTCGGATCTGGAGGTAAAGATCCTGGACGATCAGCAGCTGTCCGCCTATCACGGGGTGGCTCCGGACCGGCCCGGCTCCCTTCTGGAGTCCGACGCCTTTACCTTCGGCACCTATGTGGTGGGGCCCCAGAACAAGATGGCCTATGCCGCCGCCCGCGCCGTGGCGGAAAAGCCGGCGGAGCACTATAACCCCCTGTTTATCTATGGCGACTCCGGCCTGGGCAAGACCCATCTGCTGTATGCCATTGCCCACCAGGTCCGCTCCCGCCAGCCGGATGCCCGCATCGTATACATCAAGGGCGACGATTTCACCAACGAGCTGATCGCCTCCATCCGGGAGGGAAAAAATGCGGAGTTCCGGGAGAAATACCGTCAGACCACCCTGCTGCTGGTGGACGATATCCAATTCATCGCCGGAAAAAAACAGACCCAGGAGGAGTTTTTCCATACCTTCAACACCCTGTATGAATCCGGGCGGCAGATCGTGCTGACGTCGGACCGTCCGCCCCGGGAGATGACCCAGCTGGAGGACCGGCTTCAGACCCGGTTTGAATGGGGTCTGATGGTGGATGTGGCCCCCCCGGACTTCGAGACGAGACTGGCCATCATCAAAAACAAGGCTGCTCTGCTGGGGGTGCAGCTGCCCGACGATATCAGCAGCTTTATCGCGGAAAATCTCACCGCCAACGTTCGACAGATCGAGGGCGCCCTGAATAAGCTGCTGGCCTATCGGGATCTGCTGGGCAACCAGGTGGACGGCGAGGCCGTCAGCCGTGCTGTGAAGGATATGCTGAAAAAGTACAATGAGTTTGTGCCGTCGCCAGGCCTGATCGTTGAGTACATCTGCCGGTATTATGACGTGGATGAGGAGCAGGTCCGGGGACAGGGCCGCAAGCGGGATCTGATGGAAGCCCGGCAAACGGCCATGTATCTGATCCGCCGGATGACAAACCTCTCCCTCAACGACATCGGCAAGGAGTTCGGCGACCGGGATCACACCACGGTGCTTCACTCGCTGGATCAGGTGGAGAAAAAGATGCGCTCCGATCCGGCCTACGCCGAAAAGGTCAAGGAGATCACCACCAACATCAACAATAAGAAATGATCTCTTTTCCACATATCCCTGTGGATTCCACCTGGACAACCTGTGGAGTATTTGCTTCTCTCTTTTCCTGTGGAAAACCCCCGGATATTGTCCCCAAAGGGGTGTGGACAGAAATTTCTGTGATCCCAGTGCTTTTGGGAGATTTCCACATAAATTTTCCCTACGACGTCTGTTACTAAAATAAAGATATCTTTTGTTCTCTTTTGGAGAACGGAGTCTCTTTTCAGTCTGAAAGAAAGGAACGCTTCGATATGCTTCGATTTTCCTGTGAGAAGGCGCTGCTGCAAGGCGCCGTCAACACTGCCTCGCGGGCGGTGGCCGCCAAAAGCTCCATTCCGGCCCTGGAGGGGATCCTGCTGGAGGGCGGGGACACCCTGACCCTGTCCGGCTACAACATGCAGACCGGCATCCGCACCGGCGTGGACGCTCAGATCCAGTCTCCCGGCCGTATCGTCCTCAGCGCCCGTTTGTTCGGCGAGATGATCCGCAAGATGCCCGACGACGTTATTGTGTTCGACGCTGACGACAAGCTGACGGTTCATCTTACCTGCGGTGACGCCAGCTTCGAGATCATCGGCTTGTCTGCCGACGATTACCCGGAGCTTCCTGAGGTGGATGACCAGTTTTCCGTGGATATTCGTCAGGGGACGCTGAAGGCTATGATCAACCAGACCAGCTTCGCCGTGTCCACCAATGAGAGCCGCCCGGTACATACCGGCTCTCTGTTCGAGGTAGGGGATAAGGACCTGACGGTGGTGTCCGTGGACGGGTTCCGTCTGGCCCTGCGCCGGGAGCCTTTGGACCGGTCCGAGGGCGGCGCGTTCAAATTCGTGGCACCCGGCTCCGCTCTGAACGAAGTGGAGAAAATCTGCGAGGATTCCGACGAAAAGATCACCATTATTCAGGGCAAGCGGCACCTGCTGTTTGAGGCCGGGGCCACCCAGCTGATCTGCCGCCGCCTGGAGGGAGATTTCCTGGATTACAAGAACGCCATCCCCCGGAACAATCCCATCCGGCTGATGGTGGACACCAAAACCATGCTGGGCAGTCTGGACCGGGTGTCCGTGGTCATCAGCGAAAAGCTCAAGAGCCCGGTGCGCTGCGTTTTTGAAAACGGCCGGGTGATGCTGTCTGCCCGCACCGGCGCCGGCGAGGCCAAGGACATCTGCCCCCTGGACGGCGACGGAAACGGGCTGGAGATCGGATTCAACAACCGGTATCTGATGGACGCCCTGCGCTACGCTCCGGCGGACGCTGTGACCATGGAGCTGAATACCAGCATTTCTCCGGCGGTGCTGGTGCCGGTGGATGGGGAGGAGAGCTTCCTTTATATGGTGCTGCCGGTACGGCTGAAGGCGTGAGAAAACGAGGTCAATATGGAAATCATTACCATTACTACAGAATATATCAAGCTCCAGGATCTGCTGAAGCTGGCGGCTGCTGCCGCCACCGGCGGCGAGGCCAAGCTGCTGGTTCAGGAGGGAGAGGTCCTGGTCAACGGGGAGGTATGCACCATGCGGGGCAAGAAGCTTCGTCCCGGCGATGTGGTGGACGCCCTGGGACAGCGCTACGGCGTGCAGTATGCGGATTGAAGGACTGCTGCTGGAGGGCTTCCGGAATTACGACAGCCAGCAGCTGACCTTTGATGAAAGCTGCAACGTGATCTATGGAGACAATGCCCAGGGAAAGACCAACCTGCTGGAGGCCATTGTGTATCTGTCCTGCGGCCGCAGTCCCCGGACCCATGCGGATCGGGAGCTTATTGGCTTCGGAACGGACAGGGCCAGGCTGGTGGGACAGATCCGGTCCCGGGAACGGGAATTTGAAACGGAGATTCAGCTGACCCGGGGACGGCGGCGGAAGATGACCGTCAACGGTGTGGCCGCCAAAAACGGCGGCGACCTGTCCCAGGTGCTGCACACGGTGTTTTTCTCGCCGGAGGACCTGTTTCTCATCCGGGAGGGAGCGGCGGCCCGGCGGCGGTTCATGGATATGTCCCTGTGCCAGCTGCGGCCCCGGTATGCCGAGGCCCTGGCGGAATACGGGCGGCTGTATGAACACAAGACCCGCATCCTCCGGGACAGTGACGAGTATCCTCAGCTGCTGGATACCCTGCCCGACTTTGACCGGCGGCTGTGCCAGGTGGGAGCGGTGCTCATCAGCTATCGGGCGCGGTATGTGCAGGCCCTGGCCGTCCACGCCCAGAGGGCCCACTGGGAGTGCTCCGGGGAACGGGAGGAGCTGGCTCTGTCGTATCAGACCGTGAAAACCGTGGAGGACCCATTGGGTCCGACGGCGGACATTGCGGCGGCGCTGGCAGAGCACCAGGCACAGCATCATCAGGCGGAGCTGGCCTCCCGGCTGTGTCTGTCGGGACCCCATAAGGACGATATCGCCGTGACGGTAAACGGGCTGGAGGCCCGGCATTTCTGCTCCCAGGGCCAGGTGCGCACCGCGGCCCTGAGTCTGAAGCTGGCGGACCGGGAGATTCACAAAACCGCCATCGGAGAGTATCCGGTGATGCTGCTGGACGACGTGCTGTCGGAGCTGGACCCCCGGCGGCAGGAGTATGTGCTCAACCGCATTGCAGGCGGACAGGTGTTCATCACCTGCTGCGAAAACGACCGGCTGGATGCGCTGCTGTCCGGCCGGGTGTATCACGTTCGGGAAGGAAAGGTGCTGTGATGGGCTTTCTGCATATTGGCCAGAACGTCATGGTCAACGACCGGCGCATCATCGGCATATTCGATCTGGATATCACGTCCCAGTCCGCTCAGACCCGGCGGTTTCTGGACCAGGCGGAGCAGGAGGGCGTGGTGCTGCCGGTGTGCGACGACATTCCCAAGTCGTTTCTGGTGTGCGACCATCCGTATCACCGGCAGATCGTATATATTTCCCAGCTGAATACCCAGACGCTGGTGAAAAGAGCGGAAAAGAAGTAAAGAATTCCCTGTCATTGCCGGGAGATCGGCAGACACCGGGTTCCCGGGAATGACAGGAAAGACCCAAGGAAAGGAAAGATGACCCAATGAGCGAACTGGAAAAAGTCACCGCCGTGGACACCACCTATGACGCCTCGGAAATTCAGGTTCTGGAGGGGCTGGAGGCGGTGCGCAAGCGGCCCGGCATGTATATCGGCTCCACATCGGCCTCGGGCCTGCACCATCTGGTGTATGAGATCGTGGACAACGCCATTGACGAGGCACTGGCCGGATACTGCACCGAGATCACTGTTACCATCAACCCCGGCGACACCATCACCGTTACCGACAACGGCCGCGGCATCCCCGTGGACATCCAGAAGCAGACCGGCCGGCCGGCGCTGGAGGTGGTATACACCGTGCTCCACGCCGGCGGTAAGTTCGGCGGCGGAGGCTATAAGGTATCCGGCGGCCTCCACGGCGTGGGCGCGTCCGTGGTCAACGCCCTGTCCGAATGGCTGGAGGTGCAGGTTCAGAAGGACGGCAGAATTTACGAGATGAAGTTCTCCCGGGGAGCGATCACCCAGGAGATGAAAATTTTGGGCGACACAGATCAGACCGGCACCGCCGTTACCTTCAAGCCGGACCCGGAGATGTTCGACACCCTGGTGTATGACTATGAAACGCTGCACACCCGGATGCGGGAGCAGGCGTTCCTGAATGCGGGGCTGCGTATCACCATTACCGACGCCCGGCCCGGCCAGGAGCAAAGTGACTCCATGTGCTACGAGGGAGGCATCCGGGAATTTGTTACCTGGCTCAACCGCAACAAGACGGCGCTGCATGAGGAGGTCGTCTATCTGGCCGGGGCCAAGGGCGACAGCACCGCCGAGGTGGCGCTGCAATACAACGACAGCTATAACGAGACGCTTGTGTCCTTCGCCAACGACATCCACACCCCCGAGGGCGGCATGCATGAGACGGGCTTCAAAACGGCCCTGACCCGGGTGCTCAATGCCTACGGCATGAAATACGGCATGATCAAGGAGGGAGACAAGGTCTCCGGCGAGGACGTCCGGGAGGGCATCACCGCCGTGATCTCCGTGAAGCTGACGGAGGCCCAGTTCGAGGGACAGACCAAGGCCAAGCTGGGCAACGCCTCCATCCGCACCCTGGTGGACAGCGTGGTATCCGACCAGCTGGCCGTGTATCTGGAGGAGCACCCGGTGGTGGCCCGGACCATTCTGGACAAGGCCCTGACCGCCAACCGGGCCAGGGAGGCTGCCCGAAAGGCCCGGGAATCCATCCGCCGCAAGACCGCCCTGGGCGGGGCGGCCATGCCCGACAAGCTGCGGGACTGCAACGAAAATAACCCCGAGCTGACGGAGATCTATATCGTGGAGGGCGACTCCGCAGGCGGCTCTGCTACTCAGGGACGGGACTCCCGGTTCCAGGCCATCCTGCCTCTGTGGGGCAAGATGCTGAACGTGGAAAAGGCCCGGGCGGACAAGGTGTACGGCAACGACAAGCTTCAGCCGGTGATCACGGCTCTGGGGGCCGGGATCGGCGACGAGCTGGACCTGAACCGGCTGCGGTATCACAAGATCATCATCATGGCCGATGCCGACGTGGACGGCGCCCATATCCGGACGCTGCTGCTGACCTTCTTCTTCCGGTTTATGCGTCCCCTGATCGAGGAGGGGTATGTATACTCCGCCGTGCCCCCTCTGTATAAGCTGACCCGGGGCAAGCAGCAGCGGGTTGCCTATACCGACGAGGAGCGGGACACCATTTCCGCCGAAATGCGGGCGGGGAATCCCAACGTGAAGATCGACATCAGCCGCTTCAAGGGCCTGGGCGAGATGAATCCCCATGAGCTGTGGGAGACCACCATGGACCCGGGGAAGCGCACCCTGCGCCGCATCACCCTGGACGACGCCGTGGCCGCCGACGCCACGTTTACGGTGCTGATGGGCGAAAAGGTGGAGCCCCGGAAGGAATTCATTGAGAAAAACGCCAAATACGCGGTGAATCTGGACTATTGATTCAAAAAATGCATGCATTTTTTGAATCAGCTTGTCAAAAATTATTTTTGACAAGCTGAAAAGCATTTTCAAAACTTTCATAAAAGTTCTGAAAATGCGGTGATTGAAAACGAAAGACACCCCTGATGGGTTTCTTTCGTAACTATCTTCCTTTCCGAAGGCGGAAGCAATCCTACTTTATTGACAGTCTGAGGCGGCGCCTCAGACTGTCAAAAAGAGATTTGGATTGCCTCGCAGCTTCAGGCTTACTCCGCCGCGGCGCAGAGGGCGGCAAAATACCGGTAAAAGGGCAGGAGGGTTTTCAGGTCCTCCGTGACCCGGGCGGCGAAAGCCGGCGAGTAGAGGCTCTCGTCCAGGGGGACCTCATGGGCCAGGGTCAGGGATTTCTTCTGGTACCAGGGGCGCAGCAGGTCGCTGACCTGGCCCTTGCTGCGGACATAGTCCGGTCCCGTCAGCTGAAAGACCTGCTGGCGGTCAAATTGGCGCACCAGCTTCTCCAGGGTCTTGGGGTCCCGGTCGATCTGCTGGCGATAGCGGGTCATGGTGGCGGCGGAAGCGGCCCAGAAGCCCATGCCATAGCTGTAATAGTCCGGGGCGATCTCAAAATAGAAGGCCGGGCGGCCCGTCCAGTCCTGGTCCCCGGTGCGGACGCAGAACCACAGGTGGTCCTTGTAGGGTCCCTGGCCGTGGAGCCGCCGGGCGTCCCGGTAAATGCGGCTGACCTTCAGGATCAGCGGCTCGTGGGGCAGCGCTGCCGCCAGACCGTCGTACACGGCCTGGCCCAGCTCACGGGTGGGGGCCAGCAGGTGCTGCTGGTAATCGTCCTTATGGGCCAGGAACCAGCCGCGTTCGTTGTTGAAGCGGATGCCCCACATGAAATCCACGGTCTCCTGGCTGTATCCCTGAAACATAGCGTATCTCCTTTGCGTTGGGTTTGGGTACAGTGTAGCGCATGACAGGGAATTTTGCAAGTACCGCCGGGATTTGCCGCGGACCCCTTGCCCCCGGCGGCGGGGTGTGGTATAATTCACGGTGCATGCGGGTATGGTGGAATTGGTCGACACGCAGGATTTAGGTTCCTGTGCCGCGAGGCGTGTGGGTTCGAGTCCCACTACCCGTACCATGGCGAGTGGTCTTACAGCATTTGAAAGGCTGTGAGGACACTCGCTTTTTTCTGCTCAAACCGCAGGTCTGTAACAGAGGATTTTATTGCGGGGAGGAGACGGGCGAGAGCCTGACGGATTTCATCCTGAAGGAAAAAACGGAGGAAGCGAAACGCCTCCTCCGCTATTCGGATAAATCTTTGACCGCTATCGGGTCCTATCTCGGATTTTCCTCGCCTGCGTCGGCAGCACACGCAGCGAATATCGGGATAAATACCTGTGACTGCTTCCGCACAACAGACATACTGCGCGAATAGAGACATCCGGGGGTGCCTGAATGGCCCCCCGGATGTCTGTGAAAAAGAGAGTTATCAGCGGGCCTTTCTGCGCCGCAGCGTCAGGCATGCGCCCAGGGCGCACACGGTCATCAGGCCCATGTACAGCAGCACGCCGCTGTCGCCGGTCTTGACGCCGGGATTCTCCGGCTGCTCCGGCTTTTCGGGCTTTTCGGGCTGGCCGGGGTTCTCCGGCTGCTCCGGCCGGTAATCCGGGTCCGCCGCGCCGCAGACGGTGCACTTGCCGTCCTTATAGTCGTGGCCGGTGGCGGGGATAGTCTCGCCCTTCTTCACGGTCTCGCCGCAGGTCTTGCAGACCTCATCGCCGGTATAGCCGTCCTGGGTGCAGGTGGCGGGCTTGGCACCCACAACCTGGGTATCGTGGCCGGTGGCGGGGATGATCTCACCCTTCTTCACGGTGACGCCGCAGGTCTTGCACACCTCATCGCCGGTATAGCCGTCCTGGGTGCAGGTGGCGGGCTTGGCACCCACAA
>OLVU01000352.1_pt1 | contig 42041 bp, 36 predicted proteins | sample 1673321 | NCBI WGS metagenome assembly OLVU01 (sample SAMEA3178942, study PRJEB25190) | human gut metagenome | biome: human gut; feature: human-associated habitat; material: faeces | place: Austria | collected 2013 | reverse complement strand
GTCTACGGGAAACGGGAGAACGTGCTGGTACAGCGGGAGGAAAACGGCAAAAAGACCCTGTATAAGGTCAACCTGAATTCCGGATACGACCTTTATGCCTCTCCCGTGTATTATTTGCAGCAGAATGATATCGTGTATGTCGAGCCCAATTCGGTCAGGGCCAGACAATCGACCGTCAATGGGAACAACGTACGGTCTACCTCTTTCTGGCTATCGCTGGCCTCGCTGCTGACCACCATTACCGTGTTGATCGTGAAATAAATATAGAATCAGATATGGTCGTAAATCAAAAAAATATGAAACCGGGACAGCCGGATGACTTCCTGCGGATACAGGATCTGTTGTACTTGTGCCTTGCGAGGTGGAAATGGTTCGTTCTGTCTTTGGCGGTAACGATCGGTGTCGCTACTGCCTATCTGTTACGCACTCCTGCCGTATATACACGCACCGCTTCGGTGCTGATCAAGGAGGACTCCAAAGGCAAGTCGGTCTCCTCGGATCTGGAATCCTTCTCGGAGTTCGGGCTATTCCAGTCCAGTACTAATGTGAATAACGAGCTGATCGCCTTCCAGTCGCCGGCTTTAATGACCGAGGTGGTCAAACGGCTGCGTCTGGATATGAATTACTTCGTTCCGGGGAAATTCCACCGTCAGGTGGCCTATGGATTGACATTGCCCGTGGATGTGACGATAAGCGACTTGCCTGAAAACGAATCGGCCGATTTTACATTGGAAGTACAACCTGACAGCACGTTACTTTTATCCGACTTTACACGTAACGGGACGGAGCTTGACGGAAAGGATATAAAGGGACGCTTGCTCGACTCCATCACTACACCGTTAGGGAAAATCGTCATCCATACAACGCCCAATTATGTGAAAGGCGAAACATACATATTGTATGTGGGCAAATCCAGCCTGTATAATGCCGTGAACTCCTATGCGTCCAACCTGTCCGTCTCGTTGAACAACGAGAAAGCTTCGGTTGTCGACCTGTCGTTCAGGGATAACTCTACACAACGGGCGGAGGATGTATTGAGCATGTTGATTTCCGTTTATAACGAGAACTGGGTGAAGGACAAGAACCAGATTGCCGTCAGCACCTCGATGTTCATCAACGAGCGTCTGGGCGTGATCGAACGGGAGCTGGGTAACGTGGACGAGGATATTTCCTCCTACAAGTCAGAACACCTGCTGCCCGACGTGCAGGCTGCGTCGAGCATGTACATGGCCCAGAGCAGTGCGACCAATGCCCAGATTTTGGCCTTGAACAACCAACTCTACATGACCCGCTACATCCGGAACTATTTAGCCAACGACGCCAACCGTACCCAACTGCTTCCGGCCAACTCCGGTATAGAGAGTGCCAATATCGAATCGCAGATTGCCGAATACAACAAACAACTGTTACAGCGCAACAGTCTGGTTGCGAACAGTAGTACGGAAAATCCGCTGGTTGTGGATATGGATCAGGCCCTGGCATCCATGCGGGGAGCGATCATAAAGTCTATCGACAATCAGATCGTGACATTGAACGCGCAGATAAAAAGTTTGCAGCAGACGGAGCAACAGACTACATCACGTATAGCGGCCAATCCTACGCAGGCCAAATACCTGCTGTCGGTGGAACGCCAGCAGAAAGTTAAGGAGGCCCTTTACTTGTTCCTGTTGCAGAAACGGGAGGAGAACGAACTCTCGCAGGCGTTCACGGCCTACAATACCCGCATCGTCACTCCGCCGCACGGCAGTATGATACCAACCGCCCCCGTTAAGAAAAACATCCTTTTGGTCGCGTTTGCTTTGGGACTGCTCATTCCGGTGGTCATCATATTCATGCGCGAGAACATGAACACCCGTATCCGCGGGCGCAAGGACTTGGAGAGCGTGACCGTGCCGTTCATCGGCGAGATTCCGCTGTTCGCGAGAAAAAAGAAGAAAGGAATATTCGGGAAGAAACCGCAGGAAGTCAAGGCCATTGTCGTCAAGGAGGGCAGCCGCGACATCATCAACGAGGCATTCCGTGTATTGCGTACCAACCTGGAGTTCATGACCGGCAAGGACAAGAGGTCGAATGTCATCGTCGTAACCTCGTTCAACCCCTGCAGCGGCAAGTCGTTCCTGACCATGAACATGGCCGTGAGCTTCGCTATCAAAGGCAAGAAAGTATTAGTTATCGACGGTGACCTGCGCCACGGCTCCGCTTCGTCCTATATCGACTCTCCTGCCAAGGGATTGAGCGACTATCTCGGCGGTGGGATAGATAATCTCAATGAAATCATCGTCACTGATTCTAAGCATGAATCTATGGATATACTGCCCGTGGGGACGATTCCTCCCAACCCCACCGAACTGTTGTTCGACGAGCGGTTGAAGCAGGTGATTGATACCGTAAGGGAACAATACGACTATGTGCTGATTGACTGTCCGCCCATCGAATTAGTGGCCGACACGCAGATTATCGAGAAACTGGCCGACCGGACCATCTTCGTGGTTCGCGCAGGCCTGCTCGAACGGAGTATGCTCGCCGAGTTGGAGAAAATCTACACGGAAAAGAAATACAAGAACATGTCCCTGATCCTGAACGGAACCGAGGGCAGCGGCGGCCGCTACGGATACCGCTACGGCTATCGGTATGGTTATCACTACGGTTACGGTTCAGGCTACCACTATGGCTCCGATGAAAAACGGGGGGGGTAAGTGGCTAACTATCAAATAATTAGGAAAAGCGTTTTCAAATAAAATCTTCATATCATTGTGTGGCCTTTCAGAAAACGCATCCCGCTGAAAGACAGCGGGATATTCGATGGTTTTACCGACTGGCACTCGCACATCCTGCCGGGTGTGGACGACGGGGTGCAGACTATGGAGGAGTCGTTGGAGATACTGCGTCTGTATGAGGAGTTGGGCGTGAAATCCGTGTGGTTGACACCGCATGTCATGGAGGATACACCCAATACCACGGCGCACCTTCGGGAGCGTTTCACGGAACTGCAAGCCGCTTATACCGGCCCGATAACATTGCATCTTGCCTCCGAGAACATGCTCGACAATCTCTTTGAGGAACGGTTAGGTAAGAACGACCTGCTACCTTTGGGCGAGAACGGCGACCATCTGCTGGTGGAAACCTCCTACTTCAGCCCGCCGATGGGTCTGAGCAATATCCTGCTCCGCATCAAGTCCAAAGGCTATTATCCTGTCCTTGCCCATCCGGAAAGGTATAATTATATGGATCAAGATAAATATAGAGAACTCGTAGGGATCGGCGTAAAGTTCCAAGCAAACATACCATCCTTGGTTAATGCCTATGGTAGGCTTCTGTATAAAAAATTGGAGTGGCTATTACGTGAGAATATGATTGATATGTGGGGAACAGACACTCACCATTGCGATACTTTCTCAAAAGTAATCGTAGAGAAGACATTGAAACAATCTTTCGTGAAGAAATTAAAACAAGACTAAATATGAAAGGTATTGTATTGGCTGGAGGAAGCGGCACCCGTCTCTATCCTATCACCAAAGGAGTAAGCAAGCAACTGCTCCCTATTTTTGATAAACCAATGGTATATTATCCCATATCCGTACTAATGCTGGCGGGTATTCGAGATATTCTGATAATTTCTACACCATACGACTTGCCGGGATTCAAGCGTCTGCTCGGCGATGGTTCGGACTATGGCGTTCATTTCGAGTACGCGGAACAGCCCTCGCCGGACGGTTTGGCACAGGCTTTTCTAATTGGCGAGAAGTTTATCGGAAACGATTCTGTATGCCTTGTACTGGGAGATAATATATTCCACGGAAACGGTTTTAGCGGCATGCTGCGCGATGCCGTCGATACGGCAGATAAAGAGCGAAAGGCAACCGTGTTCGGCTATTGGGTGAGCGATCCGGAACGTTACGGCGTAGCGGAGTTTGACAAAGAGGGTAATTGTCTTTCCATTGAAGAGAAACCTTTGCAGCCGAAGTCCAATTATGCCGTGGTAGGACTTTACTTCTATCCCAACAAAGTGGTAGAAGTAGCTAAACATATAAAACCATCCGCCCGTGGAGAATTGGAGATAACCACCGTAAACCAGTGCTTTTTGGAAGAAAATGAGTTGAAGGTACAGACTTTAGGCAGAGGTTTTGCCTGGCTCGATACCGGTACGCATGATTCATTGTCGGAAGCATCAACTTATATTGAGGTAATCGAGAAGCGCCAGGGATTAAAGGTTGCTTGTTTGGAAGGCATTGCCTACCGCAAGGGATGGATTGACAGTGACAAGATGCGACAGCTTGCCAAACCCATGTTGAAGAATCCATACGGACAATACTTACTGAAGGTAATAGACGAAGTAGAACGTACCGGCAAGGAGAATTTGGAATAAAATGGCAGATAGATGGAAGTAATCAAGACAAATATAGAGGGTGTGGTAATCATTGAGCCGAAAGTGTTCAGGGATGCCAGAGGCTATTTCTTTGAAAGTTTCTCGCAACGGGAGTTTGAAGAGAAAGTCAGGAAAATCAAATTCGTGCAGGACAATGAGAGTATGTCTTCTTACGGAGTAATGCGCGGCTTGCACTTCCAACGCCCGCCTTTTACTCAAAGCAAATTAGTTCGTTGCGTGAAAGGACGTGTGCTGGATGTGGCGGTCGATATACGTAAAGGTAGCCCCACTTACGGGCAGCATGTGGCGGTGGAACTGACCGAGGAGAACCATCGGCAGTTTTTCGTACCGAGAGGTTTTGCCCACGGTTTCGCCGTGTTGAGCGAAACGGCAGTTTTCCAGTATAAATGCGATAACTTTTACGCACCCGAAGCAGACGGGGGCATCAGCATCAAGGATACAAGCCTCGGTATTGACTGGCTCATCCCAACCGAAAATGCAATTCTTTCGAATAAAGACGTAAAGCATCTTTGCCTGAAAGATTTTGACTCACCTTTTGACTACAATACCAACCTTTATCCGGAGTTCCTATGAATATACTTGTAACAGGTGCCAACGGTCAATTGGGCAACGAAATGCGTATTATAGTCCGCCAAAGCGATGACACCTATTTCTTTACAGATGTCAGCCTGCAAGAAGGTATAGAGACCCTTTTCTTGGACATTACCGATTTACAGGCTATCCGGGAAATGGTAACAACGAATAGGATTGATGCCATCGTGAATTGTGCCGCCTATACCAATGTGGATGCGGCAGAAAACAATGAAGCACTTGCCGAAAAACTCAATGCCGATGCACCGGAGAACTTGGCAATAGCAATGAAGGAAGCGGATGGCTTGCTCATTCAAATTTCCACCGATTATGTATTTGGTAAAGAGCCTTATAATGTTCCTTGTAAAGAGGATCAACATGGCACACCGACAGGAGTCTATGGCATGACCAAGCTTCATGGTGAACAGAAAATCATTGCTACCGGATGCAAGCATATCATCATACGTACAGCCTGGCTTTACAGCGAGTTCGGTAAGAATTTCTGCAAGACCATGATGAGCCTGACCGCCACCAAACCGCAACTGAAAGTGGTGTTCGACCAGACAGGCACACCGACATACGCTCTTGATTTAGCTAATGCGATTTTGACCGTTTTAGCTGATTATAGTAAGGAGATAGAGAATGATTCATACTCGAAAGCCGGTATCTATCATTATTCCGATGAAGGTGTCTGTTCGTGGTATGATTTCACCAAGATGATAGCTGAATACAACGGCACAACGGCTTGCGATATACAGCCTTGCCACAGCGATGAGTTTCCCAGCCCGGTGACACGTCCCTCGTATTCAGTACTCGACAAAACAAAGATTAAGGAGACTTTCGGTATCCATGTTCCGTACTGGACGGAGTCGCTGAAGCAGTGTATCAATAACATCAATGGCAATAAATAATATGGAAAAGAAATTCAAACGCAATATCGTTATCACGGGCGGTGCCGGTTTCATCGGCAGCCATGTAGTCCGTCTGCTCGTGAACAAATATCCGGAGTACAAGATTATCAACCTTGACAAACTGACATACGCCGGTAACCTTGCCAATCTGAAAGACATTGAAGGCAAGCCCAACTACAAATTCGTGAAGATGGATATCTGCGACTTCGATGCTTTTTATAAGTTGATGCAGGAAGAGCAAGTTGACGGCATTATCCACCTGGCTGCCGAAAGCCATGTGGATAGAAGCATTAAAGACCCGTTCACTTTTGCGCGTACCAACGTGATGGGGACACTATCCTTGCTGCAAGCTGCCAAACTCTATTGGGAGTCATTGCCTGAAAAGTACGAGGGAAAACGGTTCTACCATATTTCCACGGATGAAGTTTACGGAGCATTGACGATGAACCATCCCGAAGGTATCAAGCCACCGTTTACAACGACCGCCTCTTCTGCGGAGCATCATTTGGCATACGGTGATGATTTCTTCTACGAGGACACGAAATATAATCCCCACAGCCCGTATTCGGCAGCCAAAGCATCAAGCGATCATTTTGTCCGTGCTTACCACGATACATACGATATGCCGACTATTGTAACGAACTGTTCAAACAACTACGGCCCTTATCAGTTCCCGGAAAAGCTGATACCGCTCTTCATCAATAATATCCGTCATCGCAAACCATTGCCGGTTTATGGAAAAGGTGAAAACGTGCGTGATTGGCTCTTTGTAGAAGATCATGCACGTGCCATCGACCTTATCTTCCACAAGGGAAAGGTAGCCGAGACCTACAATATCGGTGGCTTTAATGAATGGAAAAATATCGACATCATCAAGGTTGTTATCAAGACTGTCGACCGCTTATTGGGACGCAAGGAAGGAGAAGATTTGAACTTAATTACCTACGTCACCGACCGCTTAGGACACGATGCCCGCTATGCCATCGACTCCACCAAGCTGCAGAAGGAATTAGGCTGGGAACCGAGCCTGCAATTTGAGGAAGGCATCGAAAAGACCGTCTGTTGGTATTTAGATAATCAGGAGTGGATGGATAATATTACTTCCGGGGAGTATGAGAAGTATTATGAGGAGATATACAAAGGTTGATATCTTATACAAAAAAATTACCACAAATTGGATGTCCGAGTCAATGCGAATCAGAAAACAAGATTAAGGTCACGATATTTCTTATTCGCATCAAAGCCCAGACAACAGGCCTTTTTCGGGTCGAGGTCGGAGTGACCTACAATCAACGCTTTCGGATAACACTTATGCAAGTCATCGAGCAACTTTCTCAACGCCGCCTTCTGCGCATCGGTACTGGTGTAGTAGGGTGTCTTGCCGTCACGGGTAAGCCCTCTCACATACTCCATGCGTACGGAGAAATATATTTCGATGACAAAGTAAGTACTACTTCGATAAGAAAGTAAGATATACTTTCGGTGGTGAAGCAAGTATAAAATCCAAGAATATGAAAACGAATAAAGAAATCAAGATTGCCGTGGCCGGAACGGGCTACGTTGGGATGAGCATTGCCACGCTGTTGGCACAACACCATCAGGTGATAGCCGTGGATGTCATTCCTGAAAAGGTGAAACTAATCAATCAGCGGAAATCACCTATACAAGATGGATATATTGAGGAATATTTGGCGGAAAAGCCGCTGAATCTCACGGCAACCCTTGATGGCGCAGCTGCCTATAGGGATGCCGACTTTGTGGTGATAGCTACTCCCACCAACTACGACCCTGTGAAGAACTATTTCGACACGAGTCACGTGGAAGAAGTGATTGAGTTAGTGAAAAGTGCCAATCCTAACGCTATCATGGTCATCAAGAGTACCATTCCCGTAGGTTATACCGAAAGCGTGCGCAAGAAACTCGATACCGGGAACGTGATATTCTCGCCGGAGTTCCTTCGAGAAAGCAAGGCTTTGTATGATAACCTCTATCCCAGCCGCATCATTGTGGGCAGACCGGAGGGCGATGCCCGTTTGGACGAAGCCGCACATACTTTTGCAGCCTTGTTGCAGGAAGGAGCGATAAAAGAAAACATTGATACGCTTTTCATAGGTTTGACCGAAGCAGAAGCCGTGAAACTCTTCGCCAATACCTATCTCGCCCTGCGTGTGAGCTACTTCAACGAGTTGGACACCTATGCCGAAATGAAGGGACTGGACACCCAAGCCATCATCAACGGTGTAAGCCTCGACCCCCGTATCGGTACGCATTACAATAACCCATCGTTTGGCTATGGAGGCTATTGTCTGCCCAAAGACACGAAGCAATTGCTTGCCAACTATGCCGATGTGCCGGAAAATCTGATACAGGCCATTGTAGAGAGTAACCGTACCCGCAAGGATTTCATTGCAGACAGGGTATTGAACAAGGCTGGTTATTATGACTATTACAATCGTGGCGATTTCAATCCCAACAAGGAAAAGAAGTGTGTTGTAGGTGTCTATCGCTTGACTATGAAGTCGAACAGCGACAATTTCCGTCAGTCCTCCATCCAAGGGGTGATGAAGCGAATCAAGGCGAAAGGTGCGGAAGTCATCATCTATGAGCCGACATTGGAAGACGGCAGTACATTTTTCGGAAGCAAGGTGGTGAATAACCTTGTCGTATTCAAGGCACAAAGCCAAGCCATTATCGCCAACCGCTATGACGCTTGTCTGGATGATGTGGAGAATAAGGTCTATACAAGAGATGTTTTCAGGAGAGATTGAGTCCTTATTGTTGTGGATATAAAAGAATCTCTTATCAACGAGACTGAAAATCCGTTAATCAGTATTGCGGTAACTAAAATTGCAGATAAACAAAAGGCTTTACCTAATTTAACTGAGGACAGGAATTCTTGCAATATATGCAAGATAACAAACTTACTTTCAATGATATTCGTGAATGTTTCTGCGAGTACGCCTTTCATATGTTGCAAATATTATGTTTATGGAAGATTTTTATAACATGCCCAATAAAACATTACGAAACATTAAGTCAGCTATGTTTCTATTGATTATCAATAATGCAATGGGTCTGTAAAGTAAATGTTACTTTTTAGGAACAAATGAAATTCTATTTGTAAGATGGGACAACTTATGACGGACAATAAACGAATTATCAAAAATACACTCTTGTTATATGTGAGGATGTTACTGATTTTATTGGTAAATCTTTACACGTCAAGAGTTGTGTTAGAAGTTTTAGGCGTAGCTGATTATGGTATATATAATTTGGTTGGCGGTGTAGTGGTTTTATTCTCTTTTCTAAATAATGCGATTTCCAGCGCAACGCAACGTTTCTTTAATGTCGCATTAGGAAAAAAGAATGCGGAAATCTTTCAACAGACATTCAACATAAGTTTGACTATTCATATATATATTGCTGTTTTAGTCTTAATGCTTTCAGAAATAATAGGTTCATTCCTTATTAACAGTTATTTGAATATACCTGAAGACAGACTGACAGCAGCTAATATAACTTTCCATTTTTCTATTTTGACATTTATTGTACAAATAATTAGGGTACCTTATAATTGTTGTGTCGTCGCTCATGAAAGAATGGCTTTTTATACCTATAACAGTCTTTGGGAGGTCTTTTTGAGATTAGGCATGGTTTTTTTGCTGATGTTCTTGCCTTTTAGCAAACTGGAATTGTATGCATTCCTTATGTTCTTGGTCTCTTTTTTCAATTATCTGGCTTATCGCTTTTATTGTCTTCATTGTAAATTGATTCAAAAATACGAGTTTGTCAGAAACTCTTCCGGTTTCAAGGAGATTTTAGGCTTTATAAGTTGGAATATGCTCTCCTCTACCTCCATCACAATCCAAAAGCAGATTGTCAATATAGCAATCAATGCTTATTGTGGCGTTATTGCCAATGCGGCAGTTGGATTGGCAACCCAGTTAAGCGCAGGAGTCTCAACCTTTGTGTCTAATTTTCAATTGGCATTCAATCCTCGGCTGATGAAACTTTATGCTTCCAGCCAATTTGAGGAGCTAAAAAAAATGCTGCAATGGACAACGAAGCTCTCAGTCCTTTTATTACTCCTTTTTTCAATACCTATATTGTTAAACCTGAATTTTGTAATCCATGTGTGGTTGAAACAAATACCGACTTATTTGGTTGTATTCAGTTTATTTTCCATCATGGAATCTATTGTCGCGGCCATATCTACCCCATTGACGATTACCATACATGCTGTAGGGGAAATAAAATATTATAGTATTATATTAAGTATTATAACTTTGACAAATGTACCGATTGCTTACCTGATGTTGCATCTTGGATTGCATCCGGCATGGGTCTTCGCTTTCCAGACATTTAATCAGATGATCATTTGTGTATTCAGATTTTTGTATCTCAACAAGTATCTTATTATATCCAAAACCCAATATATGAGGAACGTCATTTTTCCTACGGTTTGGGTTTCTTTATTGGGAATCATCGTTTGCTACTTGATTTCGCAAGTATCTTTTACATCTCAATATGTAAATATCGTTTTAGAAATCATTGCTATGGGAATATTGATAGTATTGTTAGGTTTCACAAAAAATGAAAGAGCTTCCGTATATAATCTCGTAAAGTTGAACCGTATATTCAGACGAAATGCTTAGAATTGCCATTATAATCCTATGGGCTGTCAACATAATCAAGGCAACAGCGATTCCAATACCCATTCCCAATGCTGTTTACTATGCCAGTTTTGCCTTGGTAGCACTTCTTTTGTTGATATATGAGGGACGCAATTGCAAGATTAGCCCTTTTATGTTATTGTTCGTTTTAACCGCATTGCTTTCCACCGCATTCAACAGCATTGTCAATCCGGACATTGCCTTTTTCAAGCCTTTAGATAGAATAGCTGGATTTGTCATGATGATGATAGCAATAGGACCATTGTTCATATATGCCAATAAAGAGCCACACCAACTGTTTTATACTTTATTATCTTGGTCTTTTATCATCATAACATTGCTGTCTTTCCTTTTTTACATACTTGGAATGGGGTTCGTCTATAAGAAGAGCATGTTTGTAGGAGTGTCAATCCATGCAATGGTATTAGGGCCTATATCGGGGATAGCCATGCTGAATTTAATACACCAACTATTCATCGCTAAAGAGAATAAAATCAAAGTAATGTATGTAATGGGCATTGTGATAGCATTGCTCACATGCTTTTTGGCCGGTTCCAGAGGAGCGTTAGCAGCAGGGCTTTTTAGTGCTGCATTTCTTATATTCAAACAGTATAGCCTAAGAATATGTATGGCTATCCTTGCCGCAACCGTCATCATTGGTGTTTTTACGGTACCGGTTTGGCTTCCTTATACGGAAACAATGCAAAAGAAAATAGAGTATGCGTCCGAAGTTGGCCACTCATCACGTGACGCGCTGTGGAATGACAGAATCAAGGAGTTTGAAGACAGTCCTATAATAGGACAGGGATTTGCGTCAATAAACCGCATGGTGGCAACCCGGACACCCTTTTCGATTGTTACCCGAAGTTTGGAGCCTGGTAGCAGCTGGCTGTTCATTCTCTCATCATTAGGGATTATGGGATTTGGGCTGTTTATAGCCATGCTGATAAAAGCATGCCATGAATTTGTCATGGCTAAAGAATATACGCCCGATATATGGCATACAGCCATCTTGTTCTTCTTCTTTGTCCATTTTTTCATTGAAGGATATGTTCTCCATTCGGGTGGGATGCTATTTGTATTCTTTTGGTTGACTTTATACATGAATTTCAGATCTATCAATGACAAAAGTTTTATTGACAACAAACCATCCGGCACCTTATATAAATAGGTGGATAGAGAAAATGAATCTCTATTACGATACGGATGTCCTTTATTATGCGGAGAAAGCCAAAATCAAGGCATGGAAAAGATTTTCTCCGTATCAAGGAGAGATTATTTCAAAAATGGGTTTCGTAAAATTGACCAATTACGTTTCACATGCAGATTTGGTGATACTGGGAGGATGGAACAATTTGTATTATTTTGCAATTCTGATGTGCGGATTGTTTACTAAACGTAAAATTGCATTATTCAGCGACTATCCCGAACCGCAAAAAAAGAACTTCAAATACTTTATAAAAAGGCTGGTTTTCAAGAATTGTTTCAGTGCCATTTTATGCGCAACCCAAAGTTCTTGCCAATTTTACGCATCCACCTATGGGATTGATAAAAGCAAACTATTCGTTTTTCCCTATATGTCAATGGACGTTATTGAACAGGATGAAATTGCAATGTATTGGAAAAAACGTATGAAACAAATTTCAGATGGAGACAGGATACGGATTTTTATAGCCAATAATTTCTATGAGAGGAAGGGCTATGAAACTATTTTTAAGGCATTCAGGAAGCTAAAGAACGAAAATCTTTTATCTCGATTTTCAATAAGAATCGCAGGTGTAGGAGAAGATCTTGGAAAATACAAAGAAGCATTCCATCAATTGGATTCTGAAATCATTTTTTTAGATTGGATAGAAGATGAGGAATATACCCGAACCATGTTGAATACGGATGTCTTTATCCATGCGTCTATATTTGAACCATTTGGAATTCCTCCTATTGATGCGATGAAATGCGGTAAAGTTCTTGTTTGCTCGAAAGGAATCAAATCGGTAGAAGGAATCATTGAGGATGGATCTAACGGATATGACTTCAATCCGAAAGATGACGATAAGCTATACAAAAACTTGTGTTCAATCTTACAGCATAGAAATGAACTTGAGCAAATTGGAACGAAAGCCAAAGAAGAAATTTACAAATATTACAACGAAAACACAATTATAGAGTCTATAAATAAGACAATATCTTTAGAGAAATGAAATTTCACAACATCATAATTCAGGCAAGAGACTATTACCGTACTCTTTCACAGAAAAAAGAAGTACGTACGATAATGTCCGGAATACCAGTCCAAAGGTTATCACAATCCCAAAAGAAACTTATTTCCCAATATTTCAAAACGAACATAGGGATAACGACACATGATACATTATGGCATGAAATGTATTACTCCATCAATAACGACTTTGATGTTCGCTATATCCCAATAAACAAGGTATTCCAACGTGTTATATCAAGGCTCAATGATGAAACCACGATGCGTGCCTATGCGGACAAGAACACTTATGATATTCGGTTCAAAGAATTCAATCAACCCATGACTATTCTAAAAAAATGGGGGGGGGATTTTTATATTGAAAATAAAATCGTTTCTGAAAAAGAGGCGATTAGACTATTTGGAACATTGGATAATGTTATAATTAAGCCTGCACTGGAGACAGGGCAAGGACATGGTGTTTTTTGTTTTCATCAAGATAATCTCATTGTCTCTCCCGAACAATACTTGCACTCGTTAGGCGATAACTTTATCATCCAGGAACGGGTCAAACAACATGCTGAGGTTGCAAAATTAAATCCTTCGTCATTAAATACATTTAGGGTAGTTACATACAGAGAAAGAGACAATGTTTATATCCTTAACGTAACACTCAAAATTGGACACAAAGGAGAAATCGTAGACAATGGACATGCGGGTGGATATTTTGTCGGGACAAACAAGGACGGTACATTAAAAAAGTGGGTATATTCTCTCAATCCTTTTTCTAAAAAAGAAATGACAGAATCAGGAATCAAAGTGGATGGATTACCCGTTCCGTCATTCCATAAGCTCAAAGAGACTGTATGTGAACTCTCTTTACTTTTGCCATATCACAGGATAGTAGGATGGGACATGGCCATTGACGAAAATGGAAATCCTCTACTTGTCGAACTGAATGTCAACGGATTTGGCGTTAATATCATTCAAATTCCCAATGGGGCACTTTTGGGTAAATACACAGAGAAGATACTTAATAAAGTAAAATAAAGAGTTTGGTAAAATCATCAAGGTTATTTGAGTTTATCTATTCTCCACCTTATTTATTACTTCATGCATTATTAAGATATATTAACACGGTAAAAATCCAATTTTCGTTTGTTGGTGGGATTTGTAGGTAGTAGGAAGTGTATCATTCCTATGGTAAAAGAATTGATAGCCACAGATTGGGACTTTCAATTCAATATTGCGGGTAGAGGTAATTTGGAATCGGAATTGCACGATATAATTGATAAAGACGCACGATTTAATTGCTTGGGGAGAGCAACAACCGGAACAAATCCATAGTTTGCTGAATATACCGACTGCTTGATATTGCCATCATCGTTCGATGATTGGGGCGCTGTAGTAAATAAAGCTTTACTCCATGAGTGCAGATGTATTGTCTTTGATAAAGCCGGTAGTCATTCTTTGATAACATACACCGAATATGGAGAAATTTTCCAGTCAGGTAATTGGGAGTAATTTACAGAAGCCGCAAGAAAAGAGTTTGAACAAGGAAAATTAAGTTCCGACAAACGCAAAAGCATAAAGAGATACAGTAAGAAGATTGAACCGATCACGGTCGCAAATTATCTTGTTGAAATCATCAACTACTATTTCGGAGATAATAAAGATAAGCTACAAGTTCCTTGGAGGCAATAATTCACGATGAAAAAGATTATTTTTAATTGTAAGAATGGCTTTTTGCGTCAACATTCGCATAAAGCCTTGCGAGAATGCCTCAGTTATGAGACATTTCATGGTAACGAGAAACTAAATATTTCATTTGAAAAGCGCAAAACTTTGGTCGGATATGCCTACAATCATTGTCCTTTTTATAAGGAATACTACGATAGTAAAGGTTTTCATCCCTCAATGTTTAAAACGGAAGCTGATTGGGAGAAGGTGCCTGTATTGGAGAAACAGATGATAAGGGAGCATGGGGAAAGAATGTTTTCCGACATCGCAAACAGAAGTAAGCTTTCTCCTTCAAAGACAGGAGGCTCGACAGGAAAGCCCTTGGTGGTTTATAAATCGAAAGACGTGCATTTTGAGGTCTTGGCATGGAGGGCATTAAATTGGTACGGCGTGGCACCTTGGATGAATGAGGCTATCGTACATCGCCGTGTTCCTGTGACATTCAAAGAGAAACTTATCAACAGAGCGATGTGGTGGCCTACCCAGAGGGTATACTTGAGTGCTACCAGAATATCAGACAAGGAGCTTGCACGATTTGTTGATGAGATAAGGCTGAGAAAAATCAAATGGGTGGTAGGCTATTGTGGCTCTTTAGAATACGTAGCAGATTATATCCTAAAAAACAATATAGGCATTTCGTGTGTGAAGTTGGTTTGGTCTACCAGTTCCCCTCTAACCAAAATCGTAAGAGAAAAGTTAGAGAATGCATTTAATTGCCCGGTGATGGATCAGTATGGATGTTGCGAAATGGGAAATATCGCCGTACAAAAGCCGATGGAGGATTGCTTGACAGTCAACAATGATTATGTTTGGGTGGATATAGTAAATACCGAGGAGGCAAACGTTAGGAAAGGCGATTTGGGCGATATATGTATTACAGATCTTAACACGCTTGAATTTCCTTTGATAAAGTATCGTCTTGGAGACAGAAGTCGATTGTTGGAGAGTTGCAAGGAGTCGGCAGACGGTTTTCAAAAGATTGCATTTGTGCAAGGACGCACAAGCGACATGCTTTATCTGCCCAACGGGGAGGTATTGGATGGTTCTTTCCTAACTACTATCTGCGACAACTATTCAACTCACATATCCTGTTATCAGATACACCAGTCTGCTGATTATAATGTGACTTTCAGGGTTGTCCCTACAAGTTCCGACCAATCCCATTTGATTATAATAAACAAAATTGCCGATGATTTCCGCTCTCTCGTAAAAAATGTGATTGACATAAAGATCATTATCACCGATTCGATAGAAGATTTTGCCGGAAAGCGGAAGTTCATCATCAGCGACATAGCATTATCAAAATTACAAAAATGAAAACACTTCATTCCGGCTCGCTCAACATGAATGCGGGGGGGCCTGCGATGAGTATGAGTCTGACATTAAAGGGGCTTGAAAAGGCAGGTGTAAAGACCGTGGCTTTGTGCGAGGAGATACCTGCGGACGGAAAACTGATTGCTCCCGACCTGAACATCCGCTTTACCCACAAAGGTAAGTATGGCACGTTCGCATACGTGGATAACATCTATGAATGTTTGAAAGAAGCGTCCGATGTGGACATTTATCATATCCACGGCACATGGATGTATCACGGACTTGCAGTTTCCCGATATGCACATAAAACAGGAAAAACATACGTAGTTTCGCCTCGCGGAATGCTTTATCCGCAGGCGTTGGCACATCATGCTTTACTGAAAAAGGTAATGATGGGGTTTTACCAAAGGGATGTTTTTTCTGGGGCAGCATGTGTTCAAGCTACCTGCAAGGAAGAAATGGAGCATTATCGTGCGTTGGGTTTCAAGAATCCGGTAGCGGTGCTACCCAATCCGATAGATATCAATGAAATCATAGACCGAGAGATTCCGAACAAACCGATATATAAAGTAGGTTATCTTGGACGGCTGCACCCACGTAAGCGGGTGGAGCGATTGATTTATGCGTTTAGTGAACTTAGGGAAGAACTGAAAAACTGCCATTTGATGATAATCGGCGGCGGTGATGAAACATATCGGACTTTCTTGGAGGCAGAAGTGAAGCGATTGGACGTGAAAAATGTGGAGTTTACCGGGTTTCTGACAGGAAAAGAGAAGGATGATGCGATAACGGGACTGTCACTTCTTGTCGTACCCAGTGATTTTGAGAACTTCGGGAACATCGTGACGGAAGCATTGGTAAGAGGTGTGCCAGTCATAGCCTCGAAAGGGATGCCGTGGCAGGAACTGGAGGAGTATCATTGCGGATGGTGGATAGATAACGGCCAAAATAGTATTAACCAAACATTGTTGGAGGCCGTTACCGTTCCGAATGAAGAGAGATTGCGCATGGGTATGAATGGTAAGCGCCTGATGTATGAAAACTACTCTGTGGAGGTACTTGGCGAGAAGATGAAACAGCTTTATGAATGGATATTAAATGGAGGTTACAAACCGGAATTTGTGTATGAGTGAAACGAAGATTGATTTATCGAAGTATCACAACGCTTTGAACTGGCGACACCAGTTAGTGCGGCTGCTGTGGAGCGTGGTGTGGAGCTTGTTCGCTCGGCCGTTGCCACGAAGCATGGGGAGCGGATGGAAACGTTTCCTGCTACGGCTGTTCGGAGCGAAAATACATCCAACCGCAATTGTGTACTCTTCTGCCAAAGTGTACTACCCCGCCAACTTGGAGATGGAGGCATATAGCTGTCTGGCTTCGGATGTAGATTGTTATAATGTGGCTCCTATCCGAATCGGAGCGAATACGACCATGTCGCAAGGGGCTTACCTGTGTACAGCGAGCCATGACATAACCAATCCGCTGAATCCGCTGATTACCGCTCCCATCGTGATAGAAGATCAGGCATGGGTAGCTGCCGGTGCTTTTGTGGGTATGGGAGTTAAAATAGGTCAAGGTGCTGTTGTCGGGGCACGTGCCGCTGTATTCAAAGATGTTGAACCTTGGACTGTCGTAGGCGGAAATCCAGCCAAAGAGATAAAGAAAAGAATTTTAAAATAACAACTAGGTATATAACCCGGTACAAACTAATTCTATGTCCTTTAAGTGTAAACTTAAAAATATGGCGTGGAAAGTGATTAATAAGACAATCTTCCGTTTACTCCCCCCATTTGACAATGTTTAGGAAATTTAGGGTGCTTTTGTAAGATGGTTTGGTGCAAAAATAAACTGGAATGTTTCCTTACATCCTACAGTGACGATAGATTATCCTTGGAACTTAAAAACGAAAGATAGAGCCTCATTGGGAGAGCGTTGTTGAGCTTATGCAAGGCATCCATTTCTATCGGTAAATTGAGTTGCATCGGGAAAGATGTTTATCTATTGACAGGTAGCCATGATATTGAAAAAACACTTTTGATTTGGCGACTAAACTGATTGTTATAGGTGATGGTTGCTGGATTGCGACTGCTTCTATCGTGTTGTCAAGCGTAACAATCGGTGATTATAGTGTAGTAGGTGTTAATTCTGTTGTATGCAAAAATGTAGGCAGTTACTGTGTCGTGGGTGGCAATCCTGCGAAGTTTATCAAGAAACGAATTATCAAGGAATAATCTTTCTTTTCAATATCACTATGCCACATTGCATCTGATGTGGCACAATTTATCGTGAATTTATGTTAGATATTACTGTTATCATTCTTACTTACAACGAGGAAATACATATCCGCAGGTGTTTGGAGAACGTGAGGCAATTTGCATCGAAAGTATATGTAGTGGATTGCTTATCTACGGACAGAACCGTTGAAATAGTTAAAAAATTAGGTGCAGAGATTGTAGAACACGAATGGCCGGGCAACCAGGCCGAACAGTTCAACTGGGCTTTAGCGAATCTTTCGATTTCCACAAAATGGGTGCTACGCTTGGACGCAGACGAGTATCTGCTACCTGAATTGGTGGAGGAATTACAATCTAAATTGCTTTCTTTGCCCGAAGATGTAACCGGTCTAATATTCAACCGCCGTCACATCTTTATGGACAAATGGATGAAGCGGGGCATATATCCGGTAAAGTTGTTGCGGGTATTCCGATATGGCAAAGGGATGTGTGAGCAACGGTTGATGGACGAGCATATCCAATTGACCGAAGGTCGTGCCGTGGAGTTTGAACATGATTTCTGCGACCATAATCTGAATGACCTGTCTTGGTTCTGCCACAAGCATGTGAACTATGCTATACGTGAGGCTGTGGACTTGCTGGACATTGAACTAGACTTGACCGGTGTGGCCGAGACGGATGAGAACAAGAACATAAGCCGACAAGCACAGAGCAAGCGAATGAAGAAGCATAAATACGTCCGTCAACCTCTGTTTTGGCGTTCCTTCGCCTATTTCTGTTACCGCTATTTTCTGAAAGGGGCTTGTTTGGACGGTAAGGTTGGTTTCATCTGGACTTTCCTGCAAGGCTGGTGGTATCGCACGCTGGTAGATGCCAAGGTATATGAGATCAAGAAAGCTTGTGGCAACAATAAAGAAGAAATCAAGCGCTTCCTGAAAGACAAATACAATATCACATTATAAATATCGAGTGAAAGTATTCAGTAATCACTGCTATGTGGAATGCTGGTGTGACTGTTCGTGACACTCTGGAAAACGAACTCAGTCAAACCTATCCTGATATAAAGCATGTCACCGTGGACGAGAGAAGCACGGACAATACAATGTTATTGATCAGAGAATACAAGCCTCGGTATAATGGCAGGTTGCTGTACGGTAATCACAATTATAAAAAGACAAACTTTCGACCTTATCGTAAAACCTGTTGTTATTGAAGATAACGAATAGGTTGGTGCTTAATCCACTGTTTGTCCCGGAGTAATGATGCATTCGCATAGTGTTCTCGCTGTCGGTTTCATTGCGTCTAAAGATCTTATACCATTTTCTATATATCGAGGAAATCCAGCTCTTAAAGTCGCAGAACAGGTAATGTTCGAACCATAGTCAAACTCTTCACCCGAAATCAATTTAATTTAATCTGATGAAAATATCAATTGTCACCGCTACATGGAATAGCGGTGCGACTTTGCGTCACACAATGCGGAGTGTGTTGTCACAATCTTATCTAAATATAGAGCATATCATCGTGGATGGCGGTTCAACTGATAATACAATGGGAATCGTACATGAATTGGAACCTGAATATCAAGGCAAATTACGTTATATCAGCGAGAAAGACAAGGGAATATACGATGCCATGAACAAGGGAATCGCAATGGCTACAGGCGATATCGTAGGAATACTTAACAGTGATGATTTCTATACCAGCGACAGTGTACTTTCAACAGTGGTATCCGCATTTGAAGATGGCAATATAGATGCTGTTTACGGCGATATACATTATGTGCAAGACAATGATTTACAAAAGTGTACCCGTTATTATTCTTCGAAACTTTTTCATCGCCGTTGGATGCGTCTCGGCTTTATGCCGGCCCATCCAAGTTTTTATTGCCGCAAAGAAATATATGAGAAATACGGCGGCTTCAATCTGTCGTACAAAATTGCGGCCGATTTTGAATGTCTGCTGCGATTAATATTCGTCCATAAGATACGGCTCCGATACATCCCTATGGATTTTGTAACAATGCGTACAGGAGGTGCATCGACCAGCGGATTGTCCAGCCATAAACAAATTTTACAAGATCATCAGCAGGCATTTAAGGATAATGGAGTTTACAGTAATGTCCCGCTTGAATCGTTGAGGTACATCTACAAAATATATGAAATTATAGCAACTAAAGTCTCTCGAAAATATACATCACAAATTTGATATTTATATGAAGACAGCATTAATTACCGGTATCACCGGACAGGATGGGTCGTATCTTGCTGAATTGCTCATGGAAAAAGGCTATGACGTACATGGCACCATACGCCGTTCGTCGGTCGATTTCCGCGAGCGCATCGCCCATTTGGAAGGACATGCGAATTTCCATCTCCATTATGCCGATCTCGTCGATTCGATGAGTATCCTGCAAGTGGTGAAGAAAGTAAAACCGAATGAAATATACAACCTCGCTGCACAAAGCCACGTGCAGGTATCATTTGACTCCCCTGAGTTCACCGCAGATGTCGATGCAACCGGCGTGTTGCGCATTCTGGAAGCCGTGCGCCAGTGTGATTTGATTGAAACCTGCCGTATTTACCAGGCATCCACTTCGGAGCTTTACGGTAAGGTGGAGGAAGTTCCTCAGAATGAGAAAACACCGTTCCATCCATACAGTCCCTATGCCGTAGCGAAACTTTATGGTTATTGGATCGTGAAGGAATACCGCGAGGCGTACAACATGTTCTGCTGTTCGGGTATCCTGTTCAACCATGAATCAGAACGCAGAGGCGAGACATTCGTCACTCGCAAGATTACCCTTGCCGCTGCCCGAATTGCACAGGGCAAGCAGGACTGCCTTTATTTGGGCAATCTGGATTCGTTGCGAGACTGGGGCTATGCCAAAGACTACGTGGAGTGTATGTGGCTGATTCTTCAGAACGACAAGCCGGAAGACTTTGTGATAGCCACCGGTGTACAGCACACGGTGCGTGAGTTTGCCACGCTGGCATTCCACTATGCAGGTGTCGAACTTCGCTGGGAAGGTGAAGGTGTCCATGAAAAAGGTATTGACATGAAGACAGGGAAAATAGTGGTGGCCGTAAGTGAAGACTTCTATCGTCCTACGGACGTGGTCAACCTTTGGGGTGACCCGACCAAGGCAAAGAATGAACTGGGCTGGAATCCTCAGACCACCTCTTTTGAAGATTTGGTGAAAATTATGGTGACGCATGATATGCAGAAAGTGGCCGCCGAGCATGTGGCCAGTGTAATGAGAACCAATCTTGCAGAATATCTCGAAAAAGGAATCGTAAAATAGCATCTGATGTTTTTTGCCTATCACTCATCTTAATAATGACAGAATCTCATATAAAAATTCTTGAGTCCTTAGACGATAACATCTGCAATTATCTTGCAGATTTAATGACGCAGAAAATTGTTCAAGTCGTAAAAGATTTTCAAAGGCTTCAAATTTTAGAGTATATATCCAAACATCCTGAACAACTTGAGACAACACTTGAAGATTACATAATATGCTTGTTCTCACATTCAGTAGGACAAGCGTATATAAGGCTATCTAAGAAAGGGTTAAAATGCGTATGGGGAATGATTGGAAAAGCAATTAAAGGAGAGCCCTTACTTTCCGCTGTTGACGAGATTTCTGAAAAGGAACTTCAGGTTGCGACTCAATTTATGAGTTTCCAATTATGGAAGTTAATTTGCGAGTTACAGGATACTTGTATCATTTCAGACAAACAGGCCTCAAACTATCTCATAAAGTACATTAAGACTCACCACAATGGTTATGCTTTAATCCCGGTACATCTGGGTGAGGCAGATAAGCTAAAATCGGTATATCGAACTTTGAAAACAACATCAAAAGATACTTTGAACAATATTTTTTATCGGAAATATAAAGGATATGCTTATTTGGAAAAACCTTTTAAGGGGGATTGTTATAGGTATCTGATAAACAATCTCGACAACTATTCATTTTCAATTTAAGATAATGGAAAAAGATTCAAAAATATATGTGGCAGGACACCGTGGCATGGTGGGTTCTGCTATTGTCCGGGAACTGCAGCGGCAGGGATATACGAACATCATTACCCGTACCCATAAAGAACTCGACCTGATCCGTCAGGAGGCCGTAGAACGGTTCTTCGCCGGGGAAAAGCCGGAATATGTCTTTCTGGCCGCTGCCAAAGTGGGCGGCATCATCGCCAACCAATCGGCCTTGGCCGACTTCATGTACGACAACATGATACTGGAGATGAACGTGATTCACGCGGCATGGAAGAACGGCTGCAAGAAATTGGAGTTTCTCGGCTCGTCGTGCATTTACCCGCGCATGGCTCCGCAGCCCATGAAGGAATCCTGCCTGCTGACATCGGAACTGGAGAAGACCAACGAGGCGTATGCCCTAGCAAAGATTTCCGGGTTGAAATACTGCGAGTTCCTGAACCGGCAGTACGGCACGGATTACATAAGTGTCATGCCGACCAATCTTTACGGCCCGAATGACAATTACCACCCAGAACACTCGCACGTGCTTCCGGCCCTGATCCGCCGTTTTCACGAGGCAAAAGTGACAGGATTGAAAGAAGTGACCTGCTGGGGCGACGGCAGTCCTTTGCGCGAGTTCCTCTACGTGGACGACTTGGCCAACCTTTGCGTGTTCCTGATGAACAATTACAGCGGCAACGAAACTGTCAATGCCGGAACGGGAAAGGAACTGACCATAAAGGCATTGACGGAACTTGTGGCTAAAGTCATCGGCTACGAAGGTGTAATAAAGTGGGATACCTCGAAACCCAACGGCACACCACGTAAACTGCTTGATGTGTCGAAAGCGGCTTCGCTGGGTTGGACATATAAAACGGAATTGGAGGATGGAATACGCCTTTCCTACGAAGATTTTTTGAATAATCCCATGCGAGCGGAAAGATAATCACAGAAGAAATATCATGCAAATCATACTGTTATCCGGCGGCTCAGGCAAACGGCTGTGGCCGCTTTCCAATGATACACGGTCCAAACAATTCATCAAGTTGCTGACCGCTCCTGACAATTCGAAAGAGTCGATGGTACAGCGGGTGGTTCGGCAATTACGGGAAGCCGGTATCTGCGACTCGATTACTGTGGCAACGAGCCAGTCGCAGCGGGACGTCATCATCAACCAGCTTGGTGATGGGATTCCCGTAGTTACGGAACCGGAGCGCCGAGATACTTTCCCTGCTATCGCTCTTGCGAGCTCGTATTTGGCCTGCGAACGGAAATGCCCCGCAGATGAAGTTGTAATCGTCATGCCCTGCGACCCTTATACTGAAGCCGGTTATTTTGAAACAATCCGCAGTATGGCGGATGCCGTGAAAAACGATGCGGCCGAACTGGTACTAATGGGTATCCGCCCGACTTATCCGTCAGCCAAATACGGGTATGTTGTACCGATGTCCGGCAATAACGAATCTGGAATATACCGGGTTTCCCGTTTCACCGAGAAGCCGGATGTGCCGACAGCCGGGAGATTGATTTCCGAGGGCGCATTCTGGAACGGAGGCGTGTTCGCTTTCCGATTGGGGTATATGACAGATATCGTGGCCCGATACATCAAAGCCGACACGTTTGCGGAAATCCGTTCCCGTTACGGAGAATTCCTTAAAATCAGTTTCGACTACGAAGTCGCCGAAAAGGCGCAGTCGGTAGCCGTCATCCCTTTTGCCGGAGAGTGGAAAGACCTTGGCACATGGAACACGCTGATTGATGAACTGTCGGGACATACTATCGGTAATGTCGTCATGGATGATGAATCCGAGAATACGCACGTCATTAACGAACTCGAACTGCCAATCATGTGCATTGGTGCACAGAATCTGGTTATCGCGGCATCTAACGACGGAATTCTGATATCAGACAAGAGCAAGAGCGAAAACATCAAGACTTACGCCAACCGCCTGCAACGTCGGCCGATGTTCGAGGAGCGTCGCTGGGGCGAATACAAAGTGATCGATACAGCGGAGTTTTCCGACGGCTACAAATCCCTTACCAAGCAATTGAAAATCAAATCCGGTAAGTGTATCAGCTATCAGTTACACCGCCATCGTGATGAAGTATGGATGTTCATTGACGGTGAGGGGGAATTGATACTCGACGGAATCCTGTCAGTTATAGGTAGAGGCGATACGGTTACAATCAGGAAAGGTGTCAGACATGCGGTAAGGGCTATCTCCGATCTGACTTTCATTGAGGTGCAGTCCGGTGATTTGCTTGTCGAAGAGGATATCGAACGGTTCGATTGGGAGTGGTCGTAGATTATTCTTTGGTTCATAGTCAAAAGCTATTGGGGTACATATAATGTACTGACTCTAAGCATGACTGATAGTAATCTAAAATGTAATAAAAAATGAATATGTAATATTTTTAATAATAGAATGATTTTACAATTTATTACAAATGGCCTTGTTACAGGACTCTTATATTCGTTGTTTGCGATAGGTTTCTCTTTGGTTTACAACACGACAAGGATATTCCATATCGCGGCAGCGGCATTGTACGTTATTGCCGCGTATGGATTTTATTTCTTTGCCAACGTTATGTCCTTCCCTATCAGTCTTGCTTTTATTTTAACCGTTTGCTTTACCATGTGTTCCAGTCTTTTGTTGGAACTGACGGTATATTATCCATTCAAAATCAAGAAAGCGTCGTTAAATGTTGTTATGATTGCATCCATTGGGGTAATGACCATCCTTGTAAATATGATCTCCCTGTGTTTCGGTAACGAGACAAGGGTGATAGACAACACCATTCAAAATGCTTTCACTTTGGGGGAAGTAACAGTAACGGCTCCTCAAATATATCAGGCAGTCGTGGGATTCATTGCGCTTGCCGTATTTGTTTTTTTCATCCGAGGGACAAGGCTCGGGATTGAAATAAAAGCTCTGAGTTCCGATGAGGTTTTATTCGGGATTTTGGGATACCGTACAAAACGCATGAGACAATTCGTGTTTTTGTTAAGCGGATTGTTCATCGCTTTAGCCAGTTGCCTTACCGTTTATGATACCGGACTCGATCCGCATATGGGCATGAATGTTTTAGTAAGTGCAATGGTGGCCATGATAATCGGGGGTATAGGCAATTTTAGCGCTTGTATTCTCGGTGGACTATTATTAGGTATATTACAATCCCTGGCAGTTTATTTTTTCGCTTCAAACTGGCAGAACGCGATAACATTCATCGTACTGCTTTTATTCCTCTTCTTACGTCCTCAAGGAATTGCAGGTTATAAACAACGTACAATATAATGGAATACATTTTACATGTCATCATCATGCTCAATATCTATATCTTGCTGGTTTTGAGCGCAAACCTGCCGATAGGGATGGCCAACCTTCTGACCATGTGCCAGGCTGCCTTTTATGGTATAGGCGCATATATCAGTGCTTTTTTTCTGATGCAGTTCGACTTGCCTTTTATCGGGGTCATACTTATTGTCATGATTCTTACGGGTCTATTCAGCTACACGGTATCTTTCGCATCTGTCAGGTTAAAGGGCGATTATTTCATTCTCGCCACGTTAGGGTTTCAAATGATTGTATATACAGTATTGTATAACTGGACCGATGTCACCCGTGGTCCTTATGGCATTCCTGGCATTCCCGGAATAAAACTGCTGGGATTCTGGGATATATCCGGCAATATATGGGCTTATTTTACAGTGACTACAATCATTTCTTTTGTTGTCATCTGTTTATTCCGGAAACTGAAATATTCCCCCTACGGTCGAATATTAAAAGCAATACGGGATGACGAGTTGTCCGTCAAGGCATTGGGACGGGATACCGCCCGGATCAAATCATGGGCTTTTTTCCTTTCAGCATCACTGACAGGACTTGCCGGGTTGATATATGCCTCCTACGTAAGTTATATCGATCCCACAAGTTTTACTTTGGACGAGAGTATCTTTATTGTCAGTGCCCTGTTTATAGGTGGAACGGGCAACGTAAAAGGACCAGTCACAGGGGCTTTATTTGTAATCCTATTACCGGAAATCCTGCGTTTTGTCGGGATGCCGGATACGGTGGCGGCTAATATGCGTCAGATTATTTATGGATTGGCACTGGTGCTGGTCATGTACTTTCGGCCGCAAGGTATATCCGGAGAAAATATAGTAAGATAATGATACTGAAACTTAAGAATATACAACTCAGTTTTACGGATTCACGGGGGGAAACGTTTAACTTGCTGAACGGGGTAAATCTTGATGTCAAACGGGAGACAGTAACGGCTCTTGTCGGAGGAAACGGAACCGGAAAAACAACGTTGTTCAATGTTATATCAGGTTTCACGGATGATTTCAAAGGAGAAATATTGTTTGACAACCTGAGTCTGAAAGGTATGGCTCCCCACAAGATCTCCCGACTTGGAATTGGCCGATTGTTTCAAGGCAGGCAATTGATAGATGACCTGAGTCTGATGGAGAACATGAAAATAGCATCGGTTAACAGGGATGGGGAGAATCCTTTGACCGCTCTTTTCCGACAAGGACAACACCGGAGAACAGAACGGCAAAAGGAAGAGCAAGCAATTGAAATTCTGGAACAGATATTTGGAAAGGATAACAAATATTTGGCGATGCTTGACAAAAAAGCCTCGGAATTATCTTATGGGGAACAACGACTCATTGCCATAGCCCGTCTATTGATGGGGAACAACAAGTTACTGTTATTGGACGAACCCACTTCCGGGGTCAATCCTGTTTATATAGAGACAATCAAAGGTATTATCCGCAAGATGGTGACGGAAAATGGCCTGACGGTTTTGCTGATAGAACACAACATGCACTTTGTCCGGGATATTGCCGACTTTTGTGCTTACCTGGATGACGGGAAGATAGAAAAAATCGGCACGGCCGAGGTGGTACTTGATGACAAGGAAGTCCGGAGTAGTTATTTAGGATTATGAAATACATACTAGAGATTAGGAATTTATCCGGAGGGTATGTCCCTTTGATCAATATCTTGCAGGATGTCAGTCTGGAACTTGTCAGCGGGGAGACTGTCAGTATAATCGGATTGAACGGTTCAGGAAAATCGACTCTCGGTAAAGCCGTCATGAACATGCTGCCATATCGTGATGGAGATATCCTTTTTGAGGACAGATCCGTTGCAGGGTTTGCTACGCATGATTTGGCGCGTATTGGTATGGCCTTTATGCTACAGGGTGGGCAGGTGTTCAAAAGCCTTTCAGTTCAGGAGAACCTTCAACTGGCATTCCGAAGACAAAACGATCAATCTTATATAACTCTGCTTGAATCTATCATACCCTTATTTCAGGATTACGGAAATAAATTGGGTTCAAAGATGGCGGATAAGTTAAGCGGGGGACAACGACAACAACTTGCCCTAGCAATGGCTCTGGCCATCAAACCCCGATTGTTGATACTGGACGAACCGAGTGCGGGACTTTCTCCCGGGGCGGTTGATGATATGTACAGGATACTGGGCTGCGTTCGTGATAAAATGAATATCAGTATATTGCTTATCGAACAAAACATCAATAAAGCGATTACATTTTCTGACCGGTGTGTACTGTTAGAGCAAGGACGGATTGCACATACCATTACAAATCCGGATATCAACAAAATAGAATGTTTAATGTTTAAAAAATAAAAGTCATGAGAAAAGTTTTATCCATTATTGTGTTATGCGTAGTATGTTTGATTGGATTTAATTCTTGTCAATCCGGGAATAATGAAAATATACATTTGGATTTAGTTTTTCCTTTAACAGGAAATGGTGCAGCTGCTAGCGAAGCTACCATTAATGCCATAAATTTATGCGTAGACAAATGGAATGCGGCTGGAGGAATAAATGGTTATCCTATAAAAGTGGAGTGTCACGATTCAAAAGGACAAACAAAAGAAGCGATAAACATTGCAAGAAAGATAACTAGTACTGATAATGCAAACATTGTTATTAGTGCCATGAGTACCGTTTCATTAGGTATGTTACCCATATTGGAAGAGCATAAAATCATACATTTAGCATTTTCTGGAGCCAATAGTCTTTTGACAAATAACCCCAAGTTTGTTATAAGAGGGTCAATCTCTCCAAAACAAATTGGAGAAGCTGTAATAAAAGATATGACAACTAAATTTTCGGGGAAGGATTTAATTATATTTTATTGTAATAACGAATTTGGCCAGGGGTATTTGGATGCGACTTTGCAGGCAACAAAAGCTTCGGGGTTATCGGAGTGTAAAACGATAGGATATGATGAATCAGATTTATCATATAGAAATGTAATTTTAAAGGCGGGTTTATCCAACAACAACGTACTTTTTGTGATCGGACAACAAGAAAGTCTTGGCAGGCTGATAAAACAAATTCGCGAATCAGGATATGACGGCATTATATTAAGCGAGCCCAATATTACCAGTGCATCAACCCTATCTGTGTTGAGCAAGGATATATTAAACAATGTGTATTATATATCTGTAATTCAAACAGATAAAGTTGATTTTATAAAAGATGAGTATTATAAAAAGCATCATCAAAAACCTAGCGAATTAGCTCTTGATGCCTATAATAATACAGACTTAATTCTTACGCTATATGGAAAAATAAAAGGCAATCCTGAGTTATTAAAATGCGATTCTTTAATGAAAGTTCAATTCGACGGACTATTTGGTCCGACCAGGGTTGTTGATTCTGAGATAAAATACAATCTACAATTGAAAGAATGTATTGATCTTATAAAATAGAGGTCAAAATGAATACTTATAGTTTAAGCCTAATAGATCAACTATTGGAGCAAAAAAAGCAGTTGTTTAATATTATCCAACAATTGCTACAAGACCAATTCTTATATGGAGGTATTGCTAGTCTTGGCGATTGCCCCGATTTTCGCCTTGGGGAAAGAATTTATAATGAAAAGTACAATAGTATAAAGCCTGATATAGAGCCTGTTTTAGAAATTAGTCAAAATAGACTAAATAAAGATTCCTCGTTCAAATTTATAGAATACATGACAGAAAATACAATTACTGTGATGTATATCAAACTAGAAAAGAGGAATGATGTAGGTTATGAGGTTCTCATTAAAAGAGATAATGGATATACTCCTATTCGTTTTTTTGTAGATTATGCGAATCTAGAGCAATTCAAATCTGCTTTTGAAGATGCTATATCTAAACTTAATATAGATAATGAAAGGACAACATTTATTACAACCATGTTAGGTTATTTTAAAGCTGCTAAGATTATCTTGAAAGAATATGATAGACAAAAGAACCATATCTTTTTTTATATAATTAGGCCCTCAATATGTGATAAGAATTATAATGGAGCAGCATTTCTTACTACATATAGTGAAATGAATATATCCGATGAAAAATTGATTTCAATTTATTTATCAGGAATGCTGACAAGACTAACGGTTGAGGCAATCACTAAAGAAAAGGAAAAAGCACTTAAATCAGCTACCAAAACGGCAAAATCGGCTATCATGTCGCGAAACATGAGTCATAACCTAGGTAGCCATGTCATGGCATACCTAAAACAGCACCTTAATTCTGTGCATAATATAATCGTGGATAATGTTTTAGCTAATTTAGTCAATAATACCAAACTTTTCTGCACAACAGAATGTAAACATATAAATCATATAAGCTCTGATGATTATACTAAAAAAGCTTGTGAACAATTAGAAAATGTAGCTCTTCCTTTTCTTGTCGGTTTGGGGAAATTTGTGTCTTACTTGCAGGAACGTCAAGATTTTATTGCTACTATCGCCACAGACTATATTCCATATTATTCAGAAGTAAACTTTAAAGATAGCATATACGATGAACTTAATCCTGATTTACGCTATAAAAGACATTTAGATCGTTCAGATTTGGAAACGGATAATATTTTATTAGGGAATATAGCAAGATCGGAAGGACTGGGACGATTAACAAGTCCAACAGAAAAACAGCATACCCTTCACGATATAATCCTTCGTTTTCGAAATTTTACCGGGCAGTCAGTCACTGACCTAAGGCTGTATAAAAACGATGATGAGCGTTTAGATGCGCAACTGTCCCTTGAAGATATGCGTAAATATGAGTTTAGTCTTCCCGGCGGAGTTGTAGGTCGCCAGGCAATATTCTCTATTATCGAAAATATTATTCGTAATGCGGCCAAACATGGGAATTGGCGTAAATGTGGAAAAGACTTGGAGTTATCAATTGATATATATTGCAAACAGGATTTTATTGAATCAAGAGAAAGCGAGAACACGAACCCGTTGAATCGTTTAAACAAGTTTAAGTCTTTGTATGATAAATATTATCGTAACTCTGAAGATATCGATAACTTATACATTATTACTATCACTGACAATCTTGAAATTCAAGATGATACGCTTGAAAAAATTCAAGAAGCCATCGTGGAAAGATATGTTGATGACGCTGGCAAAATGGTAAATAGCAATAAGGGGATAAAAGAAATGCGGATTTCAGCAGCTTGGCTTCGTTCTTTAGAAGATGACCCGAGTAAAGAACTATTCAGTTCGACCAACTCTTACTTAGGAAAAGCTCCGATATTGTTAGCCGATAAAATCGAGAATCATCTTCGATACACGTTCTGCGTATTACGTCCTAAAAAAATAGCAGTCATTTCCAGTCGTAAAAATGAAATAGAAAAAATCAACAAAGAATCATTGACATCAGCAACATGGAATGTCTATACATTCGATGAATATGCATGTCCAACAACAAATAAAAACTTTGAGTTCATATTATTCGATGTTGAAGATGAAGCAGAAGATGGGTATAGTCGTTTCAACGAACTTCGTTCGATAAGTTCTAACCGATTATATTATTCAAATGTATTAGGAGATAATATTATCCGTGATTTAACGACGCAGAAAGTTACTTCTGATTATTATTTCAATGTTGAAAAACAATTGTATCGATATTTGGCGAAATTTGAAGATGAAGATATTATAACCATAAGTGATGATAAAGTCTTCAATAAATATAGGAACAAGAGTCTGATAGAAAATATAAAAATAACCAATGGAATACGCAAAAATGATTTAAAATACCTCTTCAAAAAGCATTTTGACACGAAAGAAGAATTTTTCCCATTTATAAAATCATATCCGCAAGGATGTGTATTTGTTGAAGGTATTACAGGTAATAACTCTACTGATAGACTAATTAGAAATGAAAAAATAGATGAATCATGGTTATTTAAACAGCTACATGCGATAAAAGAATCTGTCGCAGTTTTTGACGAGCGTCTTTTTACCCGCATTTTTAGACTAGAAGAGACAAATATCAAAGAGCATTTCTACCCTCCGATAACCATAGCAGATAAAAATGATATCACAGAAAGCTCTCACAAAACAGACAAAAGTGATTACTTAGATTCCGATTATAATAGTATAATTTACCATTTAAAAGGAGTTGACACTTTTAATATCTTGAAGATAGATGATAAGATATTTGATATATACGGTTATGGCGGATATACCTATAAAGAACAAATGGTATTTGGAAGGTGTATTAAAATCGGGCAAATTATTCAGAGAGAAACATCAATTATTATAGAGAAACAAGATCCAAATACACATTTTGGATACATAAGTATTCATCAAGGAATATTAGACAAAATCTATGATGAGTTTAAGATAAAGGGTGACGTACAAGCCAAACTTGAATTTACAAAAACATTCTATAATACATTTTCGGAAACTCCACTGGATGTAACATCATGTATACAAAATCACGAGATTTTCCTTCCACAAATGTATATACATTCTGGAAGATCTAAACCATCTTATATGGATATGCCACAGCGGTTACCATTTATTCAATATGCAGCAATAGAACATGCTGTGCTGGATTGTAAATATTCATTAATACAACTGTTAGACTCTGCCCGTTATGAATAAGACTGTTATTGTATTCACTACTCAATACATAGGAGACGAATACCTTTTTTCTGAAAAACGAAGTATTAAGATTTCTGTTCCAGAAAATTATCCCGCTTTAGTTTCGTTCTGGGGAGAACAAATTTTTAACTGTTATAAAGAATCCGGATATAGCCTATCCTCATATTTATTAAAGGATTTTTCCCCATTAATAGGCTGTAATGGAGATATCTCAAAAGAGTGCTATGATCGTTTTTTTTCTTTGGGCGAGAATGATATGAAACAAGTTGCTGCTTTATGTAAGAATGAGCATTGGCCATTCCAAAATAAGGAAGATTATATGACAGTATATAAACTGGGTCAAGATGAAAACAAAAGTAATGATATTGAGATATACGCAACCAGTTGTTTACCGGATAATTTCGCGGGCCGTAATCCACAATGCAAAGAAAGATGGAGAATGGCATTAGAGCATACTTTTAAAAAAGACGATCAATGTAGACTCTATTTGATAATGCATGGAAGTTCGGATCTGAATAAGAGGGGGGCTTTTAATATTTTAAGCACAACAGATCCTAGCGTTTATCTGGCAGGATTTTATCATGAACCAATTACTGATCCGATTGCAAGACTATTAACGAAGGAAGTTCATAAAAAAGAATCAGATTTAGTTAAAGACGTTTATGACCGTGTAATACGTCTTTTTCACGCAGAAAAGCAAAAACTAAAAGCTTGTGAAATTATTAATTTACTAATGACAGATTCTTTCTCAGAAAATATTCTTTGTATCTATAAGGAGTTGTGTAATATTGAAACATTATTTCCCCTACCAAGTTTAGAAACATTTCAAGATCTATCTGTATTTGAGCGAATTGATACAATGAAAAAATATTATCTCAATCTTTTGTCATTATGAGTAATAAGGTATCGGTATTAACACTTTACTACTGCGAGGATTGTAAAGATTGGTATGTAAACAACGCTGAGGATCAGAAAGGAATAATATCATTGATGCCTATAGCAAAGCCTCTCCCATCAAATCCGGCCGTGGTGCAATATAAAATAAAAGTGGTGTATCATGACATGGCTATCTTTGATGATTATGAAAATGAGGATATTACCAGTAATGATAATCGTGAAGATAGATTTGCTCAAAATGAGCTTAAAATGTCGGATTCGGATAATATGATACCTATTATACATATAATCCCAATTGATATTTTTGATGATGATATCAGAAAACAATTTGGCCATTGTCCACGTTATTTTCAAATAATGGATAATAGTATATGGAACAAAGTTGTTGTTGTTAATACAGAGGAGGATACTATTAATTCTTTTAAAGATGCGATAAAAGCTATAGTCCGCAATTATAAGTGCAATCTATATGATTTAGATGTTAGTCAAGAATACGCAGATTTGAATTCGCGCCTGGTATCACAAGCTTACATCAATAAAAAAGCTCATGGAAAATTCGTTTCTCCTTTCTTGTTCCATTCTGAGAAAAGGATGTATGATAAGGCATTAGCTTTACTAGATACCGAAATAGGGGGAATTTCATTACGCCAAATCATTAAAAATAATAAATGGCGCATTCTCCTAATCGATGATTATGTAAATAATGAATTAAAAGAAAAAACACGAACGAGCATAGATTGGCCTGTGGAACGTCAAGAAAAAGAATTATGCCAGACGGGAAAATTGAATATCATTATAAATGATATTAAGTTAGCATCTCAACAGAGTGTTGTTTGGTGTTGTCCTTCTCGGTTGACTCTTGAGAGAATTATTCATTTAAAAAGTCTTGATTGCCAATGGCATGCTACAAATATAGACAATAGAAAATCCAATATCTCTATATTCTGTGTTCGGGATATAGAAAGCGCAATTAAAATCCTGCAATTTGCAAAATTTGATATAGTCCTATTGGACTATTTACTGGGATCTATCTCCGATAACAATAAAAAGAGGCGGGAATATAGCTATGAATTGTTGTGTAAAATCAAAAAAACAGCAGAGAAGGGGCCAACTAATAGTAATGAATATGATCAACATCCTGGCTTGAGACAATATAGTAAGTACTATTTCATGCATATATCATCGTTTGTCACGGCTATATCAGAACGTTTAGAAGAGCTAGGATTGATAAGAGATACTCAGTATTGGCATATCGCCCGTGGTGCATGTCCTACAAATACTCCATATCTTTTTTTATATTATTTATATCGTCTAATGGAAAAGCGGTATAATGAGATGAGTCTTGGAAAAGAATCCGGTATGAGTGGACATACACTTGTTGATTTTTTAAACAACATATTTGACGATGATTTTAAGAAAGTAAAGTATAGAGCTTCCAAATATTTTAATACCCTCTTGAACCTCCGAAATAAATATGATATCATGAAACATGATGTCTATGATGAGGATTCTAATTTGGATTGGTTACATAAACGGGGGTCTCTATTGGTTTATTCCTTGTTCCCTGACATAAAATGTTATAGCAACGCATTCTGGGAGCACATGCAACAACTTATTTATCTTGTCGCATTTGGTACAGTCCGGCAATGGCCAGAAATGTGGGAAGAATATGTATTTGTCCGTGATCGGCTTAAAGAAGCGGAGCAGAAGGTTCAGACCGTTAATAATTGTCCGTTCCGAAAAGTCCGCTTATTGTCTGACAAGATCGAAGATTATATTATACAGTTAAGAAACAGGTAATGAATTACGGCCGTTTCTTCGCATTGGATTTAGACGCTTCTGATATCTCTCATGGTATAGCTGTATTCAATTATCATGAGGTTCAGAATCTGAACAGGAATAACTGGTGTAAGGAGATACATGATACACCTCAGTATCCCATATACCTCCAATTTACACCCGAGGGGGTTTCCTTCTACCTTCACTATGTCAAGGAACTGGGGGAAAAACAAGTGGTCCATCAGGATAGTCTCATATTATCCCTGTCTCTTTCTTCAGATTTGGATGTCAAGGATAATTTGACGGAAGCGATAAACCGAATATACGATACGGTTTTTCCCTTAAATCTCTCGAATAACCCCATTTATGAGGTCATTCAAGAAAGCGTGTCAAAACCAACCGGATTAGTATGTTATTCGTTGTTGAATATATTCAATAAAGGAGAAAAGCGATCATGTGGAAAGGGTACTGACAAAAAAGAACCGTTCAATCATCATTTTGTAAGAAAATTATTCCTTGATTTTTTGTATGATCTGGAACATTCCGATGTGTTCGAAAATACCGTCCTTTATGACGACATTTATATCAAGCTGCATAAAAACTTTTTATTCAATGCAATAGCCAATAAAGCGGAATATTACTATCAAAGATATCAGCAGGTATTATATAAGGGAACTCTTAGGGCTCCGTGGGACATTCCCCAGAAAGAACTTTTTTACGCCGAATATTATGCCAAGGCGGAACAACGGTGGGTGGAAACGATTACCAACGCCAAGGCAGACCGTTGTTTTAACGACTCGCAATGGTTTTCCGATGTCGAGTCTGAGATGGATTCTGTTTATATATCTAAATCCGAGGTGACATGCAGGGGTTGCGGTAGAGTGGAAAACGATTATATGGAATGTTGTAATGAGTATGTTTCCAAAATCATTGTTCCCTCACACAAACTGTTATCGAACAAGTATAAATCTACAAAAGATGAAATAACCGGAATTGTAACGACATCGGCAAAGGCCGCATCCAACTGGTATCTTAAAAGATACAGTTTCAGCGGAACTCTAAAAATATGGTACGGGCGATGGTATAGATGGATGAATGTTATTATCGTGTCATTTGTACTTAGTCTCTGTTCCATATTCCTCCTGCCGTCTTTCGATAAAAAAATATTTTCGGATCAAGTGACCCCCTCGTTGATTATCGTATCAGGTATCTTGTTCCTATGGGTGTTAGGCTTTATAAATCACAGACGATGGCATATCAGATCTGTCAGTTGTATTAACATCCTTATGCCCCGTTTGTTCGCGTCTATTGTTGCCGCCTGGTTCACGTTGGCCATTGGGGAAGACATATTCAAAGGATTCTTTGATATCATACACCAGAAATGGGTGTCATGTACCTTGCTGGTCATACTGATCGTTTTTGTAAACTATGAAATCGGTAAAATCAATCCGTACATATCTTTCTGCAAGAAAGCATATAGGACCACGATACTCATTTCAGTCGCATTTTCCTATGCATTCATTGTCGGGATACTTGTTATAAACTTCTTTGGAGGAAAATACTTGGAGCGAAGTGACTATATCGATGAGTTTTATATAAACAACGTTTTTACCAAAGTTCCAGATTTTAAAATTCCAGAAAACAGGCAGCCACGGATTGTCAATGATATATTTTACGAGACACTGAATAAATATAATGATTCGATTGTACGGGTAATTGGCCGAACGTGGAAAAATATAGCAGGTGTAGATACATTACATACACAAACAGAAAAGGATAGATATCCAATGTTTGATGTGATGGATAATACAAGCGATACTATATATAAAATTAATTATAGCTTTACTCTTGTTCTGTTAAAAGAATTTGTGCATAACAGTCATGTCCCCGATATGGCAAAAATGCAAGAAAAACTGTTTGATGGTTCCACGACCAAGAGCAGGGTTGATTCTGTTTGCGTTTTGTACGATAAATTAAGAGTACAAGGCTGTCAATCATGCCAGATGGATCCTTCTTTCTACAGTTCTGCATGTTGTGAACTTCTCAGGTGTTTGGATAATCATCATGTATATCAGCAAGTGCTTAAAGAGTTGGCACCTATGGATAAAGACAGACACGAGATTCTCAAAGAAGATAAATTTAATATCCTTATATTTAGAGATATGTTGCTTCAATTTACTTTTTTTGCGATGTTCATCGGAATCTTCATACAGTTGATTGTTGAAGAAAAGTCGATAACTGAACCTGTATAATTAAAAAATGTAATGATTGTCACTCTAATGTGTGCGTATATACAGTAAGATTAAATATTTAACTTATGAAGAATGCGAATAACTTTTTTAAGAATGCCATTAAATGGACTTTGATTGTTTTGCTTTCTTTGGCTGCCTTTAATTGGGGGGCATCTATTTGGAAAGGGCCTTTAGTAGAGAAACATATTTCTTATAGAAATAATGTGGAACAAATTACTAATATTAATCAATTAGAATTATCTGATCCTACAAAACAAGTAATAAATACGGAGATTACATATAATTATGATGGAATTATTTATTTCCTAGGAATGATTATTTGCTTGATTCTGGTATTTCTAATTTTGTCACCTCTTAAATATGAATATCATGAATTTATACATGACGAATGGCGGGAGGAATTTAATAGAGACATAGAGGAATGTAAACGCAAAATTGATGAATTAAACCAACGAATTAACAATTCGTCTCAAGAAACAACGAAATAGTCAAGATTCATTCAGTTTCGCTTCACATGACAATAAGCGTCATCTTGAAAAATGGTAAAATCTATTCGTCCGTATGTAAAATAAAAAGTCTGCCCTTGAATAATACGACTGACTTTGTCAGGAAGATATTCCAGAACCGATTTTACAGGAAACAAAATACGCCTGAATACATTCTTTATGGAGCAAGAGAAAGAAGCGCAGCGACGGTTACATATTCTATCTATTTCATCGAGAGTCCACTAAAAATTACAAGACAAGCTGATTATATGAAATATCTACTTCTTGATACGAACATTTATTTGCACTATAAGGATTTTGAACAGATAGATTGGGATACGATCGTGAATGATAAGGATTTCACAATCATTGTACCTTATACTGTCGTAAAGGAAATAGACAAATGCAAGGACGGTCCAAGGGGTAAGATTAAAACCCGGGCGAAGTCCGTATCTTCAAAATTTGGAGATTATTTTTTGAATGACAACTATCAAAAGAAATTGAAGCTCATTCAAATTGATGATCCCTCGGATGAGGTTCTGTCAATGAATAACCTGAACCGGAATATTTGTGATGATGTTATCATTGGTTCCGTACTGGCATTCGGACACCGGAATGACATAATTATCATCAGCCATGACAACACGTTACTTATCAAGGCCAAAAAGTTCGGTTTGAGGTTTCTTCCCAAGATGCCGGAAAAATATCTGATCGCAGAAGAGAAAAGTGAGGAGGAAAAAGAACTGGAGAGATGTCATAAGGAACTGATGCATTTTAAGAATCGCCAACCACAACCTAAAATCATGTTCGCCAACGGTAAGACCGTATTGCGAATCAAAGTTCCCAACTTACCGGATATCAAGAGAGAGTTGGATGAAATTATGACAGAAAACAAGGCCAACCATCCTCATGCGCATAAATCTGCACATAAATTGAATTCGCCAATCAGAATTGAAGATGTATCAGAAGTGCTGGCTCATCGTTTTAATGACCTTCGATATGTAATGTATTCGGAAGAACAACTGAAGAAACATAACGCTGAACTTGACAAATACTATGCATATTGCGAAAAATACCATCGCTTTAGACTTGAAGGCCGACAGTTGGAAGAACAAGTGAAGGAATTGCAGTTTATTACATATAATGGCGGAAGTGCGGAAACCGGTAACATGAATATCTTCTTGGAATTTCCTGGGAATGTCAGACTGTATAACAGGCAAAGCATAAAACATATGAATGATATTAAACCAGTGGCTCCTGTCATTGGATGCAGGTTTAGTGAATATGGGCACGGAGGTGAATTTAGATATACCGGTCCGAGAGGAGGCTTGGACATACCACAATTATATTGTTGGGATCTGACAAAGTATTTATCCCAACAAAAAATATCTGTAACTTCAGAAAGCTTGATACACAATGTGCCACGTCCCTTAAGTATCAGTAATTCCCTTTATATAGACACCAAACAGTGTGGCAGTTTTGCAATAAACTGGCATATATGTGCAGCCGGATGTATAGATCGTATATCCGGTATTCTGAATGTAATAATCGAATCAGATTAAGAATAAACAATTTTTAAATGGAAGAACTTACATTTACCCCAAAAGTATAACAGACTCTTTTCCTTCTATTCAAATGATCTATGAAGATGGATTTGTATAGTTTACAGAATACCCCTGTACATGCTTGGACCGGGGTATTCTCATATATAACGGGTTAGGATTGAAGAAAAGCAGACTCGGTTTACCGGGGCTTTGCTTGATACATGTTTTACACCAGCCATGGGTTCCTGTATGGGTCGTAATCGGTTTGGAAAGTAGCCAGTTGCCAGTCGGTGACTGGCTTTTTCGTCTCATCGAGTTTGCGTGGAATCTGGGGATTAAGGCGCAACTTGGCCGCATCGTTCAGCCATTTCATGCTATCCTCGTAATCACGCATGCGGACAATGCTGACATTGTTCGGAGCAATGAGTTTGGCCAGCTCGTAAACGGCCAGCCGGACCATGTGCTTTTTGAGATTGTAGTTGCGCGGGTCGTGTGGCGAGAGGTTCCGTCCGACCTGCGGAATATCGGTATTCACGTCCGTTTCCGGATAGAACACCCGTCCGTCATAGACCACATATTCATGCTCCGATAGCTCGTAATCGTTGTATGCCGGATCATAATCCGCGATGGCACCCCAACAATCGGAGGAAAACGGGTCTGCATTGTTGTCGGACCCGTCAAGGTTCATCAGTGTGTAGAAGCTACCGTCGTATTCCACCACACTCCATAAGGGGTATTCCACCGGCTGCCACGTTTCGGTCATCGCTTCCAGCCAGCCGCAGACCATAGGAATACGGACATCATCGAACTTGTAACCGTTCTCGGCAAGGCATGTATAGAGCATACCGTTGTAATTCACCTTATCTCCCGGATAATAGGTATTGAACTGGGAATAGTTCGCCACTTGTTCCGTATCGATATTGATGTCCGAGCACTCTTGCCAATAAATAACCGTTGCCGGTTTGCGGTAGCCGCTAATGGAGCGAATCACTTCGTGGATTTGCCCCTCGAAGTAGATATGCACACCTACGGGATAGGTAATGCGCCTGTCGTATCCGGCAATATATTTCCCCTTGGCGAGTTCCTTCTCGATCTCGTAGTTTTCCGAAAGGTATTCCACGACCGACATCTCGGCCGCCTCTTCCGCCTGGACGAACCTCTCGTCATTACCACGGGTAAGCTGTGCAAGGGCTTCCGGAGTTATGACACTCAAGTAATCGTTATTGTTGAGAAAACGTCTGTACATATTCTTATTACGTTGTTAGTATGAAAATCCTTCCTGAATGACCGAGGTCGATACGACATAGCCGTTCGCATCTCCGTTTTTAAACTTGTACCAGCTGTCCCTCAAATAGTAGCAAAGTAAATAGTCGAGACAGTCGGACAGATGTCCGTAGCGTTCGTATTTCACGCCGGTTTTGGGATCGGTGGTTTTCTGTTTGCTCTTGGTGCCGTCTTCATTGCGGAGCTGGTAAATCAGGTCTTGTGTAAGTTTGCGGCATTTGATATCTATCTGTATCTCCCAGCCGTTGTAACCGTCGAACACCTCGTTCACAAACTCGCAGCGTGTCACCTGCGGCGGTTGCTTGCGCATCAGCTTCACCTTCGGTCGCAGGACACCTTTGCCGAACGTGTCCACGATAATCGTATAGTTATTGATGCCGTCCTCGCTTGTGGTGGAGCGTTGCAATCCTGCCGGATCTCCTGTCACGTCCACACCGCCGATATGCTTGTCCCTGTAGAGTTTCAAACGTACCTTCCGCGCCAGTGCCGGGGTGTTGTTCTCTTTGTCCTCCGGTTTGCCGAGTATCTCCTCCAATATGTAAACCTTCCTGTTGTCGTAGTCTATCTGCGCGGAGAGCACCGACATCTGCGGGGCGACATTGAAATCCCATACCGTAACGAGCGGTCTGGTCGGGTCATAGACTTTATCTTTCAGCCCGGTAACAAGGTGTTTCGAGCCGTCGAATCGGTTATAAATCGCCATGTCGTTGGCTTCCACGAAATCCCAGTTGCCATAAAGCAGGCGCTCTTTGGTCGCCTGGTCACGGATTTTGTTCAGAGCAGCTTCGTATACCTGCCGGAAAGCGATGTTCGGGTTGTCGAACACCGAGAAGGGAATGTATGCCTCCCCTTCGCGGCAGATGACACTTTCGCCGTTATCGTCCTGCACGAAGCGGGAGCGCACCCAGTTGATGGTCGGGTTGGTGGTGAGCAGCATACGTGGGGTCTTGAAGGTCTCGTGAATACGCCAGCGAAGACGGGAGAACAGAACCTCGACCGCGCGTTCCGAGATTTCCGATACCTCGTCCACCATAGCGATAGTATATTCCGAGGATCCGAAACGCTCAAAATTGGGGTCGCTGGGAATGTCGGCCATCTCCTTCATGATGATGACCGAGTCGTTCCAGAAGGTGAGCGTGCCTTCGAGGTTGTTTATCTTGTAGTGCGCATCCTCTTTAAGCCTCCAGTCTTTCAAAATCGACTTGATGGTGTTCCAGGTCGATTCTTTCAAGGATTTGAGCGTCTTACGGGCTACGACCGCACGGATATTCTCGAACCGGATACATGAAGACACCAGCCAAACGCTGCCGATATACGATTTACCCCCGCCGGCTGCTCCGCCTCCCAGTATCAGCTGCGGCAGGTTCTGCGACTTGCAATGCCTGCATTGAGGCCTGTACTGCGGATTGCGCTGCGGGTCGTAACCGACGAGAATCTGCTCTATCTCCCCTCCGCAGTGCGGACAATTGTTGGGCTGCAACAGTTTCCAGAGTTCATACTGCCGTGGGGACGGTTTGAACTCTATACGCAGGTTTCTGGGTGGTTTGAGCCTGTTGACCGCCATTCGCTTTATGCAATCTGGATGGTTATGTCCGTTTCGGACTTGAGTATGGCATACAATTTCTGGAATGTGGCACGGGATTCCAGAACTTTCCCCTTGACCGTATTCTTGCCCACGATGATACAGCCGGCGGAATCGACTTCGGTATTGCCGGAATGGATCAGGATGCCGAGGAAGTGCGGCACATCGTGCAGATATGGCATTTTCCTCTTGTACCTGGGACTATACTGAAGGGTGACTTTATAAGTCCCGGCAGGAATGGCGGTCTTGGCATAGACCTTTTCCTTGCA
>OLVU01000322.1_pt1 | contig 43815 bp, 39 predicted proteins | sample 1673321 | NCBI WGS metagenome assembly OLVU01 (sample SAMEA3178942, study PRJEB25190) | human gut metagenome | biome: human gut; feature: human-associated habitat; material: faeces | place: Austria | collected 2013 | reverse complement strand
ATGGCGTCCCACTTCAGTCCCAACACTTCGCCCCGACGGAATCCGTAAAAAGCGGTCATCTGAATCAGCAGGGAGTACGGATGATCCTTGGACGCTTCCAGCAGCCTCTCCAGCTCCTCCTGCCGGTAATAATCTGCAATGTACCGCTGCTTCTTGGGGCGCTCCACCTTGTCGGCGGGGTTGACGGGAATTATTTCAGCGCCTTGTGGATATTGGCGTGATAGTGGATCACCGTACCGGGTGACGCGGTTTTCAGCTCATGCAGATAAAAGCTCTGAATGTGCTTGGCTTGGATTCCGTCCAGCGTCAGCCCGGTGTTTCGGAAATACGGTGCGATCTTTTTCTTTACCATCTGCGTGTAAGAGGAAAAGGTGGTCTTTTCCACCGAGCTGCGGATAATCTCCAGCCACAGCTCCATGTAGTCGGCAAACAGCATATCCGAGGAGATGTCCTCGTTTTCCTTGCTCACAACCGGCGGGACAAAGCTCTTGCGGGTGTCCAGCAGCAGCTTCTCAGCGCGGCGCTTGTTTCCCTTTGCGGGAAGTCCTGTGGGAATCCACGGCTGCCTGCGCTTGCCGTTGGCATCCGTGTAATTCAGCACCATGTAGTAATTGCCGCTTTTTATTTGCAGGTGTCCTGCTATCATAAACTCTACCTCCTTTGCGGATAGCACATGAACGGGCACCCTTTCGGACCGTTTTTATTATACGCCCGGCGGGAATGCCCGTCCAATGTGCCATACAGGTTCAAATCCCGGCTACGCCGTCGGCTGCGGATTTCCCGCCGAGAGTGCGTAGCGGATCACATTGATTTTCGGTACGCGGTATGCGTTGCCGATTTTCATACCGGGGATGTCGCCGTCGCCGATCAGCGCATAGGCCAGATGACGGCTGATGCCCAGCATCGCCTACACCTGCGCCACATTTACAATGTCGGGGTAGTCCGTGAACATCACCTCGTATAGGGTCTGAATTTCCATCTTGGTCATTGCAAGTCTCCTTTCACCGGGCGTCCCGGCCTTTGCGCTGCCGCGCCAAGTGTTTGTTGTAAAAATCCATGGCCTTGACAAGTGTCTCGGTCATCTGCTTCACGGAGGTGTCCGGACGGAAAAAGCTGCGGAGCTTGTCTACCGGCACCTTCACATATTCCACCTGATTGCCCTTAACCTCGGACAGAAGCTGCAGCACTGCATCGTCCGTAAGAGTCTGCGCCTCGCTCATGCGCCGCAGCCGCCGGGCCTGGGACAAGGACGGCGTTACCTCATCGCTGTCCATCACGGAGAAGAGCATCTCCTGTTCGGACGGCTGCAAATAGGACAGCTCCACCGCCGGAGTCAGGGCGATTTTTCCCTCATCCACCAGCTTCAGAATGTCGGGGATCAGGTGGGTGAGACGGATGTAGCGTTGGATTTGGTTGCGGCTGTCGCTGCTGTTTTGTGCAAGCAGTTCGTCTGTTCTCAACTTCGTCCCAAGTTGGGACGAAGTTCCCTGATGTTTCAAAGCATCGTATTTCATCTTGTACGCAAAGGCCTTCTCCGACGGCAGGATATGCTCCCGACACACCAGTGTTATCTCGGCGGTGAAGCGATCCAGTCTGCGGCAAGCCTCCCGGCACTCCGCTGACAAGGGCTGCCGATACTCCTTTTCGTACAGCGGCGCAACGCCCAGCACGATTGCCACACAGCGGAAGAAGCTCAAATACCCGGTGACGCGGGGCAAATGCAGATAGAAATCCCGCTGCCGGTAATATTCTTCCGTCGGCGGATTTTTCCTGGCATATTCCCGTGTGTAGGGTCTCATGAATTCAAAATAGCGCCGGGTCACACGGATGTCCCTCTGGTTCTCCAGCAGCCTGTCCTGCAGCGCCTCCTTGTCATATTCGGCTCCCAGCCGAAAGGTACGCATACACTTTTTGGCGCTTAGAGAGCGGATGGTGGCGTACCTGCGGTAGGGATCGCACACGAACACATAGCCCTTCTTCCGCAGCACGGCACTCAGCTCCGTCCAGCTGCTCGGCATTGTCAGCGCCTCGTCCAGCGCCCGCCGCATGAGGTTGTAGCGGGTAGGCTCGCCGTTCTTTTCGGCAAAGTAGACCGACCGCGCCGTTTTGTGCCGCTGGGGATTTTTCACCACCGACAGGCCATGCTCCTTGCAGATACGGTCGGACATATCCCGCAGCTTGTAGTAGGCCTCGTATTTTGCCTCCAGCTTTTTGCCCGTCCACATATTCACCGGATTTGCAACAAAGTGGTTGTGATAAGTGCCGGTGTTGAAGTGGGTGGCAACAAGCACCTGCCGGTCGTTCCCCCAAAGCCGCCGCGCCGTCTCCACGCCGATGCGATGGCATTCCTCCGCCGTGACCTCACCGGTCTTAAAGGACTGGTAGGCGTGGTAGGCCACATTGCCGCCAGCTTTGCCGAAGCGCCTCTGCACGGCAGCCATCTCCCTTGCAGCGGACTCCGCCCTGCAGCCAATTCCGGTGACGGCGTATTGCTGCTCCCCCTCATCCAGGGTTTTTCCTTTGTCGGCAGCATACAGCAGCACCTGCTCCAGGTCGCTTAGCTTGGCCTTGCTGGGGTTGGTGCAGTAGTCCACCACACGGCTGACGCTGTCATGGATCGCCCAGATCTTCGTCACCGCCATCGCTATCCTCCTTCCCGTGATAGGCGCGCAGAAGCAGGCTCTCAATCTCGGTCAGAGCCTCGTCAAATTCCCTCATGGCAAGCTCGTAGCGGACGGTATCGTGGAGCGTTGTCAGCTTCTGATACGCCAGCATCAGATCCCGGCGCGGAGCTTCACTCACCGCTGCGCCGGTTCCCAAGGTTCGGAGATATTCCGACATATTCATGCCGCATTTCTTTGCCTTTCTGCGAATGGTATTCTTCTCGGTTTTATAGACCCGCACATTGATTTCCTCTGTTCGATTCCGCATAGATATCACATCCTTTCAGCGGGATTACAGGGGCGCGCCCCTTTCGTATCGGCAGATACGGGGGATTTGGGTGCCGCATGGCTACACAAATCCCATGCTCGTTATCCTTACGGATAAAAAAGCGGTGTATAGCCCCGTCCCCCTTAAAGCGGCAATTCCTCATCGTCCTCCGCCTCCTCCCATGACGCAGATGACGCTTGTGACGATGCTTGGGGAAGCCTGGCGATGCCGTCATTCTGTTTCCGCAGTGACGCAAGTCTCTCGCTCCCGAGGGAACCGTCATGACCGTCAGCACCGTCATGCAGCTCCAAAAGCACCAGCCGGGCAGCCGCCGTTTTACGATACTCGTAGGTGATTCCCAGAGGCAGCAGCACATCGCTGTAATGACGGGTCAAATGCTTGCTGGCGAGGTTGGGCTTCAGCTCCGTATTACCTACAGCGGCAAGCAGCTGGGACGCTGTGCCACGAAATTGCCCGTGCGCCAAGAGAAAATCCGCCACCTGAAAAACAAAGTCCGGGATGCGTTCCTTTCGCAAATCGTCGGCGCTGAGCGCCTCGGTAATCTCCCATCGGACGCCCCGCATCTGCATTTTCAGCTTCTTCTCCTCCACATCCCGGCCCGTAATGCAGAGGGTGGCACAATCGCCGAAGCGGTCATCTTTGCGGAGAATCATCCCCGTATCCGCCACGCCCAAAATGCCTGTGGAGCCGGTCATGTCGTTGAAGATATTGCTGCTGTCCCGCTCCTTTCGGGTGTGATGGACAACGAAGATGCAAATGCCGTGGTCATCGGCGAGCTTTTTCAGGCCGGACAGGTCCTTGTAGTCCTGGGCGTAGGCATTGACCTTTGCGGAAGCATTGTCCCGCACCATTTGGAGGGTATCGATGAATATCAGGCCCGTGGAGGGAAATTCCCGCAGAGTCTCCTCAATCTGCCCCTCCAGCTCCGCGCCCAGCTGCCCGCAGGAAAAGCCGAAGCGGAGATTCTCCGGCGGAGAATCCGTCAGCTCCTGCATACGCTGCTGAACGCGCCATTCCCGGTCCTCCAAAGCCAGATATACCACATCGGTTTTTCTGGTGTGCAGTCCCCACACCGTCTCGCCGCGGCTGATTTGCAGGCACAGCCACAGCACCATCCAGCTCTTGCCGATCTTGGAGTCACCCGCTAAAATGGCGAGCCCGTCGGAGAGAACACCGTCGATGAGCATTTTGGGGTGGGCAATCAGTTGTCGAGGTACACGGGGGAAGCTTAGAAGCTCCTCTTACTTTCCCTTTGCCGAATTTTTTTCAGATTTTCCCGCTGCTTTTCAAAATTTTTTCTTTTGAGCTGGTAAATTATAAAAAGCCGAGCTTGTGCAGAGCTTTTTCAAAGTTCCCCTCACTTGGTAGGCAGCGAGAAGGCCGAAAAATTAACCCCCTCGGAAAATTTTTTGTTTTGGCTCCAAATTGGAGCCATTTCCCTATGCGGGACTGCTCGTGGCTCCGAAATGGAGCCATTTTTCGTCTATGGCATCAAAATTGATGCCATGTCCATTCCGGATTTCATCGGTGTGGCTGCAAAATTGATGCCATAAAAATAAGCGCCTGCCTCTTTTCAGAAGCAGACGCTCATTTCTCGTATTCAGTTTTTACCGCATCAGCCGGATCAGCAGCTCATTGATATCCTCGGTGGGCTTGCCGCTTGCTACCAGCTTGTTCCGAAAGGACAACAGGGCCATTGTCAGCAGCCATCGCTCGCCGGCGCAGAGTGCTAACACTCGATTTCTTCTATACTTGAACATCACCACACCTCAGCAATAAACCAGCTCTGAAAGGACAACCTCCTCCGCGCGGCTGCGGATGCTGTTCATCCGTCCCACCCATTCCATTTGATTCTCGGCCTTCAGCTGCTCAGTCACGCCCTCGGCTTCCTTCATCTGCGCGACCAGCCGATCGAACATCTCCTGTGCCGTGTCGCCGATTTCCTTGAGATGCTCGTCCAGCTTGCCGGTCAGCAGCATCCCCGTGTAAATGCCGTCCCTGTGCTCGCGCAGATACCGCCTGCGCTTTTCTGCAAATCTGTTGTACATGTTCATCCTCCTTTCACGCCCGCCGTGTGGGTTTCTATCATCATCCACATGATAGCGCAACCCGAAGGAAAAGCCCAATGTGCGAAAAACAAATTTGCAGATTTGACCATTTTACGATTCTGTTTGCAAGCCAAATTCGCTCCATTCACTTTAAGCGGGTGAATGGAGCGAATTTTCAGCGAATATTTCCCCCATCTGATAAGGCCCTGTGATAAAAAACAAGAAGTTCATTCTTGAAAGCATGGGATTATCCTCTGCTTTCCTCGTAAATCCGCAATAATCCTTGATAAATCCGCCTTGCTGTGATATACTTAAATTGTGTAGTTATAGCTATCGGAAACCATCTGAAAGTGAGGATACTCCCATGGAACCGACCATCGAACGCTGGTACTCAATGAAAGAGATTTGCGAATACCTCGGCGTCAGCCGTGATACGGTGCTCGCTTGGATAGAGAAAAGAAATATGCCCGCTGCGAAAATAGGCCGCCTTTGGAAATTCAAGGTCAGCGAAGTGGACGCCTGGATGAAGTCCGGCGTAGCGGCGGATAAGTAATCTGGATTGGGTGATGAGCTATGGGCTTTATAGATTCGTATAAGCATCTCGAAAAGCTGTGTGGCGATATGCTGCAAACTCAGCACGGTGTCTCCGCATATATAGCTGAGATGGAAAGTACCCCAAATGGTTCATATTGGGTGCAAGGCTGGGTCGAAGATCTCAAGTGCCTTAAGCACTATCGGTGGATTCGAAATCAAATTTCTCATGAGCCAAATTGCACAGAGAAGAATATGTGCGAATACGGCGATGCGCAGTGGATTGACGACTTTTACGATAGAATTATGAATCAAAGCGACCCGCTTGCTATGTACCGAAAGGCAACAAGACCTCAGCCTGTCGCAAAACCAAAACAGCCCTATCAAACTCCACAGCCGCAACATACATATTCTGTACAGCCGGTTTCCTCAAAAAAGAAGGTGCGGAAAGCCACCGGATGGATTGTGTTATTGATTATTACAGTGCTTGTCGGACTGTTTTTTGTGCTTAAATACCTTGTATGTTAATCAGGAGATGCACGATGGCACTTGAAAATAAATTGGGGCTGACAAGCTCCGCCGATCTTGCCCGTGAAGAAGAACGCCTCAGCAAGAAAAAGGCGGTAGAACTGTTTGAAAACGGCGTACTTGACACCCTGCCGGCGGGCAAATTCTCGACTTTGCAGGCGATTCACAAATATCTGTTTGAAGATATTTATGACTTTGCCGGTAAGCTGCGCACGGTGAACCTGGCAAAGGGCAATTTCCGCTTTGCGCCGCTGATGTATCTGGAGGCGGCACTGGCCAACATCGGCAAGATGCCCCAGTCCACGTTTGACGAGATCATCGGAAAATATGTGGAAATGAATATTGCCCACCCCTTCCGGGAGGGCAATGGGCGCAGCACCCGCATTTGGCTTGACCATATCCTGAAAAACGAAATCGGCAAGGTCGTGGACTGGAGCAAGGTTGATAAGGAAGATTATCTACTTGCAATGGAGCGCAGCCCGATTAAAGATGTGGAAATCAAGGTACTACTGAAGGCGGCGCTGTCCGACGAGATAAACAGCCGGGAAGTCTATTTGAGTGGCATCGACCAAAGCTATTATTACGAGGGGTGCACGACCTTCAAGGCGGAAGATTTGAGCAAGGAATGAGGTGCAAACATGCCGAATCAGAATTGGCAATTTGAACTGGAAGAATATATCAAGCAGGGCGAACCGGACCGAGCTGAAAAAAGCGAGGCGTGGCAGACCGCCATCGGCTTGCAGGCGGTGGATGGGCTGAACACCTCTGCCTATCTGCTGGATACCGCCAAGGATCACATCGAGGGTAAAATCACCATCGACGAAGCCCAGCAGCGCATTCATCGCTATTATGAGCAGCGCACCACCCACACCGAAATAGAGAACGAAACCAAAGAAGCGGACATTGTTTCCGCCAGAATCGCAAAACTGTTGGGGGAAAAAGCCTTCCAATTCTCGCCTGCCGAGTGGCTCTCCATCCACCGCAGACTGTTTGAAGGCGTGTTCAGTCACGCCGGGCAGATTCGGCAGTACAACATCACCAAGAAAGAGTGGGTGTTGAACGGCGACACCGTAATCTATGCGGACTGGAACAGTATCAAGGATACGCTGGATTACGATTTTGCCACTGAAAAACAGTTCTCCTATGAGGGCCTGTCCGTAGATGCGGCGGTGAAGCACCTGGCGAAATTCGCCTCCGACATTTGGCAGATCCATCCCTTCGGCGAGGGAAACACCCGTGCCACCGCCGTCTTTATGATCAAATATATGAAAACCTTCGGCTTTCGTGTAAACAACGACGCCTTTGAAAAGAATTCGTGGTACTTCCGCAACGCCTTGGTCCGAGCGAACTATACGAATCTGCAAAAGGGCGTTCACGCCACCACAAAATTCTTGGAAATGTTTTTCAGCAATCTTCTTTTAGACACGGATTACGAGCTGAAGAATCGTTATATGCACATTGATTATGTGGAGGAATGCCATCCCCAAAGTATCAATTCCAAAGTTCCAAAGTATCAATTTGATACTTTGGACTGCTCACTGGAAGAACTGGCGGTTTTGGAACTGGTCGCACAAAACCCGGCCATCAAGCAGCAAGAGCTTGTGACCGCAACAGGTAAGTCCATCGCAACCGTAAAACGAATTATGAAGTCGCTGCAAGAAAAAAACTATATCCGCCGAGAAAACGGCAAGAGATACGGAAAATGGGAAATGCTAGTTTGATGCAAGGATCGGATTTATCACTTTTTTTGCAATATCAGCCGTATAAAAATGCCGGAGAATTAGCAGCGTCATTGATATATGACAACGGGCACCTCTATTATGGGCTTGGGGTTAAATGAGTTCCGGCTCGATCTGCTTGACTACATCAAGCACCACCCCGACATAAACAAGATGCCTTTCGGCTTGCACTCGGTTGTTCCTGCAAGTGAGGATGCGCCTGCCGGTGTGATTTAACACAATAGACTTTGCTGAGCAAGTATAAACATGAAGCAACTGCATGCATTGCCCGTGTTGGTACCTCCGTTGAAACTCCAAGAGCAATTCGCAGCCTTTGTCGAGCAGGTCGACAAATCAAAAGTTGTCGTGCAGAAGGCTTTGGATGAAGCTCAGACTTTGTTTGACAGTCTGATGCAGGAGTATTTCGGCTAAATTTTAATAAACCATAATGGATGCAGGATGTTGGTGCACTACAAAGAACGAGGTGTACCATCATGGAGGAAAGACTTGTAAACATTGTGAATGAGAACGCTGAGTATTTGAACATATCTCAGCTGAAGAAACTTCAGGAAGTGCTGCTGAAGCAGCTTTTGGACAAAGCTCCGCAAAAGGAACCGGCAGCGAACTGCGATTATTTGAAACTGTTTCTGGATGCCAAGAAAATAGAGGAATGCTCAGATCGAACAATTAAATATTATCGGGGAACGATTGAACACCTGCTGGCGCATATCTCTACTCCGGTGAGGAAAATCACCACAGATGAGGTGCGCAGTTACCTTGTTGATTATCAGCAAATCAACAACTGCAGCAAGGTGACTGTTGATAATGTTCGCCGCAATATTTCCAGCTTTTTCTCGTGGTTGGAAGAAGAGGATTACATACTGAAAAGCCCCATGCGGCGCATCCATAAAATCAAGACCAAAACCGTGGTCAAAGAAGTGATTTCTGATGAAACCATTGAACTGATGCGGGATCACTGTACCCATATCCAAGATGTGGCAATCATTGATATGCTCTATTCCACCGGAATCCGTGTAGGAGAGCTGGTAAACCTTAACATTTCCGACGTAAATCTCAATCAGCGGGAATGTATTGTTTACGGCAAAGGCGACAAGGAGCGTCGGGTATATTTTGATGCCATCAGAATATAGGATAGCCCTGTGCTGCGTATTGAACGCGACACAGGGCTTTTTTCGTTTCTGGCAGTTTTGGGCGGCATAATTCGATATTCTGTACACAGGACGAACCTTTGCATTTCACGGAATCTGACGATATGTAGCCAAACCACAAAAGGCCACACGAAACCGTGCACCGGTTGCATGATACCGTAAATCGTGGAATAGTGCAGTCCATATACGCAGATGGCAGATACTTCACGAATCCAACAAGTATTGGTTTTAGTGCCTGATTTCAAGCCTTTTCTGCCCGAAAATCTCCATGAATCCGGTATGGATATTGGTTTTACCGTTGGCGGAAAACCTGGCATTGGCAAAACCGTCAATGGGATTGCCGTCATCGGAAATGCCGACACAATTAAATATCATCTAAGCAATTACGAAAGAATCATATGCTGTCCTGATATATCCATCAGCTTCTCAGTTTCACCGTGTTTGTCAATTTTCTTCTTGACATTTGTCCCGCAGGCTATACACGCCGGACAGCAGAGGATCCGACTCCCTGCTCCATCCTGTATTTGGCCACCGTCCGCCGGGCCAGATGGATGCCCTCCTGCTCCAGCAGCGCACACAACGCCTGGTCGCTAAGGGGATGGGCCGGGTCCTCCTGCCGGAGATGGATCAGCAGTCTCTGCTTTGCTGCCTGGCGGGATATCCCCTGGGGCCCCACAGGCCGGCTGAGGAAATACCGCAGCGGATAGGTTCCCTGGCGGCATTGCAGATATTTGTCCCGAACAGCCCGGGAAACGGTGGACGGGTGCAACTCCAGCGCCTCTGCCAAAGAGGTCAGCTTCATAGGAGCCAGTTCCGTGGTCCGACCCAGAAAAAATGGCTGCTGGGCGTTTAAGATCGCCTGGGCGCAGCGCTGCAGCGTATTCCCCCGGCGCTCCAGGCTGTCCAGCAGCCAGGCGGCCTGCCGGAGCTTATCCTTCAGATAGGCACGGGCCTCCTGATCTTCGACGGATCTGGACATGTCGCTGTAATAGCTACTGACGGAAACCTTGGGCAGATAAAACTCATTCAGCACCACCTGCAGCTCTCCGTCCGTTTCCAAAACAAACACATCCGGACGTGCCAAAGCAATGGGCTCCTGCGGCTGAAAAGCCCGCCCCGGCCGGGGTTCCAGGGCGGCAATGGCCTTTTCTGCTGTCCGAAGCTCCGCCATGGAAATGCCCAGCGCCTTGACGATGGGCCCGTAGTGCCTGCGCCCCAGCTCCGGCAGAAAGCGGGCAGCGATATCCATGGCATGTGGAACGGCGTTTTTCTGGCGGCTCAGCTGAAGCACCAGACATTCCGACAGGCCTCGGGCGCCTACACCAGCGGGCTCCAGAGACTGCAGAATGTCCAGCGCCTGCTCCACCATGGCCTGCGGGATCTTCAGTTCGGCCAGACCGTCCAGGTCCTCCTGGGCCAGGTAACCGTCCTCATCCAGCAGCTGCACCATATATTTGGTCAGTGCCAGCAGTGGACCGGACAGGCGTCTGCGGTCCAGCTGGTCGCACAGAAAGGCGCTCAGACTGTTCAGACTCCGGTCCGGAGCTCCCGGCTCCAGCACAGAGTCCTCCCGGTGAGTGCGGAAAGAGCCCGGGACTCCGGCATCCAGCCACGCAGCCCTCTGCCGCAGCCGGACAAGAGAATCCGCCATGTCCGGCGCGTCCTGAAGCTCCAGCGTGGGATTTTCCTCAGCCATGCGGCCCAGATAACTCAACAGCTCCTGGGAATTCATTTGCAGGAGCTCTATAGATTGCAACAGCTGGGGCGTCAGCTTCATCTGCTGCCGCAGCTCCGTCTTCAGGGAAACGATGCTCACGGACGGTCACTCCTCTCTGCCGCAGGGTGCGGGCTAACCTGTTCCGGCCATTATATCACATCCACGGCAAACGGCAAAGGGGGAAAAGCCACGCGGCCTTTCCCCTTTGCTGTTCCGATCAGCTCCGGGAAACCTCCGCAGACTGACCGAGCAGATATTCCTTCTCCAGCGAAGCCAGCAGGTCAGATGCTTCCACTGTCCGGCACATGACGGCAGGCTGGAGCATGGTATGCTTGTTTTCCTCCCACGCCTGCCGGGCAATATCCGGCAGGTCATCCCGGGGAACGCCAAGCTGGGACAGGGTCGGGATCCCGGTCCGCCGGTTCATGGCCCGAACGGCGTCGGCAATGCGGATGCCGTTCTCCTGCGGGCCGGCGGCCTCATCTGTGGCAATGCCCATGCTCTCGCCCAGCGCACGGATCCGCTCCGGGAAAATCGAGGCAAAGAACTCGATGGTCATGGGAACGGTGATGGCACAGGCCGCGCCATGCGGAATGTGGTAGTGGGCACCCAAAACATGGGCGATAGAGTGCCCCAGGCTGCAGGAGCCGTCGTTGACGGACATGGCAGCGAGATAGGCGGCGTACATCAGGTGCTGCCGGCGGGAAACATCCTGCCCGTTGGACAGCACTGCCTCCAGATTGCCGGCGATCAGGCGCACAGCCTCACCGGCGAAAAGGCGGCAGGTAGGGTTGCTCTTTCCGCTGAGCATTGACTCCACCGCATGGGCAAAGGCATCCATGGCGGTGGAGGCGGTCACAGAGCGCGGAAGCCCCACGGTAAGCAGGGGATCCAGAATACCGGCGGAGGCAAAGAATTCCGGCCCGCCGGCGCCGATTTTCCGGCCGCTCTGGCTGTCGGTAATGACCACACCGAAGGTCACCTCGCTGCCGGTCCCGGAGGTAGTAGGAATGGCGATGAAGGGAACGCCCTTCCGACGGGGAAGCGTGGGATCCAGGAGGTAGTCCCGGATACGGCCGGGGTTGCGCTGCATGAAGGCCACGCACTTACCGGAGTCGATGCAGCTGCCGCCGCCTACGGCGATGACGGCCTGGCAGCGTTTTTCCCAGCACAGGGCGCACATACGGTCCACCGCCGTGTCGGGCGGATCTGCGGGAGTCTCGTCGTACACGATAAATGAGCAGCCGGCGGTGCGCAGACTGTCCTCCACGCCGGCCAGAAGCCCCGCTGCTTCAATATTCTTGTCGGTGACGATCAGGACGCTGTCAACGCCCTGCTCTCGGAGCAGATCACCTACCATTCGGCTGCTGTCCGGACCGATATACGTCTTGACTGGCGCGGTGGTGCGCATGGTTTGTACAGAATTCATGATAGTTGTTCCTCTTTTCCTTGGAATGGAATTGCCCCGACGGTCTGCACAGGACGAAAAGTTCATGCTCAGGCCTCCTTGGGGTCTGTCTCCGGCTTTCCTCTGGAGCCGGGGATAGCCGGGATCCCTCGTTCATTCATCCGCCTTACATAGCCTCGGATCCGAGCCTCAAACTCCTCGCGGTTTTCGATCCGAAGAGCCTTCATCTCCATGGGCAGGCCCAGCGTTTCGGCTTTTTCTTCTCCCAGCGGCCGGTATTTCAGCAGCTGGATCTGCAGGGGTTTATTGTGCAGCGCGTTCAAAATAAAATCAGAGGTTGCGTCAATATAAGCGGTGTTGTCATTGAAGCCGGGAATGATCGGCATCCGGATGATCAGCGGCATGTCCATATCCACCAGCTTCCGGATATTGCTCAGGATCAGCTGGTTGCCCACGCCGGTAAACCGCTTATGAACGTCAGTGTCCATTTGCTTGATGTCAGTGATAAAAAGCTGCGTGAAGGGGGCCACCCTGTCGATAGCAACCGGAGAAACATGCAGCGCGGATTCCACGCAGGTGTGGATTTCTTCCTCCCGGCACCGCTTCAGGACCTCCCGGCAGAACTCCGGCTGCAAAAGGGCCTCGCCGCCTGACAAAGTAACCCCGCCGCCGGAGCGGTCATAGAATTCCCGGTCCCGGCGGATCACGTCCATGGCATCGTCGGCGGTCATTTTTTTGCCCCAGACGGACAATGCGCCGGACATGCACTCCGCTTCGCACAGAAGACAGTTGTCGCATCGGCTCCGGTCAATGCCTGTGATTCCGTTTTCATCGGTCAGCAGAGCATTGTGTCCGTGCGCGGCGCACGCCTTGAGGCAGTATCCGCAGCCGATGCACTTTTTCGGAAACACGCCTACCTGGGGGAAGGGTTCATAGGTCTCCGGGTTGCTGCACCACTGGCAGCGCAGCGAACAGCCCTTCAGGAACAGTTCCGTCCGGATCCCGGGGCCGTCGTGTATGGTAAATCTCTGCACGTTTACCACATAGGCGCAGGGGCGATCCGCCGCGCCGGAGGATTCGTCAGAGTTGGTCATCCTGTTATCATCCATTTTCTTACCTCAAATCTGAATGGGGTCTGCCTGGTGCAGGCAGAGCTGCGGTCACGGGGTTTTCCCCGGCGGCTCAGGCCGCCGGGGAAAACCGAAAACGGTGCGGGTTCCCGGTATTTATGTGAGAGGAGAGCGTTGGCACAGAATGGTACGTTGGGAACCCGAGGTCGAAGGGCATGCCGTGATCAGTCGAAGGATTGCTCCGTCCGGTTGATTAGCTCATCCTGGAAGCCCTTGCTCAGCGTGTGGAAATAGGAGCTGAAGCCGGAGACACGGACCAGCAGATCCTGGTATTCCTCCGGATGCTTCTGTGCATCGATCAGGGTATCCCGGTCAGCAACCATGAATTGGATGTGCATGGGTCCCTGCTTGAAGTAGCCGTCCAGGAAATCAATGAAGTTATCCCGGCCCTTTTCACCGGAGATGGTGTCGGAACCGAAGCGCATGTTGATCAGCGTGCCGCTGCCGAACTCCTCGTGGTTGAGCTTGCCGATGGAGCGGGCATATGCGGTGGGACCGTTTCTGTCGCGGTTGGAGTGCGCCGTCCGGGCGGCGCCAATGTTTTCGGAAATGGCCTCGTGGTGCTTGCGGCCATCCGGCGACGCGCCGCAGACCAGGCCGGACAGCAGGTTGATGATCGTGGAAAGAACGCCGTCTTTGATCACGCCGATGCCGCCGCGGGTGGGCGGATAGGACTGGAGCCGGTTGCAGAAGGAATCCAGAACATACTTCATCATGGCGTCGGCATAGTCGTCGTCGTTGCCGTAATGGTGCACCTTGTCGCTGTTGACCAGCTGATAAAGCCGCTGATGGCCCTCCCAGTTTTTCAGCAGGGCATCATAGAATTCCTCCGGGGTGCATTTTTTCTCCTCATACACCACCTGCTTCAGGGCGGTGAGAGAATCGGCGGTGGTGGCGGGGCCCAGGCACTGGATGCCGGTAAAGTTGTACCGTGCGCCGCCCTGCATCAGGCTCTTGCCACTGTCGGTGCAGTCCAGGATCAACGTGGACATAAACGGATAGTCGTCCCGCTCAATGTGACAGGCCTGCAGCAGATCCACCGCCTGCACGGTGCGGTCCGCCCAGTATTTCAGCTGGGCCTCATAGGCGCTGCGCACTTCCTCGAACGTCTTGAAGTCCTTCAGGTATCCGGTTTCCAGGCCGATGGACTTGCCCACGCCACGGCAGCAAGTGCCGTAGTTCCGGCAGCGCTCACCGCTGCACTCGAAACAGCGACCGTTGTTCAGCGCTAGCTCCAGCACTTTCGGCAGGGTAATGTAGCTGTTGTCGTGCCAGCCAAAGGTCTTTCCGGGAGCCTCCAGCTCCACACAGCCGATGTTCACATAGTCCATGGCGTCCTCGTGGGAGACACCGTGGCGCATCAGCGCCTTTTCGCAGACGGGATCGTTCATCATTTTGGGATGACCCATGCCCAGGCGCACCATTTCGGCCACCTTGACCTTCAGCTCATAGGGCGTGCCGTCGTGCCAACGAACGGTGATAAACGGATTGACCAGCCGGGTGTGGATCATGGCGTCCAACAGCATAAAGGTCAGATCGTTGGTCACGTCGTTGCCGTCCTTGTCCGTGCCGCCGACGATCAGCGCGGAGCTGGTCCAGCCCCGGACGCCGCCGCGCCACTGGTCATTGCCGGTGTCCGGAGCCAGCTTTTCGTGGGTTGTCAGCTTCAGGTAGAAGAACTCCAGCAGCTCCTGCATGAAATCCTTTGTATATGTTCCGTCTTCCAGGGATTTCTGGTAGAAGGGATACAGATACTGGTCCGTGCGGCCCAAGGCGATAGCCTGGCCGTTGCACTCCATGAACGCCACCACGTGGATCATATAGGTAAACTCCACCGCTTCCCAGAAATCTCTGGGAGGCTCCTCAGCCAAGTGCCGGCACATTTCGCTCATGTGCAGCAGCTCGTCCTTGGTCTGCTGGCTGGAATACACGTCGGCCTGCTCCTTGGCAAAGGCCGCGTATCTCCGGAAAAGAGCGGAGATGGCGTCCAGCACAATGAGCTCTGCGTCATAGAACTCCAGGCTTCTGACGCCGGCAATGTCGGTGGGGGTGCCCAGCTTTTCCCTGCACTGGCGGACATGGGTCTTGATGCCGCCCAGGCCCTTCTGCAGGCCGTATTCATAGTTCGGCGTGATGTGCCCCACGCCCATATCCACCATGATGCTGGGGTTGAAAATGTTCATCCGGCCTGCGGAGGCGCAGCCCTTGGCGGTATCCTCGGGCAGTCTGGCCAGGAAAGCGTCCTTGATGCTCTTTCCCTTCCAGTATTCCTCGGTGCTGAGGATCTCGTCTCTGGTTTTGTCGTCGTAGACAAAGGGATTATAGCTGCGCTTGTCCAGCGGACGGTCTCGCAGCTCGTCATAGATCCACGTGCCGTTTTCCAGATAAACCGGGGCCGCGAAGTTCTTGGAGCCGTCGTCCAGCAGAAGAAGCTCGCCCTCTACATAGTTCAGCGGGCAGGTCTTCATGTATCTTTCCAGCGCTCTGGCCTTCTTGATAACGATGGGCTGAGCCTCGTATTCCTTATAGGCGGCGGTGAAGGCCAGCGCCCGCCCAGAATCCAGAAAGAGCGGAGATGTCTTGTACATCTCCCGGATCCTTTCGATGCGTGGATAGGGAGAAAATCCGCCGGATTCCAGCTTTTTGTGGACGCCAACGCCAAAGCACTTGTCATAGGGCTCTACGCCGCGGGCGGAAGTGTGTGCCACATTTTTGCTCATACTCATGGATAATACCCTCCTTGAATCATTATAGGTCGATGCGATAGGGAAGCGTTACTTGCTCTTGTCCTTCCGTGCACTCTTGACAAAGGCCATGAGAATCACGGAGACCACCAGAAGAATACCCGCCATCCAGAATATCTTGCTGACGGAGGCGTTGAGCAGCATCCGCAGGGAGTTCAAAGTGGAGTCGAAGGCAGTCTCGCCAGCAGCGCCGACGCTTTCTCGCAGAGCGGCCAGGCCGGGGGTGTTCAGCAGTGTGCCGGAGGAGCTCAGAGCGGCCGTCACATCCTCGCTCAGGCCGGCGCCGGAGAGGATGCTGCCTACGCCGGCGTTCCAGGTGGAGCTGACCATCATGCCGCCGATGGTGATGCCCAGCGTGCCGCCCAGCTTCATCATGAACTGCAACAGGGAGGTGCCGGTGCCGATATATTCGCGGGGAATCTCCTTCTGGAGGATCTGGGTAAAGCCGACGATCAGCGCGGAGTTGAAGGCGCCGCCCAGGAATTCCGCCGCATACAGGATCACAGCGGAGCTGCCGGGACGCGCAAAGGTAAGGATGATCATGGAAATGGCAAGACCCAGTAGGCAAATCAGCTGCACCGGCTTCAGCGCCCGGGGACCCTTAGCGGAGATCAGCTTGCCCCAGACGAAATTGAAGATCAGATAGCCGATGGCGTGTACGGCCAGGAAGGTACCTGTGTGGGTGGAGCTCAGCCCCAGAACGCCAACGCCGATCTGGGCGGTATAGGTGCTGAAGGAGTAGCAGGCGGGGCCGTATGCCACCATGGCGATCAGGCCCAGGGTGAAGCCGCGATACTTGAACAGATGGAAGGGCATCAGGGGGTTGCTGCCCTTCTTTTCACAGGAAATGAAAGCGATCAGCGCAATGACGGCCACGACGTACAGCGCGATCAGCGTGGGGCTGCCCCAACCCTTGGAATTGCCCCAGGTGAAGGCCAGCAGGAAGGCCATACCGAAGATGGCGATGGTAATGCCGCCGCCCCAGTCGGGGGTCTTCTTTTTGCCCTGCTCCATGGCAGGCGTCTTAATGGTGGGAATCATGGCAAACACCAGGATCATGGCAATGGCGCTGATGACAGTGAGGAACAGGAACACCATTCTCCAGCTGATCTTATCCACAAAGAAGCCGGCCAGAATGGGGGCCAGCATCATGGCAACGCCAATGCCCGCGCCGTTGATGGTCATGAACATGGGGCGTTCCTTTTCATTGCTGATCTCGCCGATAAGCGTCAGATAGTTTCCGCTCATAATGGCCTGAGCAACGGAGACGATCACGCGGCCGATCAGGATCACCAGCATGGTGGGGGCGGCGCACATGGTCAGCGAGCCGACCACAAACAGCGCGGCGCCGATGGCAAGCCAGCGGCGGCGGCCCTGGATATCTCCCAGATTGCCGAACATGGGAATGAAAATTCCGCTGACCAGCGTGAAGATGGTAAACTGGAGCGTGTAGTATTCGATGCCGGACAGCTGCGCCACAATGGCGGTTCCGGTGGTATTGAACATGTTGGAGCTGAAATTCTGGACCAGGCCGAGAATGAACACCACAAACATGATGCCTTTCTTCTTCTGGGGGGTAAGTTCATTGACTGCGAGAATTGTTTTCATGCGGTTAAGGCCCCTTTCTATTTGTGTTATTATGGTTTGGTGAAGCGAAAGCGCCGCTTCGGACTCAGTCGACGATGAGCTCGCCCATCATGGCGCCGGGCATACCGGCGGCATTGGCCTCATCGGTGTCGATGTGGACGGCGGTGTGGCTGGAGTTGGTCTGCGACACGGACACATCCTTATAGATGGTCTCCCGGCCGGTCCCGCTGATGCGGATCGCCACGATATCCCCCGCCTGAACGCCTGCGTCCGCAGCGTCCTGCGGCGTCATATGGATATGACGGTGCGCCGCGATCACGCCCTGCTGGATCTCGATGCTGCCGCAGGGCCCCACGATCCGGCAGCCGGGCGTCCCTTCGTGATTTTGGGGGCCGGATTCACGGACCACAGCGGGAATGCCCAGCTTGCGGGCGTCCGTGGCGGAGACCTCCACCTGAATATACTTGCGCAGCGGCCCCAGAATGGTGACCTTGGGGATGCTGCCCTTGGGGCCCTGGATCTCTACCCGCTGGGTATAGACGGACCCTCCCATAAAGTTATCCTGACCACGAAGCGTCAGCTCCGCGCCGGGCCCGAACAGAGTTTCCACATCCTGGGGGCGGAGATGGACGTGGCGGGCCGAAATATCGACATATACTTCCTTGCGCATGGTTTTCTTCCTTTCTGCCACCGGGCAGACCCTGCCCCCATCCGGCTGCAGGGCCCGCCGTGGCAATCATTCTAATCCGATCCGGAGAAGCTGTGAGGTGAGGTCAGTCCTCCAGAACGGGGCAGATATCGAAATCGTTCCAGTCGGTATCCTTGGGCATCCGCTTATTGGGCAGCGTCACGGTCACCTTGGTCTTGTTCATCAGATGATAGTACTGCAGATTTTCACAAATGCTGTTGTTGCCCCAGGAGCCGCAGCCCACGGTGACGGTCATGTTCAGGCCGTTGTTGTTGCCGCGGGTAGGCTGATTGACGTGCAGACGGCCCACGGGAACCCGGTTGGCAGCGTAGGAGATGTGCTCCTCGTTATGGCTCCAGATGCTGCTGCTGTGTCCGGCGCCCTCCCAGTCCAGCAGATTGTGGCAGGCGGCATCCACGCCGTCCTCAAAGGTCTCATAGGTGCGATAGCGGGTGATAGAGCACAGGATCTCCTTGTTCAGCAGGTCCTCTGTGCCCTTGGACTGGCACTTCAGGCAGATACCAATGCGGTCGGCGGGGATCTCCAGGCCGATCATGGCGCCCACCTGCTGCACGGTATGGCCCACGAACTTGCGGTTCATATAGGGCTTTCCGCCGGGGAAGAACAGCTCACGGAATTTGGCGATGGTCTCCTCATCCTCCACCAGATAGGAGCCTGCGGCCACCATAGCCTTTTTGAACTCTTCCTCCCGGGCAGCGGGAACGTGGGCCGTCTGCTCACCGATACAGGGGATGCCCAGGTCGAAGGAGCGGTTTTGCACGATAGCGCTGCAGGCGCCTGCCATGTCGTCATAGTCCTCGTCAATGATGGCCTGGCAGTTGCCGGGGCCCACGCCCATGCCGGGACGGCCGGAGGAATAGACGGCCTTCACCATACCGGCGCCGCCGGTGGCGATATTCACATCGCACATGGCCAGCATAGCCTGGGTGGCCTCAATGGAGGCGTGCTCGGCATCAATGCCCTGCACCAGATCCTCAGGAGCGCCCAGCTTTTTCAGAGCCTGCCGCATATAGTTGACAGCGCCCATGGAGGAGTGCGCCGTGGAGGGATGGGGCGCGATGATCACCGCATTGCGGCACTTCAGCGCCATCATGGCGTTGCCCACGCCGGTGATGACAGGGTTGGTGCTGGGCATGATGCAGCCGATCACACCCAGAGGCTTGGCAATAACGCGGACGCCGGGCTCATAGTTCTCATTCTCCGGAATGTCCAGATAGCCCACGGACTTCTTGCCGCGCAGGAAGTTCCAGTTACCAATGATACCGCCGAATTTTGCCATCTTGCCTTCCACGTTGCCCATGCCGCTCTCATCCACGGCCATCTGGGACAGCTCTCTGCGGTGGTCATAGACGGTTTTGCCGATATCGCGGACGACTTCATCCACCTGGCGCTGCGTGGTCCAATTCAGTTCAAACGCCTTCTGTGCGGCCTTGCCCTTTGCAACGAGCTCTGCAATATACTTCTCGGTTTCGGTCATGTTGTTTTCCTCACTTTCAATAATTTGTTCCATTTATTTATAAGATAATGGGGGAACGCTCCCCACGGAGCACGCTTAAAACGCCGTCAACCATGGCCTCGTTTTCCTTTTCTCCAGGATAGACCAGCACGGGGGCCAGCTTGCCCACGCAATCCCGGATTCCGCCGACCACCCGCTGAGAATAGGCGATGCCGCCGGTCAGAACAATCGCGTCTGCCTGGCAGTTCAGCACGGTAAACTGCGCGCCGATATAGCGGCACACCTGATAGATGAAGGCCCGGATGATGAGGTCGCAATGAGCATCCCCGTCGGCGGCCTTCTGCTCGATGATGCGCAGGTCGGTGCAGCCGGTGTGGGCCAGGAAGCCACCCTGGGTCATGATCAGGTCCATGATCTCGCTCTTGGTATATGCGCCGCTGAAGCAGCGATCCACCAACTTGTTCAGCGGAAGCGGGCCGGTGCGGTTGGTGCCGAAGGGCCCCTCCCCGGCACTGCCGCCGCTGGTGCTGTCCACCACCAGGCCGTGCCGGTGGGCGGCGATGGAGATCCCCCCGCCCATATGGGCAACCACCAGGTCCGCGTCCTCATACCGCTTGCCCAGGTCGCGGGATGCCTTGCGGGCAATGGCCTTGTGATTCAGCACATGGAACCCGCTGGAGCGGGGAAGGTCCGGATGGCCGGTGATATAGGCCACGTCCTGGAATTCGTCCACGCCGTCGGGGTCCACGATATAAATGGGGATCGGTCGGCTGCCCAGGATCTCGTCTGCCAAAGGGAGAACGATGAAGGACGGATGGGGTGCCTTGGGAAAGCTGCCGCGGTAGGCGGCGTACATCCCGTCCCGCAGCTTTCCGGTCACCAGATAGGTCCCGCCCTTTTTACACAGGCCTGCGCCGGAGGAACGAATCACCACGGCGCTCAGATCATCCAGTGAAATGTGATTTTCCAGCAGCCACGCCTCAATTGCCCCCCGCCGGAAGGCGATTTGCTCCGCGTTGTCGGTGCAGCCCTGGATCTCCCGGTCCGTGTGCCGGATGGTACCCTCGACCACAAGCGTTTCCTCGTCGAACACCGCCAGCTTTGTGGAGGTGCCGCCCAAGTTGAATATCAGAATTCGATGCATAATGGATTCCTTTCTTGAAACGATGATTGGTGGGTGGCGGAGCTTAATCCCGCGCCTCCTGTAGAGCGGCGGCTCTCCGGGCCTGAAGCTCGTCTGCGATCTTCCGCATGTGATGGTTGTCCAGCTTATAGCCGAAGAAGGCCACGCCGGTAAGCAGGGCCAGCACCGCCGGAATGTAGTACATGCAGCTCATAATGCCGGTGATGACCTGGGGAGACTGTGTCGCGTTGGGCACATAGCCGGTAAGGGCCAAGATCAGAGGTGTCAGAGAAATGCCCACGGCATTGCCCACCTTGCCAAAGAAGGAAACAAAGGACGAGGTGAAGCCCTCCACGCGCTGACCGGTCAGGTACTCCGTATAGTCCACCGTATCGGAGATCACAACGTTGCTCTGGGCATAGGCCACACCGGTGAAGAAATGCATAGCGCCGCTCAGGATGAAAAACAGCGTCAGATTGGTCATCCCGTCTGTCAGGGATGCCGTCATACACAGAACCGCGCAGAGAATATAGGCCCAGGAGATTACCTTGCCCTTGGAGCCCGTCCACCGGACAAAATACTGGGAGCAGAAGTTGCCGGCCATCATAGGGAAGCGCAGCAGCGTGATGAACAGGGGCAGCAGCGCCAGGCTTTCCATCCGATAGGTAAAGTAGTATACGATGGTGGCATTGCGCCCGGCCATAAAGATCTGCCCCACCAGAGCGCCGATGATGACCAGAGTCAGATACTTGTTGGATTTCATGGCGCCAAACAGTTTGCCCCACTGGATCTTCTCCCGCTTGGGCTTCTTGGCGGCGGAGTCATAGCCGGCGGGCTTGATATATTCCCGGGCCACAATGCCGGACAGTAGAATGAACGGTGCGCCAATGGCGCTGAACACCAGGGCCGTCATGGCATAGGACATACTGACACCCACGGAGCCGGAAAAGGACTTGATCAGATTGGGCGCAAAGAATCCGACGATCCAGCTTGCCAGAACCGCCAGGGCAACGCGCACGCTGCCGATGGACGCCCGTTCGTTGGGGTCGTGGGTCAGGGTCGCCTGAACGGATACATAGGGAATGTAAAACATGGTGTAAACCCAGGTGAACGCGCAGTAGGTCAGGATGGCAAAAACCACCCGCAGCCCATAGGACCAGCCAGGATTCGTCAGGAAGGACAGGAAGGTGACGACCACCATGGGAACGGCGGAAAGGATAATCCATGGACGGTACCGGCCCAGCTTTGTGTGCGTCCGGTCCGCCAGGACGCCCACCAGAATGTCATTGATGGCGTCCCAGATTTTTGTGATCCATACGATCAGCGTGACCAGTGCGGGAGCGATCCCGGCAATGTCCGTGTAAAAGATGGAGATGTAGGTGGTGAACATGGCGTTGGACATGTTCTCGCCGAATTCACCGGAGCCGATCAGGAACTTTTCCACCAGGGCCACTTGATCATGGTGGACTGCGGTGCGGCGGAAACAGAAGTGCGCTCTTCTTTCGACATAGTGTGTACCTCTCATACTCATAACAAATTCAAAAATCGTGCAAGCAGGGGTGGCAGGAGCCGGCAGTTAACAGCGGCGCGGCGCGCTTTCCAGCGGAGATAGTCGATTCTCCATAAAGAAGTTCCCTCCTCATTTCCGATTCCGACATGCCTCTGCGATGCCGTTGCCTTTATATGAAGCAAAAAACATGCCAACTTTTTCGCCTATAGCGTCAGAGCAAATAATTTTCCCTCCTGCATCTTTTTCCTCAATGAAAGCATCCTATCTCCACAGAGAATAAAGCTCCGATATTCTTCAAAATCGAAGAAATCAGGAACAAATTCGCCTACCAAGGATAAAGAAATAAAAAATTCCAAAAATCTTCCCACCGCCGGAAAGCGTATACGACAGCAGCTTTTTCCGTGGGGAATTTTTAGAAAAAGAAAATGCAGTTGAAAAAAGTACCACACACGGGTATAATGAGAACACCAAAAACGGGAAAATTTCCTGGATTCGTGAGGAGGGTGCGCCGCTATGACAGAGAGCAAGCGGAGGGACCGGAACTATTTTGAACAGGTGAAGCGTTGCTGGGCCGCGTTGCCGGAAACCGGACCGGACGCTGGGGCGCTGCCTGCAGAGATCCTGAAATCCTGGCAACGCTGCACGGCTCTAGGCCTGGAAAAGGCACAGGCCGGACAGAATGTCGCAGCGGTGATGGCAAGCAAAAGTTCGGAGGGTTTCCAGACGTTCCGTATCCGCGCAGGCGGACAGGATGTGATTTTTTCCGTGATCGAGCTGCAATGCGGCGGAGCCCTCCGGCAGAGTATCTCCGAGGAGCGGATCGGGACCAATGCGGCCTCCCTGGCGTACCTGACGCGAAAGGGTGTATTTGTGAACGGGCCGGAACACTATGCACAGGCCCTTCACGACCAATATGCGTATGCCGAGCCTATATTTGATGCCAACGGGAATCTGTGCGGCATTTGCTGCGTGATCAGCCGCGATTACCAGGTCACCGTGCACATGAGCTCTCTGGCGCATATCCTGGCCTGCATCGGAAGCACGGTCTATTGGATGGAGCAGGACACCCGCACCCGCAGAAGCGCAGTGGTCTCGGTGCTGGACCAGGTCCCCCAGGGCGTGGTCTATATCGACCGGAAAAATGTTATACGGAATTTTAACCGGCAGGCTCTGGAGGTATTTGGCCTGAAAAACTCCAGCGAGGACAGCGTGATCTTTAGCCGGTGCATGGCCATGATCGGAAATGTGGTGGGCGAGGGACGGCAGACAGCCGTGGTGGACTACCGCAACAACAGAAAAAAGGTCCAGATCACTGCCATCCCCCTTTCGGACCAGAAATATGAAAAACTGTTCCTCCTGGAGGAAACACGCGCCGCGCCTGCGGGAACGCCGCAGCAGCAGGCCCAGTGGACATTCGATGATATCCGAACGGTAACCCCCCGGATGATACGGGCCAAGGAGAGCGCGGCCACGGCGGCGCCGTACGATGTGCCGGTGATGCTGGTGGGCGCCAGCGGCTCCGGCAAGGAGATGTTCGCCCAATCCATCCACAATGCCAGCTCCCGGCGGAACGGGCCGTTCGTGGCCCTGAATGCCAGCGCCATCGCGCCGAACCTGGTGGAAAGTGCCCTGTTTGGCTATGAGCGCGGCGCGTTTACCGGGGCCAGCCAGGATGGAAAGACCGGGTATTTTGAGGCGGCGTCCGGCGGCACTTTGTTTCTGGATGAATTGGACAGCGTCCCCTTTGACGTGCAGACCAAGCTGCTGCGGGTCCTGTCCAGCAAGCGGGCCCGCCGGGTAGGCGGTACCGAGGATATTCCCGTGGACGTGCGGATCATTTCTGCCGGGCGGGTGGACGTCACGGCTCTGATCGAGCGTCACGCCTTTCGAGAGGACCTATACTATCGCCTTTCCACGGTAAAAATTCGTATTCCCCCTCTGGCCGCGCGACGGGAGGACATTCCCATTCTGGCCCGCAGCTTCCTGGAAAAGGAAACGAGGGCACTGGCGATCCCCTGTCCGGAGCTGTCCCCGGAGTTTCTGCGCTGTCTGTGCGCCTACGATTGGCCGGGCAATGTGCGCGAGCTACACAACACGCTGCGGTATGCACTGGTCTTTTTGGAGCCGGGTCAGTTGACACTGAAACCGGATCTGCTGCCCAATGAGCTGCTGGCGGCGGAAAAAGCCGATTCTCCGTTTTCGGAGAGCGGCATAGAGGATGAGAGCACACTGAAGCTGGCAGGGATCCTAGCAGTCAGCGAGTATTGCCGGCACGGCGGAAGTGTGGAAAAAATTGCGGAGAACCTGGGTGTTTCTGCGGCAACGGTTTATAATTACATGACCAAGGCCCGTCGCTATGGGCTTATCTGAAGAAGGGAGACATCATGGTCGGTTTGGAGCGATTCCCGGATAAGCAGTCCTTTCAGCGCTACCAAGTGCGGCTGCAAGCCGCTTGGGAGCAGTTCATGTCCGGCGAAAGTCGGACGCCGGACCCCAGCGTGGTCCCCTTCCGCATTGCGGAATCTTGGAAACGAAGCCAGGGATACGGATTGGACCCTTTTCATTACCAGTCCTTTGTTAAAATGAAAAAACTGAACATCAAAAACCGGGAGACACAGCTCCTGACGGACGAGACCGCAGGATACTGGCTGGGGGATCTTGCTAAAAAGTATGCCTTCAATGTAAGCGTTTTTGATGCCCAGGGGAATGACATAGCCCTGATGCCGGAGCGGGACCACGCCCTGTCGTTTGCCAATGAGATGATTTTGGGAACCAACGCGGCGGCCCTGGCGCTTCTGGAAAACCGGCCTGGCTGCGTCCTGGCCCAGGAGCACTATTCCCGGTTTTTCCACCCCCGCTTCTGCGTGGCGGCACCCTTCCGCGAAACGGACCAGAATGTGGTGGGTGCCGTCTGCATCAGCACCCTGAATTTCGAGATCATCCACTCTCTTGCGGAAATGGTGGAGCAGTTCGCCGAGATCTGCACACAGATATTCAACCTGGCGCATCAGCTGCCAAGTGACGATGACGAGATGCTCCGAGCGGTCCTGGCAAGTCTGGCCAATTTGTCCGCACCGCTTTTGTATGTAGATGCCCAGGATAAGCTCCAGACATTGAGCCGTCGGGCCCGTGAGCTGCTGGCCGGCTGCCGGGACGACAAGGAATCCGCCGGCCGCCAGCTGCGCCTGTGCCTGAATGAGGACCAGGGGCACGGGCCGCAGCCGCAGACGGGTGGGCGGAAAGTGAGCCGCACCGATGTAAGTCCGGAACGGCTTTTGCCGGAAATGGCCCGTCCGGAATGCAGCATGGAATTTTCCGACATCATCGGGAGCACGCCGCAGATCATGCGGAGCATCCGTTTTGCCAAGCAGGCGGCGCTGACTGACTTTGCCATTGTGCTCAACGGAGAAAGCGGCTCCGGCAAGGATGTGTTTGCCCAGGCCATCCACAACACCTCTCCCCGGAGAAACGGTCCCTTTGTGGCGCTGAACTGCGGTGCCATCGCAGCAGATCTGGTGGAGAGCGAACTGTTCGGCTATGAGGAAGGAGCTTTTACCGGCGCAGACCGGAGCGGCAAGATCGGAATGCTGGAAAAGGCGTCCGGCGGCACGCTGTTTTTGGATGAGGTGGAGAGCATGCCCCTGGCGGTCCAGTCAAAGCTGCTGCGGGTGCTTTCCGGCGGCAGCCTGCATAGGGTAGGCTCAACGGCGGAGATCCCGGTAGATCTTCGAGTGATCTCTGCCTCCAAGGTGGATTTGCGGAAGGCGGCGGAGCGCGGAGAATTCCGGGAGGATCTGTTTTACCGGATCTCGGTAGTAAGTCTCCCCATCCCGCCGCTGCGTGATCGAAAGGAGGATGTCCCTCTATTGGCCCGGAATTTTCTGGATCGGATCGGCCGCCGTTCCACTGCAGTTTCTCCAGAGGCCATGGCGGCGCTGTGCGCCTATAACTGGCCGGGCAATGTGCGTGAGCTGGAAAATGTCCTGCTTCATGCCTGCGTGTTTTCCGCCAAGGGCGTCATCACGATGGACAGCCTACCCGAGGAGCTGCAATCCATAGGGCGGGTCGCCAACCTGCGCCGTTTTCTGCGGGAGCAGGGATTGCTGACAGAGGACGGCGCTGCCCCCATGGCCCGAATCGAAGCGGAGCTGATCCGGTCCGCATTGGAACAAAACCACTTTATCCTGCTGCACACAGCCCGGATGCTACACATCGACCGAAAGACCCTTTGCCGGAAGATCCGGCAGAATCCCTGGCTGAAAGAACTTGCGGACAAAGGCGCTGCAGAAAACTCCTGAGGCGTGCCTTTTTTGAATATATTATTTAATACATCTCACCAGAGGCAATGTGGCTGCAAAGACCTATCGCGCCTCGGTCGTGATTATATCGAAGCGGGCAAGTACACAGATTTTGTGTTCCCGTCCCTCGGCTGCCGTTTCATCGCGTTGAATGACGGTGTTGATACGCTCCGCAAGATTGCCTTGCAGCTCAACGCAGAAAAAGTCCCTGCGCCAAGGAGCTTTTACTACATGGCAGAGGGACGGGAAAACCTGCGAGGCGAAACGCCGTTCTGGAACGACGTGACCGTCAAGACCATCCTCCGCAATGAGGTTTACATCGGTCACATGGTACAGAACAAGACCGGGACAGTGTCCTACAAAAACCACAAACAGGTCAGCAAACCGGAATCCGAATGGATCAAGGTGGAAAACACCCACGAGCCGCTGATTTCTCAGGAGACGTGGGACGCCGTGCAGCGGATGGACAACCACCCGGCAAGAGGGCGCAGCGGCAAGAGCGGCACGATTGCCCTGTTCGGCGGTCTGCTGCGGTGTATGGACTGCGGATCGTCCATGCGGTATATGCGGGACTATCGCAAAAAGATTTCCGAGAAGGAACCGGAATACAAGGCGTATGTCTGCAACCGTTATGCATCGGGCGGCAAAAATGCCTGTTCGTCCCATTACATCAACCAGAAGGTGCTGACGCAGATTGTCATGTCGGACATGGCATAGCTTTATAAAAGAACAGGGACAGCTGCAAACCGAAGTGTACTCTTTTGTAGCAGCCCTCTCGGCAAGCAATATTACAAAGCAAGCGATCTTCCATGCTGGTGAAACTGCAACAGACTATTCTGATCTGCATGTTTACTTAGACTCTCCCATTATTTTTGCTTTGCTTGGAATGGATGACACCTCCAGAACCGAATCATATAAACAGCTTGTTGCCGATATGCTGAAAGCAAGGTGTAGCGTTCATGTGTTGGATCATAATTTTCAGGAAGTAGATAGTATCATTGCAAGAGCTGCTGGCTGGGCAACAAACGCCTTGTATGATTTGAGAAAGGCAAATAATGCGGCTCGCTTCTTCCACGATTCACAGATGGACGAAACTGAAATCTCAGAATTTTGTGATAATATCGAAACAAAACTAAATGAATTAGGCATAACTGTAAAAGAAACTGCCTATGATGTTTTTCAGGATAAGTTTCAAGAGGATGAAATTTGCCTGTTTGATATGGTCAAAGCTCAATATCTTGATCACGGCTATGAATTGCCGCAGGAAAAGCAAGACAGTATTCGAATTGATGTGCAGTCTATCATAATGATTTACCGTGAACGTCAAGGACAAACTGCAACCAGATTGCAAAATGCTAAGCATATTATGCTAACCTCGAATAACGCCATTGCAAATGTTAGCAAAAAGTACGAAAGCAACAAGAGTCTTCAGTCTGGACATATCCCTGCGTGTATCTCTGCTGATTTGTTTGGGGCTATTCTTTGGTTAGACAGTCCGATGCAATTGTTGGAATACCAAAAGAAGAAATTGCTTGCAGATTGCTATGCTTTTTTAAAACCTGACAAGGTTATGCTTGATAAGTATATCCAATCATTGGATGAGGCGCGTAATGCAGATGCCATTGATGAAAAGAAGTTCTTGTTCTTGCGTACTCATAAAGTAGTGCTCGATTCTCTAATGGATATCACCAAAGGGGATTATGCTCGCTTTAATTCCAACACTTATTTGGAAGTATATGACGATATACAAGAAAAGCCTCTGAAAAAGTATAAAGATGAAGCTGCTGCCCATGCGCAAACCCAAGAAGCGCTCAAAATTCTCGAAAGAAATTCTTCGGATGAAATCGAAGCTTTGAAGGCTCGTATCTCAACAATGGAAGAAAACGAGAAAAAACGTCAAGAGGATGATTTTAACAAGAAAGTTTCTATATGGGGATGGGTTTCCACACTTGCACTCGCGGGTATTCCATATCTTCTCTTGATAGTTGCCATAGAAATCGTCAAAACACAATTTTCCAATATTTCTTGGCGTTCGGCCTACGGAATAGCGGGTGCAGTAATTGCAACAGCTATTGCTGGAGTCCTCTTCGCTGAAGGGAAAAAATGCTGTTTCAAAAAAGTACGATCCAAGCTCGAAAAGCGAATGAAACAATAGACACAATGCAGCCCGCCGATCATCACTGGCCGGCGGGCTGTACCACATTTATTCACTTTAAGGGCTTTGAGGCCAAGAACTTCCGTGGCAAGGACAGCGTAAAGTCGTGCATGTTGGAGCTTTAATAGCTGAAAACAGCGGGAGAAATCGCAGAAATCCGCGCCTTCTCCCGCCATATCATTCAGTTGATTTGCAAAATAATTTTTGGCAGTCCCTATCCATACCTCCGCAGTATACCGGCTCAAAAAGGACAGCTTCTCTGTGAGGGTATTGCGGAATCAGCGTTTTTCGCCCGCTTTTGCCGCCTTCTCGATGCTGCGAATGGTCTGCAAATACTCCTCCTCCACGGGAGAAAGATTCTGCGCCTGATATTTTCTGTATTCCGCCTTTGCCTTCTCCATCGCCTGCGTGTGGCTGACGGTTCCCCCGTCGGTGAGCAGGGCCTCTCCGGTGGAGGCAAGGATGCGGTCCAGGTTCTCCACATAATCACTCATGTACATGGGCCGGCGGCGCATCGCCTGAATCTCCGCAAAGTCAAAGTATCCGGAAACGAGATTGTTCAGTATCTTCAGTTCGTCCGCGGAGAGATAGTTCTTTGCGACGGCAATATCCTTCGCCGTGGGAAAATCGCCGGAAAATGCGGTAAGCCCCATAAAAGGCTTTTCGGCATTGGCTCGCTCAAAAATCACCTCTGCGGCGGTATGGCCATGGGCGGCATAGTGCAGCTTGTTCTGCACCATTTTGAAAAAAGCCACCGACTCGGCGCTTTTGGGGTCATAGTCCACGCTGGTAGCGTAAAGGTCGAGAACCTGACGGTACATCACCTTTTCGGAGGAACGGATGTCCCGGATGCGGTCAAGAAGCTCCTTCCAATAGCTGCCGCCGCCGAGATTCTTCAGGCGCTCATCGTCCATGGCGAAGCCCTTGATCATGTACTCCTTCAAGCGCTCGGTAGCCCAGCGGCGGAACTGCGTTGCAATGGAGGACTTGATGCGATAGCCTAGAGAGATGATCATGTCCAGGTTATAATATAGTCTTTCGCGCTCCACATTGCGATTTCCCTCGCGGCGAACTTGTCGGAATTTCCGACAGGTTGAACTTTCGTCCAGCTCACCTTCGGAATAGATGTTTTTGATGTGCTCAACCACATTTGCATGGGAAGATTGGAAAAGCTCCTCCATCTGCGCTTGTGTCAGCCAGACAGTTTCATCCTGAAACCGGACATCAATTTTTGTCTCGCCGCTTTCAGACTGGTAAATGATGATATCGCCCTTGTTTTCATCGTTGAGGAAAGTACTGCTCATTTTTGTTCCCTCCCGGCTTTTCGGTGGCTTCAGCAAATGCTCGGCTTATTGCTATTATAGTATCACAAAATCGGCGTTTTTTCAACAGACGCCAAGGGAATGATGCTGCTGTGCCTCTTTTTGAGAAAGCAAAGGAAAATGTCCGCATCAATCTCTCCATTTCTGTACCTCCCAAAGCATATCGATATGCCGGCGGGATTTGCGGTTGGTGTTGTTGTAATCGTCCGAGCAGAGCCAGTCGATGAGATAGCATTTGGGGATCATGCACTTCTGCAGCAGCGCCAGCCTTCAGCTTCCCCACGCGAATCCATTGGCAGACGGTGCGTCGGTTATAGCCTGTGAAGTCCACGGCGGCGGCCACATCCATCACATCCGGCAGCGCGGCCAGCTTGCTCTCATAGTAGCACCGGAGCTTCTTCTCGTCTTTGGCGCACGGCGGATGGATGCGGATTTTATAGGGCCGAACCATTTCGCTTCCTTATTTGTACCAGTTCTTCGGCGCTATGTATTTTTCGGGTTGACCTCACGGTCGTTCATAAAGGCGATCACATCGCTCTTTTTGATGGCGTAGCAGCGGGTTTTCTTGCCGGTGCAGGTGTGCGGAATCAGGTTGAATTGGAGAAGATAGAGCGCCGTCTGCTTGCTGATGTGGCAGGCGATCCGCATCTGCTCCTTGTTCATAATCTCCGGGTATTTTTTAAATTCCTTGGCATCGCATTTCATAACGAAGACTCCTTTCTGTGTTTCGGTCCGAAAGGGTGCTTCATATAATCTGTTTTGAGCCGGTTTTTCTTGCATTTAATCCGGGGGGCTGTCCGCAAAGCCATACCGGACAAGGGTTTTCTTCTTGCGTATTTTCTTGCCAGCGTGCAAAAAAATCGATCGTTTTGGGGCATTTCTCATTTCAATTTGAACTCTGGTTTTTTCTGATATGGAGCTGGTCAATACCGGTCGGTGCGTCCGAAATCCGTTGCAGCACAAGGATTTTCACCGTTTCCAAAACTGCCGCCACCGACCACAGCAGACACGAAAGTGCCAAGTGCGAACAAGACTCGAAATTTCGGCAGAAGCTGGGAATTTCGTCCCCCTGATTCTCCTTGATATTCCTCAACACAGAAAATCTCAAAATCGAATATTTTTTGCCGTCTCTCCTGTTTTCTCTCCAACGAATTTTTGAGCAAATTTCTGGAAAGAAAACCGGACGAAAATAGACACGGAGAGTTGTCCGAGTGGTCGAAGGTGCAGCACTCGAAATGCTGTAGACCGAAAGGTCTCTAGGGTTCGAATCCCTAACTCTCCGCCACAAAAAGCCTGTAAACAAGCCCGTTTACAGGCTTTTTAATTTTTGCCTAAAGGGCAAAGCCCGCACGATTTTCGGTTTTCAGGGGAGAAAATCAGCTGTTCTCCCCGGCACTGATCGAACTCCAGCGGCTGCTGAAGTCGCCGCCCTCCGGCAGAGCAAGCCCTGTCTCCATCGCCTGCGCCGAAGTGATCTTGGACTTGTAATCCAAGTGGGCGTAGATGTTCGCCGTGGTGGTAAAGTCGCTGTGCCCCAACCACTCCTGAATGTGTTTGAGGGGGACGCCGTTGGCCAGCAGCAAGCTGGCACAGCTGTGACGCAGATCGTGAAAGCGCATCCGGCGCAAACCGTGACTCTCCAGAAATTTCGGAAATGCGTTGGTCAGGTATTCCACCCGCATCCGCTCGCCCAACTCATCCACGAATACAAAGCCGTCGTATTCATAGTTGTAGCAGTTGCCGCAGACCTGCTTGTTCAGCTCCTGCGCCTCTTTCACCTGCATAAAGTATTCCCGGAAGCTGCCGATGAGCGGCAGGGTGCGCAGACTGGACTTGGTCTTGGCGGATTGCTGCTCGAACTCCTGATACTTGCCGTCGATGATCGTTGAGGTCACGGTGCGCTTTACGGAAATGGTGCCCTGCTCAAAGTCGATGGCATCCCATTTCAAGCCCACCACCTCGCCACGGCGAAGTCCGTAAAAGGCAGCCACCAGCACCGGCAGCTCCAGCTTGGTTCCCCGAAGGACTTCAAACATCTTCTGCATCTCGTCCGCCGAGAGAAAGACCGGCTGAAAGCTGTTCTTTCTGGGCCGGTCCACCTTGTCCGCCACATTCTGGATCAGCATATCGGTCTTGACTGCATATTTCAGTGCCGAGTGAATGACGGCGTGATAATGGATAACGGTATTGGGCGTGACCCGCCTGAGCATTTCAGAATAAAACATCTGCAAATGTCGGGCTTCCAGTTCCCGCAGTGTCAATTTCTTCTTGCGAAAATAAGGGACGATGGTGCTTTTCAGCAGTCCTTGATAGGCACCGTAGGTTGCGTGGGCCAGCCTTCCCTTGGCGATCTCCAGCCATTCCAGCAGATAGTCGGCGAACAGCATATCACTGCTCAGGTCGCCCACTTCTTTGGGCGGCTCAAATTCCGCTCGGAGCCTTGCCAGTTCTGACTCGGCTTTGCGCTTATTTCCCTTTTCGGAAAGCCCCAGCGAGATCCATTTCGTTTTTCGCTGCCCTCCGGCGTTTTTGTAGTTCAACACGGCATAATACTTGCCGTTTTTCAAAGTCAAATGTCCTGCTACCATTTTGTTTTCCTCCTGTCTCTTTCTATTTGCAGAACAGAACTCCAAACCGACAGCATCAGTATACCATCGGTTTGGGGTTCTCTCTATTCTGCAAATTGTTTTATCGTAGCCGTATCGGTACGAATCAGCGGGCGTCCCGGTTCCGTTCTCTCTGCCGCTTCAGCAATTCCAGCCCCTTGATGATGTCCCGGCGCATCTGCTCTTCGGTATAGCCGGAGGGGAAGTATTTCCGCAGCTCCTCCCGCTTGAATTTCAGCTGCTCCTGCTGGTTGGGCTTCGTCTCCGCCAGCACGGCGTAGACTATCTGGTCATCCAGTAAGCCCTCCTGCGCCAGCTTTTTCAGGCGGATGCTCTGGGCGTGGGACGGGGTGCAGTCGTTCAGCGCCATCGCGTCCAGCACCGCCCGCTGCTGATACGAGTCTAAGTAAGAAAGCTCCACCGCCGGGTTGAAGGCGATCTTACCGTCGTCCACCATCGAAAGCAGTTCGGGGATCAGGTAGGTCAGGCGGATATATCTTCGCACTTGGTCTTTACTCTCACCTGCATCGTCTGCCACTTTTTCTACGCTAAGCAACTTCTCTGCAACTTGCACAGAAGCGATGCCCTGATGCTTGATGGCATCCAGCTTCATCTTGTAGGCGAACGCCTTTTCGCTGGGCAGGATAGTCTCTCGCTGCAAGTTGGCATCCACCATTGCGATCACCGCTTCATCGTCAGACAGCTCCCGGACGATGACAGGCATCGCCTCGATGCCCAGCACCTGACACGCCGCCAATCTCCGGTGACCAGAGATCAATTCATAGCCGCCGTCGGGCAGCGGCCTTGCCAGCGCCGGGGTAATAGCTCCCACCTTGCGGATGCTCTCGATCATCCGCTGCATCTCCTCGTTGTTCTGCACCTTGAAGGGGTGACCCTTGAACGGGTGCAGCTCGGCCAGTGGAATATTCCGCACCCGCTCCAATTTGGCATCGTCCCGCTCCGCCTGCGTGGAGAACAGATCGTCCAGCGTGGGTAAAGTAAAATCCGATTTTCTCATTGTATTGTCCTCACTTTCATAGTTTTTTCTTTCGGGGTTTTAGGGCACGCCCTAACGAGTGTTTTTGCGCTCCGGCCCTGCCGGGAGTAAAAACGCACTGCTCGCTCAGATGACGCAGGCATCGCAAGCGGATACACTGTTTGGCTCCGACAGGAGTAAAAACAGTCTGCTCGCTTAGACTGCGCAGGCGTAATTTTCGCTTACTTTAATTCATTCAAAACTGCTTCCAGCCTGCTCAGAATTTCCTCTTTCTGAAGCTGTGGAAGCTCCGCTTTCAGGCCGTTCATCATCCGAAACAGATGGTAATCCCGCTCCGTGATGGCCGCTTTGACCTCTTTCCCAAGCCCCAGTCGCCGCAAGTATTCCGACAGCGACAGAGAACAGAACCGGGCATTTTCCAGCAGCTTCTGCTTCTCCTGCTCGGTCACACGGACATTGATCCCGTAGCTTTTGCTGCGCATTTGTTCACCCCCTTTCTTCGGTTTGTGACGGTAATGACGGTTGTGACGGGGATTTCCTTATATAGCGATCCCGGCGTCATTTGCGTCATCGCCGTCACAGCGCAGGAATTTGATGAGCCGGCTTTTTCCCGTTCGCTTGGTGCGATACTCGATGTCCAGCGGCTCCAGCACCTCATAGGCGAACTGGCCGAGATACTTTGTGACCATATTGGGCGTGACCTCCTGCTCCTTCATTTCGGTCAGCAGCTCCGTGGCCGTGCCTACCCATTCGGTGCGGCACTCCATAAAGTCCACCACCCGAAACAGAAATTTCGGCAGCTCTGCCTTGTGAATATCCTCGCTGTTCTTGCGCTCCACCAGTTCCCAGACAAGGTCGTTAAACTGCAAGGTCAGCTCCTGATATTCCACATCCCGCCCACTGACCAGCAGCGTAGCAGCGTTTCCACTGCGCTTACGGCGCAGGATGAAGTTGGTGTCCGCAGCGCCGATGATGCCGGTGGAACCGCTGACATCGTTAAAGGGATCGTCGCTGTCTTGCAGCTTTCGCAGGTGATGCACCAGCAAAACGGCGATGTTGAAGCCGTCGGCAATGCGCTTGATGGAGGAAATGTCATCGTAATCGTTGCCGTACATTCCTGCTTTTCCGGTGCTGCCCTTGGAGTCCCGCACCTTTTGCAGCGTGTCAATGATGACCAGCTTGGTGGCGGGATGCTCGGTCAGGAAATCCGTGATCTGCTCCTCCAGCCCGCCGCCGATTAGCCCGGAGGTCACGGCGAAATACAGGTTGTCCGGGGCGCTGTCGGTAAGATTGTAGAGTCGGTCTTTGATGCGGCGCTGGGTGTCCTCAAGGCTCAGATAGAGCACATCGCATTGCAGTGTAGGCAGCCCCCAAATAGAGTTTCCCTGCGCCACTTGCAGCCCCAGCCACAGCATCAGCCAGCTTTTGCCGATCTTGCTGGCGCCGCTGATGACATTGACACCCTGCGAAATAAGGCCGTCTACGATGAACATCGTCTTGCTCATCGGCATGGACAGCAAGGTCTCTGCGTCCACGGTTTTCAGTTTGTTGTCCATAGAATTCTCCTTTGTAGAATATTAGAAGTAGATTTTGGCGGGGGCGGATGGAAACGGCCACCCGCCCCCGCTTTGCTATCCCAAAAGCCTTGGAAATCAAGGCTTTCTCGGCGCTTAATGTTCGACGCTGCGTCGCCGCCTGGCCGAGTCCGCCTTCTGCTTGCGCCGGATGGAGCGCCCGCATTCCGGGCAGTATTTCTGCCGGTTGCTACCGGGTGCAAAGGGCTTTCCGCACCGTTCGCAGGTCCGTGTACGCTGCCGGTAAATGTCGGCATAGAGTGCCTTGTCGGCGGGCAGAACCGCCCGCCGGAAATACTTGCACAGCAGCGAATAGGAAATCATCTGCACACACACGCAGCCCTCGCCGTCGTCCAGCGGCAGACAGTTACCACCGTCGTAGTTGGCGCACAGCCGCCGGATCAGCCGATTACAGCGTGCCCTTTGGGCGGGCGTCAGGCGCTTGATTTCATCCAACCTTCTTCACCTCTTTCTCCATCACATAGTTGATAACGCTGATTTTCGGGATCTTCAGCGTCGTGCCGATCTTCACGGCGTGGATGTACCCATAGTCGATCAGCTTGTAGGCCAGCTTGCGGCTGATGCCCAGCATCTCCCGAAGCTCTTTGACGGTCACGATGTCCGGGTATTCCGGAAACATCATCTGATAAAGCTCTCTGAGCTCTCCTTTCTTCATAGGTTTGAACCTCCTTTGTCTGTTCTGAAGCCGCATTTCTGCGGCGGTTTTTGTTTGCTGCCGCTCATCCGCATCGTTCCTGCCCCGGAGTCTCACCACGGCGTATCGCTTCTTTGCTGCGCTCGTTCCTTTTTCGGGAAGTCGTGGCGTCACTTGCCGGAAGCATATCCTTTGGAGGCGGTGATTCAATTTTCAAGGTGCACAGGGAGAGAGTTCCCTCAATAGGTAGGCAGCGAGAAGGCCTGTTTTTTAACCCCCTCACTAATCAACTGGGAAACTTTTTTCGATTTGTACGAAGGAACTTTGAAAATTTCTTTGAAATCCTCTCTACTAACCAACTGGGAAATTTTTTCGGATTTGAACGAAAAAACTTCTGAGAATTTTTCTGCGACCCCCTCTACTACTTAATTGGGAATTTTTCAGGCAAAAATAAAATGGATTTTCGACGAAAAATTTTAAGTGCTCCTTCTACTAATCAATTGGGAAATTTTCTGGCAAATAACAAATAGGATTTTGAAGGAAATTTTTCAGGGCCTTCCTACTAACCAATTGGGAACTTTTTCGAGATTTTGGCAAAGTAATTTGAAAAGTCCCCTCAATTTTTCAAAAGGACCCTTCTACTTACTCTGAATAAGGGGTGCCGTTTGGCAGGGTGTTTCGAGAAATTTCTCAATTTTTCTATCAAGACGCAAAAAAAGCGCAGCCTCCGGATTTCTCCGAAGGCTACGCCTCTAAATATACTATTCGGTTTTCAGCAGTTATACTGATTCGCTATTTCTGTTCGCAATGTCCATTCTATCTTATTGCTGATAATGATGTGCGTTGCGTGAAGCCGTGGCTATCTGTTTCTCCAAAAAGTTAGATACATCTGAGCAACCGATTCAAGCAACACTCCAAGAATATGCATAATGGCAAAGATGCATACTGCAGCAACATATTTCAATGCCTGTAAAGGAATAATTGGCCGTATGAGAGCAATTCCTATGAGAATAACTAAGTAAATAATTTCAACAATGACATTGTATGCAATGTTGGAAAGCAAAATTTGGAATAGAGACAGCTGTTTTCCGCCCACAGGTTTATATTGAGTAGAGTCAGCCATTTCCTCCTTTAGACTTTTGATGTTTGCATTGTCTGCTGTAACCAGTATGGAAATAATTGCAACAGAAAATGAAACAAGAATGGCAACGACATTGATTTGGACATTCACAAATTCGGAAAAAGTTGACCGGATGGTTTCCTCGTTGCCGATGTTAAATATGAGTGCACCTGCCAATGCCAAAAGCCCCAAAACTACCGGAATCAGATATTTTACCCATATTCGTTTTCTGGATTGATAATAGTCCCTAAGTGGAACAAGTAATATTGTCTTCATATTCTACCACCCATTGAGGCAATGAACTCCTGAGCCTTCACAAAAAAATCCGAGCTCTCCACTTCGTTTGTGACGCTTTCACCCTTCACCTTTAAGAAATGCTTCATTCCCGTGATATTAGTATCCACTTCAAAACTTCCGGCGTCATTTGTCCCTATAATCTTAATACGCTTAATCTTGCCCTTAGCTTTGTCTTGCGAATCCTTAAAATATTCCTTAATTAAGTTTTCCGGAAAGCATTTATATCCTTTAGGACGCTTCAAGCAAATATCAACTTCGTCAGCGATGTCAGTTCTTCCTGCAAACCGCATAAAGCCATCCTTAATATCGTCTTTGTATACTGTCAACTTGAGGACTGACATTGTTTTGGCTCTTTTGATTGAAGATAGGAAATCTTCTCCCGGCATAATCTGACTTTCAACGGTGTAGTGGTACGGGTCATTTCCGTCTTCATTGAACTTCTTGAATTGTTCATTCAAGTAGTCGATAATACACTTTAGAGTTATGCCATAGTGATTGCTTTCGTGAACTGCAAGAAACCTGTTTTCGCCTTTTGCAAGGCGAATGCATAGATGTGTCTTTTCTTCGTCTCCATCCTGAGGTCTCTTTCGTCGTCCTCGCTCCTGCATAGTTTCAGTGTCGATTTCATTCCGAACGTGGTTGTATTTTGCCGACTTGAAAATCACATCAAAATTTCCGTTTTTCAAATCCTCGTAAGAATCTAACCACACGACCTTTTCTGACGATGTAATGTCTTTCTTGCGTTCAGGAAGTCCTTTTGTCATTATATATTCCAGCAATTGGGAAAAAGCGATGATAATCTGATCCGTACTGTAAGCCGAATCATCTTTTGCATCTTTATGCTTAGAGATAGAAAGGTAGTAGAAATAGATAGGCACTTTTTTCCACAGTTCTTGCTCTCTCATATTCCGCCTCCTTAAAGCACTTCCGAAAGCAGTTGCCAGTTTTCATCGTGGATATTGTCTGAGTACTTGTCTACGCAAATGCATAGTTCTCCACTTTGTTTATCCTGTCTGACAATGCCACCCTGTAGGTTGTATCCATCAAGGTATTTTCTCAAAACGCCGAATTTCTTTGCAGTGAAGCGATCAATATCTTCACTGCTTCCTGACTTTGTAAAACCACCTTTTGTTTCTATAATCCAGATATCGCCATCATTTGTGCCAACCACATAATCGGGGTAAAAGGATTTTTGTTTTCCAAAGTTATCCGTATAAACAATCGAGAAATACTCTGAGCCCTTATCTCCGTTCTTATAGAACCACTTCACTTTGCCACTACCTTCGCAAAAACGCTCAAACAGCTTCTCCGGCATAGATCTCTTTTCCGCAGAAGATAAATACCCTGTATAGACATTCTTGGTGTATTCCATCTGTGACTTTGATGTTCCGTCATATGTGAAAATCATTTCAAGAGGAAACCCCACTGGTTTTTCTGTTATCCGGGGAATTGCAAGCGTTAGCTGCAAAGACTCATCAGCCATAGCATCACGGACATCTTCTATAAGCCTTCGCTCGTTGTTGATAATAAATGCATATAGGTTTCGTGTTTCCAGACGAAGAATTTTTGCGTCGCACCGAACTCCGTTTAGGAACAGCTTACGCATAATGGTATTAGTGCTGCTATAGTCCAAATTGGCTTTGTATCCAATCTCAGCAACACAGTGATGATACTCTTTGCCGTGTTTATGCGTATTCAATGGCTCGTGAATCGAGATGTCATTTAATTCTGTGATTTGGTCTTTGCTCAGTACGCTGACGGAACCAGATTTGGTAAAATTCACAATATCTTCGTCGAAAGAATAGCCATAAGCTTCTAACTGACTTTGGTTTTTATCGAGGTCCGTAGCGGTATGGTATTTTTTCTCAAAGAACTTCCAAATAACTTTGAGTGCAAACTTAGCATCGCGTGGAAATGGAATATCAGTTTTAAATTGGCTGATAAGCGTAAAGGAACGATATTCCGGCTTCAAGAATACTTTATAAGCATCTAATGCTCCCGTGCCCAAACTCAATTTAACGCTTTCCGTAAATTTCTCATCCAGCGTATAAAGATAACAGCAATCTAAAAGGTCTTCGCCATAATGCTTTGCTTCCGGCATCCGGCGAATCCTTCCAATCGTCTGAATTTCAAATACCTCGCTCATATTGTCACGGAGCTTCACGAGAATCTGCGCTCTTGGGCAATCCCAACCGGTAGCAACCGCCTGTTTGATAATTACAGCTATTGGAGTAGCGTCATTATCTTCAATATCCTCAAGGTTCTGTTTCTTATCAGACAACCATACCGATAGAAGGTTATTCTCGTAAGTAATGCCTTTGCTTTCGAAGTACTCTTCGACACGGTCAAGCAGTGCATCTGATTTATTCGGTAATTGGACGATAATCAATGGATTTACGCCAGAATCTTTCTTGGCGTATGCGGCTCATAAGTCTCGCTGTTTCTCGAGGGCTTTATCCAGCAGGTAGGATATCTGATCTTCAACGCTAATATGCTGTTCAAAATTTTCATTGATTATCAGGAGCTTTTTTATCAGGCCTTCAGCAATAACATCTTCTTCTGGAATCTCTATCAGCAGAGCATTCTTGTAGTTTTTAGGTGTAGCGGAACAACGGATAATCTTATTCGCATTGAACAGAGCAAGAATGTCATCTGCTTTGATCGTATCATTCTGATGTGACTCGTCAACAATTATGGTAAAAGTCAAACCGTTGTCAATTGCATTCTGAATATGTTCGACAAAGTTTGTTCGCTCACTATCCTTAAGTGCATTGTTCCCTTTCTTAGTAAGCTTTTCCCAGTTGATGAAACAGGCATCATTTTCTTCAAAGCCAGAAGACATTATATCGGATAAGAGTTTTGTGTTGCTGCCGTGAATGTATTTATCCATTTTGGCTTTACTCTGTAATTCAAGATTACCTTTTCCGGGGGTAAGCCAAACAAACACTGCTTTGTTTGTGCTCTTCAGATACTCATCCATAAAGTGTGTAAGGATAATGGTTTTGCCGCTACCAGTACAACTCTTCAGGATAATATCCCTATTTGGCTCTCCCATAGCTTCCATAAGGGCCTCAATGGCTTTAAGTTGAAAATTTGCAAGCGTGATCCCCATATTTATCCCTCCAATTCTTTGTAGTAATAATCTGGAATAACATTCACTGCAATGTTATATTCCTGCAGCGCTTGCGCTTGCTGAGCGTCCAGCAATACATCGTGCCCCATATAGAGCTTTCGGCATCTCTTACAGATACCTTCATCATCCAAAAATATCTCTAACTCCTCATCTGTCAGCACGATGGCAATTTCCTCGTTGCCCGTAAAATTGATGCCGTTTTCCAGCTCCACCAGCTCCCGGATATGACGGAGCAGTTCATCGGCGTACTCGTAGTACATACGATCCGAAATAGGTACATAGTCAACTTTATAGTATTTCAGGCTGGCGGCATAGTCTTCTTTATCAATGACACGGCGGATGCGTTCGTAGGTCACATCCCGACAGATGCCGTTTTCGTTGTTGGTGCAGAGGATAAAGCGGCGGTTTCCGCCGTCCTCGGCATTGAGCTTCATAACGGCGTGGCCCGTTGTGCCACTGCCCGCAAAAAAGTCAAGAACAATGCATTCCTTGTTGTTATATGTTATAGAGTCTATTAAAAGGCGAAGCAATTCCACAGATTTTGGGTATGCAAAAACGCTTTTCTTATCAAAATATTTCTCTAACTCTATACCACCGTCACTTTTCAGGCTTATAATTGAGCGTAAAAGCATACGATTTGCTTCATCTAAGTATTTTATGGAACTTGGTTGCATATTTTCATCTTTGGAAAACCATATGCCACCACACATATAACTTCCGTCAAAACGTTCTATAATATGTTCATAATCAACTGCTTCAAAAAATGTGGCTTTACTCCACCGCCAGCCACGATCTGGTATACGAACAGGCTTTTTGGTTATGGGATGGATAACATCATACCGTGGACCAAACGTATTGCCATTTGGCCAACTCATATTGATTTTACCCCACACTCGATAATTTTCATCGACTGCATTGTATAGGGTTATTGCACGGTCATAATTGTTCTTTTTATATAGTTTTTTTAGACGGGTTTCAGTTTCCTCGATACTAACACCGTTTTTCTTGCAATCAGCCAACAATTCATCAATATCTTTCAACCCATCTTTCAGTACCATAAATTTGTATTTAAAATCTGAGCTTTTGGCGTAGGTTAAAATGTATTCGTGAATATTGCCAATGCCTTTATCGTTTTTTGGAACACGCTTGTTCCATACAATACACTCTATAAAATTGTTCTCGTTAAAAATTTCATCACACAATAGTTTGATTTGAGAAAACTCATTTTCGTCAACGCTTATAAAAATTATGCCTTTATCTGACATTAGTTTACGAGCAGAGGTTAATCTGCCTCGCATAAAAGACAACCATTTGGAATGTCGAAAAGTATCAGTTCCATCAATCAAGGTATCGGAATATGTAAAGCCATCTTTCAAAGTATTATACGGCGGATCTATGTAGATAAGGTCAACTTTGCCTCTGTGCGTCTTTTCAAGCACTTGCAACGAAGCAAGGTTATCCCCCTCGATGAGAAAATTCATTTCGCCGCCGTGGTCGATAAAAAGGTTGCTGTCCTCGGTCAGCACTGGCGTATGGGTAGCCAGCACCTCATCAATTTCCTCCCGATGCTCCTCGAATACGAGACCGTACTTTTTCCCGTTCACATCTTTTTCGAGTTCGGACAGGTAGGAGAGCAGGTTGCCCGTGTTTTCGTCCTGCGGTGCTGCGGCGATAAAGGCACGAATCTGCTTGATTTTGTCCAGCAGGTCGTCCCGCTTCTTTTTCGAAATATTGGTGCTCATCGTGCATCCTCCAATATGGTTTAATTCATAATTTCTGCCCCAAAGTGCCAATTTGGCACTTTGGAACCACCGTGCTGGCACTTTGGAATTTCGCAAAGTATCAATTTGATACTTTAGAATTTTCACTTCTCATCCGACCGCCACTTCGACCTTTTTACCGCTGAAGGCCACGCCGTATTTATAAATCGTCCTGACCCCGGCTGTCGTCAGCTCGGTTTCGTATTTTTTATCGTTGATCTGCTGCAAGGCCGTCTCGGACAGCTTTTTCAGCTTTTCGTCGCTGCAATTTTTCTCCGCTTTCAGCTCGATCAGGATGCCCGGAAGATCCTTTTGCGTGGGCTTCAGCTGAATGTCATAGCGCCCGTCGCCCGATTCCCGGTTGGAGGTCACGAAAGCGCCGCCCAGCAGGGCGCACAGTCCCAGCATAAAGCCGTGGTAGAAATTCTCCCCGGCGGTATCGAAGGAGCTGACCGACTGGGTCAGCAGCGTCTGAATCTGCGCTTTCAGCCGTGCGTTATCGCCGGAGAAGATGGCCTCCTGAACGGAAATCGCCGTGGACGACGGGATCAGATTCTCTAACCTCTGCAAAATCTCCTTGTTATACACCAGAGAAATCTCCCTGTTGGGCAGGGAGACCTCGCACATAAAATCGCCGCTGAAGGAGGGCGTGGTTTTCAGTGCCTTCAGATAGCCGGTCACCAGCAGGAAGCTGTAAATGGTGGAGGGATTACTTTTGATCTGCGGATAAATCACGCCGGTGTCGATGAAGGTGGTGAAGGTCTCGCCGTTGACCAGGGAGGTCAGACGGTTATAAATCTCCTCATCTGCCTGGGCAAGAACTTCCCCGATAATATCGTTGCTGCCGGTGGAGACCCAGAAGGGTCTCGGCTCACACTCGTTGCTGAAGTAGTTGACCACCGACCACGGGTTGAAAATCTCCGTCTTGCCGAAGCGGTAGCCGTCGTACCACTGGCAAATTTCGTCGTACTTATCGGCAGCGCCGTAGTATTCCGCCATCTCCATCACCTCGTCGGCGGTGAAGCCGAAGTAGGCGCTGTATTTGTTGTCCAGCACGGAGTTGATGGACAGGTTGTTCATCCCGCTGAAGATGCTCTCCTTGGCCACCCGCAGAATGCCGGTGAGGAAGCCGAAGGACAGGTGCTGATTATCCTTGAACCCGCCGGAAAACAGGTTTCGCATAAACCGGATGACCTTGTCGTAATAGTCCTTCTGATAGCCCTGCTGGATGGGGGTGTCATACTCGTCGATGATGATAATGGGCGCAACGGCATAGTGCTTGTGCAGCATAGAGGACAGGTCCAGCAGTGCCGAAGCCAGCTCAACCTCGCTGACTTTGCCGTCTGCCAGCTTTGCATAGGTCTTTACGCTGTACTCGTCGCACTTATCGCTGGCCAGCAACTCCTTGTGCCGCCGGGTCTCCTTTGCGAAAATATCCCGGATGGCCGCAAAGGTCTCCGCCCAAGTATCAAACTTCACATCCTTGAAGGTCAGGAAGATCACAGGGTACTTGCCCTGATAATCCCGGTACTTCTGGCCGCAGGCCCAGATCTTCTTATTCTGGAAGT